>Ga0310694_10003382_pt1 | contig 15694 bp, 10 predicted proteins | sample 174DNAGHGhighgp2_FD_203884 | JGI IMG/M metagenome (GOLD analysis project Ga0310694, IMG submission 203884) | Sheep rumen microbial communities from Palmerston North, Manawatu-Wanganui, New Zealand - 1742 DNA GHGhigh gp2 (v2) (version 2) | ecosystem: Host-associated > Mammals > Digestive system... | reverse complement strand
CCATGGTCACTTTGCCGTTTTGGTCGAAGCGGGCCAGGATGTTGAAGCCCTCCACCTCGTCAGTGCCGGTGAAATACTGCATCACCCATCCGTTGGGAGCTTCCACAAGGGTCTTCTGTATGTCGGCCGTGGTCTGCTCGATGCGCAGGGCAGCAGGCGTGTCGAAATAGTCCTCGTCCTCAAACTGGCAGGAAGTGAGCGTGACGCTCAACGATAAACAAATGATGGATGACCAGCTTACCAGATGCTTTCTGTTGGACGGACGCACATGGCGTAAGTTCCTACATATCTTATTCATAATCTTCATTATTCAATATTCAACTCTCAAATCTCATTTATCAGTATTGTTGAGGTCGAAGACTTTCACCTCGCCGCTCTTCAGCCATTCGTTGATGTGGTCCTGCCTGTAGCGCACCTCCTCGCGCAGCTCGAAGGCGTGGAGCCCCCAGCGGTCGGTGTACCACTCTGTGGCGATGTTGATTTTCTTCAGCAGGGCATTGATGCCATTCACTGCGTCGTCGGTGGTGTAGGGCACCCAGTCGAGGAACTCGCGGAATGAGTTGAACTCCTTGAAGGTGGTGTATTTGTACTTTGCCACGTTGCTGCCCGACTTTGAGTTGTAGACAGTCGCTGTGTTTCTGAAGAATTCCGGCACGTAGGTGGTGTCCACGTCGTATTCGTTGGTGTTCTCATTGAACACATGTGTCTGCTTCAAGAGCTTGAAGTGGTTCCACGGTCTTTCCGGCACATCGAGGCTGCGCACTCCCAGTGAGTCGACGAGTGTGAGCACCTCCTCGCGGTCGCCCTGGCGCATGCCTCTGCAGCAGGCGTCGATGATGCGGTTCATCCAGCGGTGGTCGGTGTCGGTGATGATACACGACAGCGTCTCGACGAAGTCCTCATAGGTAGCGCTGGAGGCGTAGTGGGTGACATATCCCAGCTGGTGAGTGATGACGGAGTCGCGCTCCTGCCATGTCATGGGGTCGTATGTGCTTGATGTCACCTGTCCGAAAGCCACGGGATAAGCCTTCGTCTGGTGCAGGATGTGCGAGAACTCATGGTGCATGGTGTGGAAGTAGCGCTCGTTGAGCACGGTGATGTCGTCGTTGTTGTACTGCACATTGTCGGAGAACGGCTTCATCTCATTGACGTTGTAGAGCGTGATTTTCACACCTCCGGCTGCTGTTCCCAGCACCTCGGTTCCCGATGTGGCGTTGTAGCCTGTGGAACCGATGAAGTGGAAGATGCGCGGCCCGTAGAGCTTCATGAACTCATCGCCTGCAAACTTGGTGTAGACGTCGTAGAACAGGTATCTGATCATGTGAGCCAGCAGCTGCGAACGGTTGTAGTCGGCCGGTGCGAGCTGGAAACTCAGGTCGGATGCAGGGTAGTTGAACTGATACTGCACCTCGACATTGTAGGGCTTGACGAAGTTGTCGTAGAGCCACTGGTCGAATGGTGCCGTAGCCTTGCTGGGATCCACCACTGGCACGGTGGTGTCGAAGATGGAGTCGGTCAGGTCGTCCTCAGAGCGGCATGAAGAGAAGGCAGCCACGATGGCGGCGATGCTCAAAAGGGAAATTATCTTTTTCATCTCGTATGCGTACATTTATTATTTTATCTGATACGTAGCGTAAGCCGGTTTGGTGATGTAGCTGTTCTGATTGACGGTGTAAGGTTCGCCACGGTCGGTAGAGGGATAGCCGGCATTGATGACGTTGGAAGGAATCTGCAACACGCGGCGCTGGTCGTTCCAGCGGAGCCAGTCGTGGTGGATTTCGTCCTCCTGCGGTCCACGGTAGGCGTGGTGCACGGTGATGCCGAAGCGCTTGATGTCGAACCAGCGCAGGCCTTCGTACATGGTCTCTATGCGGCGGAAGTGCAGGATGCAGTGGAGAACGCGCATCTCCTGGTCAGTGAGCGTCTTGAACTCAGAGCTGATGTCCTGCATGTGCAGGTCGCTGATGAACATGTTCTGACCGGCAGCAGCGTCATAGTTGTTTGAGCAGTTAGGCTCGCACTGTGTGGGGACGCCGCCGTACTTGGCATCGATGCCAGCCTGGTCGAGTGGTTTCTCCACCATCTTTGCTGCTGTCCAGTAGCCCAGGTCGTTGATGGCACCCTCGCGGTCGCCGGTGAAGAGCTTGGCCTCGGCACGGCAGAGCAGCGTCTCTTCAGCAGTGAAGGGCTGGTAGAGGATATGCACATAGCCGATGCCGGCAATCTTGTCGGTGTACTCGAAATACTCATAGACGCGGAAGAGCCACAGACCGTAGTCCTGGTCGCCCCAGATGAAGAGGTTGCCGGCGTAGGCAGGGATGTATCCCGTCCAGTTGGGGCCGCCGCCGTTGTAGAGGATTTTGTCGGTTCCGTCTATGTTCTTCGTCAGGTCGCCGTCATCGCTTGTCTTGCCGTTGTTGATGCAGTAGCGGCAAGCCGACATGATGCGGTCTTGGATGGAGTAGGTAGGTACGATGAGGAAGTTGCAGGCCGCCTTCTCGTCGTTGAAGTCGTTCAGGCGCGTGTCCATGGTGTTGGTGTTCAGCGACGACCACTTGCGCAGCATCGATGCCGGGTTGCTGCCCAGTGCTGCATTGGCGTGCTCGATGCATTTGTCGTACTTGCGCCAGAACAGGTAGAAGCGTGCGGCCAAGGCGTGAGCGGCGTTCTTGTTGAAGTGATAGGCCGGCACCTTGTATTTCGAGTCGTCTATGAGGTCGATGCCCTCCAGGATGTCCTTCTCTATGAGGCGGTAGCACTCGGCCACGCTCTTGCGGTATTTTGGCGAGCTGTAGTCCACGTTGACCACCGTCTCCGGCTCTGTGACGTAAGGTATGCCCATGTCCTGCTCGCTCTTCGTGTCGTCCTTGTAAGCCTCTGCGAAGACGTTCAGCAGGGTGAAGTGCAGCCAGGCGCGGAGCATGTGTGCCTCTCCCCATGAGTGCGAGTAGTCGGGGTCGTTCTTCGGGTCGCTGCTCAGGTGTTCCATTGCCTCGATGGCATGGTTGGCTGTTGCGATGCCCTGATAGCATCCCTCCCAGGTCTGGTAGGGTGTGTCCTGCTCGCCTGTGCTGTAGTTGGTGATGTCCTGCCACTTGTATGCCTCCTCGTTCCATGGCGAGTAGGCGTCGTAGTGCGTGGCGGGCACGACGACGTTGTTGTCGACGAGGTTGTCGCCGCTGAGCTCGCAGATGACGTTGGGCAGACCTGCGGGATAGGCCGAGACGAGCAGCTGCTGCACCTTCTCCACGTTGTTCAGCTCTGAGCGGTTGTCGGGCACCTCGTCCAGCTTGTCGCAGGCCGTGAGGGCTGCGGCGATGCCGCAGCTTACGAGAAGCCCAGCTACATAGTTGTTGAAATATCTCTTCATCATCATGATCTTTATCTTTTTTCTGTTTTCAATCTGTTAGAAACCGAGGCGCAGGGTGGCTGTGAACTGCTTGGAGATAGGCGATGCCACACCGCCTGCATTGATGAACTCCGGATCCTGTCCGTTCAGCTTCTTGTCGGCATAGAGCAGGCAGAGGTTGGTGGTGGCGAGCTTCAGCGATGCGCTGCTGAGGAAGCTGTTGGCCAGCCACTGCTGCGGCACGGCGTAGGTGAGTGCCACCTCCTTCAGTCGGACGAAGTTACCCTTTGCGATGCGTGCCGTGGAGTAGTTGTAAGCGTTGTAGGCCATGCTCATGGTGCTTGAGCCGTAACGGTCAATCTGGTTACGCGATGCAATGACGGGGATGTTGGTCTTCAGCTCGTCGCCAGCCATCATCCAGCGGTTCTTGAACTCACGCGGCAGTGCGGAGAGGTCGCTGTAGCCTGAGTGGAAGACCGGGTCGAGGCGCACGACGTTGCCGCCGCTGTAGGTCACGAAGACGTCGAGGTTGAGGCGTCCCCATTTGTCGGTGTAGGTAAAGCTGTTGTTGAACGAGCCGTACCACGTGGGATCTGAGGGACCCTCGTAGATGAGGAAGTCCTTCAAGCCTTCCGTCTCCTGGAAGTTCACGTCGCCCACGGTGGTGTTGCCGCTCTCATTCTTCACCTGCGGCAGACCCTCGTCGTTGAGGCCCATGAACTCATAGCTGAAGATGGCACGCACGGGATAGCCCTCGAGTGCATAGCCCTGTCCGCTGACGAGGTCGACAGCACGGCTGGCCACGTCGAGTGACGTGATTTCGTTCTCAGCCTTCGAGTAAATCAGGTCGCTGGTCCATCTGAACTTCTCGCCCTGTATGTTCACGGTGCTCAGGCCAATCTCCATACCGTTTGACTTCATGTCGGCCACGTTGGCATACTTGAAGATCTCGCCGCCGGCACCCTGTGTGTAGGTGGGGCCGATGAGGTCGAAGTTATTACGCCAGTAGATATCGAAGTTCAGTGCGATGCGGTTGTTGAGGAATCCCAGGTCCATGCCGATGTTCAGCTCGTGCTTCTTCTCGTAGGTCAGCTCCGAGTTGCCGAGATTTGAAATGTAAATCTGCGACTCCTGTGCTGAGGTGTAGGGTCTCCATGCCGTGCGCGGCATGAAGATGGCGTTGGCGTTGGTCACCCACGATGGGCCTGTGTCGGCCGTCAGTGAGTAGCTGCCGCGCAGCTTCAGCTGTGAGAGCCAGCTCTGTGCCGACTGTAGGAACGGCTCGTTGGTCATGTCGTAGGCTGCTGAGATGTTCCACGTAGGCAGCCAGCGGCTCTTGCGGCTCTTGCCTAGGCGGTTGGTGCCTTCATAGCGGAACGTGCCGTTGATGGTGTATCGCTGCGCGAAGCTGTAGACGGCCTGTCCGTAGTATGCCAAAGTGTTGGTGCGTGTGAAGGACTCGCCGAAATAATTGGTGCCCTCCAGGTTGTACTGCTTCAGCCAAGGATAGGGTGTGTAGACGATGCCGCCGTTGTCGAACTGGTATCCCCATCCCGTCCAGTTGGTCGGTGTGCGCTTCACGCTGCTGAACTCCGTTCCGAACATGGCGTTGACGGTGTGCAGGTCGTTGAACACATCGCGATACTCGGCCATGAAGCGGTAGTTGTTCGAGCGCATGTGGTCGTCGTACTGGTACTTGATACCGCCTTCTGGCAGGACGCTCTCAGGCAGAGCCAGCTCGTCGTCGGGGTCGGTGAAGAGCAAGGGGTTGGCATAGCGAATGGTGCTGTTGTCATCCTGTGCGTCGGTACCTGCGCGGTAGGCGTTGGCCTGGTTCGACAGGTCCATGACGTTATGCTGACGGCGTGTGTGCGACATACGTGTCGAGACGAGGCCGCTGATGGTGACGGTCTGTATCGGCTTGTATTCCAGCTCGGCACGGAACATCAGCTCGTCAACAGTGATGTCGTTGTAGTTGTTCTCCAGCTCGTTGAAAATGTTGAAGGGGCTGTAGAAGCGGGTGTAGTTGATGTTGGGGTCCAGGCATCGGCTGGTGTTCATGGCATAGCTGAAGGGGTTGATGTCGAAGTCGCGCTTCACCTCTCCCGTCACCACGTCAGTGGTCTGGTTGAGCGAGCCCGGTGCCTCCTGCTCACGGTGGCTGCCCTGTGCGGCCAGTTTCACAGTGAGGTTCTTCAGTATGTCATACGATGTGTTGCCGTTGAACGTGTAACGGTCCACCTTCGAGCGGTTCACGTACTGGCCGGGGTCGTGCATGAGTGACATGGAGAAATAGCTCTGCGACTTCTCCGTACCGTTGGAGATGCTGACGGAGTGGTTCTGCGACACAGCCGTCGAGAACAGCATGTCAAACCAGTCGGTGTTGCGGAACTCGGCCTCCTGCAGGTATTGGTTGCGTGCTGCCTCGGTGTTCACCAGACCGTAGCTGCCTGTGCGCGGGTCGTATTTGCGCAGCTGCTGGAACATGTATCCGTAGATACCTGTGTTCTGCGAGTTCACCATGTTCTCCAGCTGCAGCCATCCCTTGTCGGCCATTTCCTTGTAGACGCCCATGATCTCTTGCGAGTTCATGATGTTGTAGTCGTTGTACGAGGGCTTCAGGCGTGTGGTGAACTCACCTGTGTATCCCACTGTGGCGCGTCCCTTGGCACCGCGCTTGGTGGTGATGACAATCACGCCGGCCATGGCGCGAGCACCGTAGATGGAGGTGGCCGATCCGTCCTTCAGGATGGTGAACGACTCGATGTCATCGCTGTTGAGGCCAGCTACTGCTGAAGAAATGAGGGTCTTAGCATCGCCTGAGGCCAGCTCGTCGGCGCTCACGTCGACGTTGTCCTCATAGATGACGCCGTCAATCACCCACAGCGGCTTGGAGTTGCCGTAGATGGAGGTGGCACCGCGCACACGGATTTTCGGTGATGCACCGAATGTGCCGCTGACGTTGGTCACCTGCACGCCTGCCACACGTCCTTCCAGCGAGCGGCTGACGTCGGCCATACCTGCCAGCTTTGCCTTGTCGGCATCTATCTTCGTCGATGAGCCGGTGAACAGGCGCTTGTCCTGCTTCACGATACCCGTCACCACTACTTCGCCCATGGTGTGAGCGTCACTCTGCAACGTCACCTTCATGCCGTTCTTCGGCGTAACGGTCTGCGTCACAGCGCCGATGTAGCTGATGACAATTTTCTTACCTGTCGGGACGGTGATGGTGAACTTACCGTCCAGGTCTGTCTTCGTGCCCTGCTTCGTGCCCTGTATCATCACAGTGGCACCGATGCAAGGTTCTCCGCTTTCCTCGAAGACAGTTCCGCTGATGGCTGTTTGGGCCCACGACATTCCTATCGACAGGAAGAGGCCCACCAGCAGCAATGCTAACCTTTTCTTCATTTGACTGTATTTTCTTATTATTTGTTATCTGTTTGTTGCCTTCCAAAGGCATATAGACAAATTAGCGTGCAAAGTTACAGCTAATTTGTCAGATAAACAAAAAAATACTTAAAAATCCGACAATATTATGCAATTTTTAGCTTTTAAAGTGGCGAACAGACTGTTTTTAACCATTTTTTCTCGCTTTCTGCGAGCATTGGCGCAAGCCGTTCATAAACCACCTGATGGTAGTCGTCGAGCCACTGCCGCTCTTCGTCGTCGAGCAGTTCCGTCACGATGGGACGCTTGTCGATGGGGCAGAGCGTGAGGGGTTCAAACTGCAGAAACTGCCCAAATTCTGTCACGCCGTCCTGTGGTATGCGGTCGTCGGTGCCTCGTGGCTTAGCCGGCACGATGAGCAGTGTGTTTTCGATGCGCACCCCGAAGCGCCCTGCGAGATAGATGCCCGGCTCGTCGGTGACGGTCATGCCAGCCACGAGGGGTGCCGGTTTCCACTCCATGCGTATCTGGTGAGGGCCTTCGTGCACACTGAGGTAGGTTCCCACGCCGTGGCCCGTGCCGTGCAGGTAGCTGAGTCCGTCGCGCCACATCGCCCGCTTGGCCAGCACGTCGAGCTGTGTGCCGCTGATGCCCGAGGGGAAGCGGGCCAGCTCCACCTGTATGTGCCCTTTGAGCACGAGGGTATAGACGCGTCGCATCTCTTCCGTCAGCGGGCCGAGGACGATGGTGCGGGTGATGTCGGTGGTGCCGTCGAGATACTGTGCGCCGCTGTCCAGGAGCAGCAGTCCCTCGGGCTGCAGTGGTATGTCGCTCTCGGCTGTCGGCTCATAGTGCACCACGGCGCCGTGCTGTCCGTAGGCGGCGATGGTGTCGAAGGAGATGTCGCGGAAGAGAGGCTGCTCAGCGCGCAGCTGCCGCAGCTTCTCGCTGATTGACAGCTCGGTGAGAGGCTCATGGGACTTATGGGACTCATGGGTCTCATAGGACTTATAAGACTTATAAGACTCATAAGACTCATATGCCTTATAAGCCTCATCCAGCCAGTAGAGGAACTTCACCATGGCCACGCCGTCGCGCAGCATGGCGCGGCGGAAGCCCTCCTGCTCCACGGCGTTCTTCACCGTCTTCATGCGCTTCACCGGCGACTCGGCCTCAATGATTCGGCTGCCGGGCAAGTCCTTGCTCCACAGCTCCTTGTTGCACAGCTCCTTGTAGAGCGTGTGGCTCACCTCGTCGGGGTCTATCAGGATGTTGTACTCGAAATAGCTTCGCAGCCCTTCCTTCACCGCCGTGTAGTCGGCCACCACCACGCCGTTCCCGCTCAGGTAGCGCTCCACCTCGGGCGTGAGCTTCTCCTTATTTATAAATAATGTGGCGTTGTGGGAAGTGATGAGCAAATAGCTGACGAAAACGGGCGTGCAGTGCACATCGGTGCCGCGCAGGTTGAGCGTCCATGCTATGTCGTCGAGGGCAGCCATCAACATTCCGTCGGCATGCTGCTGTCGCAGCGCCTGGCGTATGCGTTGCAGCTTGCTCTCACACGACTCGCCCGCATACTCCATCGGAAAAATCTCCACGGGGTTGGGGGGCAGGGTAGGGCGGTTGCGCCACACGCGTCCCAGCAGGTCGGTATTGGTGCGCAGCGTCAGGCCTCCCTCACTGCGCAGCTCTTTCGTCAGCTGCCGCACCTCGTTGGCCGAGGCCACCATGCCGTCGATGAGCACCTCGGTCGATGGCTCATGGCTCGTGGCGCATTGTTCATGGATCCACTCGGCTATGGTGGGTGTCCCGTCTATCTTCAACTTCATCAGCTGGAAGCCTGTGCCGCGCAACTGCTCCTCGGCGGCGAGGAAATAGCGGCTGTCGGTCCAGAGGGCGGCACTCTTCATCGTGACGACGGCAGTGCCAGCCGAACCGTCGAAACCGCTGATATACTCGCGGCCCTTCCAGTGGGCGGCGGTGTACTCACTCTGATGCGGGTCGCTGCTGGGGATGATCACAGCAGCCAGGTGCTCGCGCTGCATCTCTTCGCGCAGGGCCTGAAGGCGGAGGGGAATGGTAGTCATGATTTTTTTTTTCGTTATTTTTGTTTTTTCGTTATAACGTTATTACGTTATCACGTTATTACGCTGTTTCGTTATTACGTTATCACGTTATGACGTTATCACGCTGTTTCGTTTTTTGGGGCCTATCCGCCGATGATGACGCGGTGGCCGTGCGACTGCAGGCGCTGCTGGCAGCGGGCAATGACGGCGTCGGAGGGGACGGCCATGGGGAAATGCTGTGGATTGTAGGGTGTGGGCGGCAGGATGCGGCGGTGCTTGTCCTTGCCCATGTCGTGGTAAGGCAGCAGGTGAACCGTGATCGGGCGAGTGGCTTCAGGGGGAACCTCTGCCGATTCTTGCAATAGCGACGACAGAAACAGCGCGGTGCTCTCTATGTTCTCGTCATCGGCGTTGATGCCGTCGATGAGCGGAATGCGAATGACAAAGGCATGTCCTGCCTGGGCAACAGAGCGGATGTTGCGAAGTATCAGCTCGTTGGATACGCCCGTGTAGCGGCGGTGCTTCTCTGCGTCCATCAGCTTCAGGTCGATGAGCAGCAGCTCGCACTCCTCGGCCACGGCCTCCACCACCTCGGGAGCGGCATACAGCGTGGTGTCTACTGTGCGGTGGAATCCGCGGCGTCCCAGCTCGCGCAGCAGCCCGAGTGCCTCCTCGGGGTGCATCAGCGGCTCGCCGCCACTCAGGGTCACGCCGCCGCCACTGTCCTCCATGATGTCGCGCTCCTTCTCTATCTCCGCCATCAGCTCGTCCATCGGCCACTCGCGGCCGCATGTCTCCAAGGCAGTGGCGGGGCACTGGGCTATGGCCGCCGCGATGTCGTCGTGGTCTGTCAGGACGAAGTGCGGAAACAGCCCGCAGCCGTTGCAGCCGATGCACTTGCTCTGCCTATAGAGCACCTGCGGCTCTGTGGACCAGCTCTCCGGGTTGTGACACCAGGCACAGCGCAGCGGACAGCCCTTCATGAAGATGGTTGTCCGTATGCCGGGGCCGTCGTTGATGGCGTAGCGCTTGATGTCGAATATCCTTGCAAACACGTTGCAAACGTTATAGCTTTTTATCCTTTCATGCAAATAAAAAGGGAAAATTTGGAGTTAAAGGGCGGTTTGGAGTTAAAGGAGTTAAGGGAGTTAAGGGAGTTAAAGGAGTTAAAGGAGTTAAGGGAGTTACAACTTTCGCAAGCTTTTTTCTTGTGTTCCCGTATTGACGGCATCACTGCGTTGTTCACACGGAAAGCTTCAGTATTCCTCGTTCTCCGTGCGGGCGATAATCTCGTTCTGCAACTGCTCGGTCATGTCGTTGAAGTAGTCGCTGTAGCCGGCCACGCGCACCAGCAGGTCGCGGTATTCCTCGGGATGCTGCTGGGCATCGTGCAGGGTGGCCGTATCGACAATGTTGAACTGGATGTGATGCCCGCCGAACTTGAAGTAAGTACGGATGAGCGAGGCCAGCTTCTTCTGGTCTTCCTCACGCTTCAGCAGTGCGGGCACGAAGCGCATGTTGAGCAGGGTGCCGCCGCTCTTCGTCTGGTCGAGCTTGCCCAGCGACTTGATGACGGCGGTGGGGCCGTGGGTGTCGCTGCCGTGGGCAGGCGAGGTGCCGTCGCTGATGGCGAAATGGGCGAAGCGTCCGTTGGGCGTGGCGCCGCAGACCGAGCCGAAGTAGTTGTGGCAGGTGGTGCTGAGCATGTTCAGCTGCGTCTTGCCGCCTCGGGTGTTGGGACGGCCTTCGATGGCTTTCACTAAGTCATCGTAGACGCGCACGGCGATGGCGTCGGCATACGGGTCGTCGTTGCCAAAGAAAGGTGTGTGGTTGCGGATGTAGGCACGCATGACGGAAGCTTCTGTTGACTTGCGGACATTTGTGTCCCCCTCGGGGGACGACAGGGGGGCTGCTTCCCAGTTATTCCGGCATGCCTCCAGCAGCTCGTCCATCGTGTAGCGATGGTCCTCGAACACATGTTTCTTCAAGGCGGTGAAGCAGTCGGTGATGGTGCCGAGGCCCGTGCACTGAATGTAAGTCGTGTTGTAACGTGCACCGCCAGCGTAGTAGTCCTTGCCCTTGTCGATACAGTCGTCGATGTAGAGGCTGAGGAACGTGGCGGGGGCATAGAGCGAGAACATACGCTCGATATAGTTGTTGACCGAGAGCTTCAGGTTGACGAAGTACACCATCTGGCGGTGCCAGGCGTCGTAAAGCTCGTCGAAGGATTGGAACGTGCGCGGGTCGCCCGTCGTCAGGCCCAGCTTCTTGCCCGTCTCAGGGTCAACGCCGTTGTTCAGCGTGATTTCCAGGATTTTCGGGGTGTTCAGATAGCCCGTCAGCAGATAGGCCTCCTTGCCGAAGGCGCCCACCTCGATGCAGCCGGAGCAGCCGCCTTCGCGGGCATCCTCGAGCGTCTTACCCTCGCGTACCAACTCTTGAATATAGGTGTCGGGATTGAAGATGCTGGGGTAGCCGTGGCCTTGACGGATGACGCGGATGCCCGCCAGCAGGAAGTCATCGGGCGTGTTCTTCGCAATATGGATGGAGAGGCCGGGCTGCAGCTGGTGGAGCTCCTCCTGAATCTCCAGAATCATGTACGACAGCTCGTTGACGGCGCTGTTGCCGTTGCGGTCTACGCCGCCGATGTTGATATTGGTGAAGTCGTTGTAGGTGCCGCTCTCCAAGGCCGTAACGCCCACCTTCGGCGGCGCGGGCTGGTTGTTGAACTTAATCCACAGACAGCTGAGCAGCTCCTTGGCCTCATCGCGGGTCAGCGTGCCGTCACTCAGGCCTTGCTCGTAGAAGGGGAAGAGGTGCTGGTCGATGTGGCCGGGGTTCATCGAGTCCCAGCCGTTCAGTTCTGTGACGGTGGCCAGGTGTACGAACCAGTACATCTGGATGGCTTCCCACAGGTCGCGCGGGGCGTGGGCGGGCACCCAGCGGCAGACAGCGGCAATCTTGCGGAGCTCATTGATGCGGCGGGTTTTGTAGGTCTCATAGGTCTCATAGGACTCATAGGTTCCATCAGCCTCATCAGCTTCCAGCTTGGCTGCTAGCTGTTCTGCGAGCTCGGCATGCCTTTCGGCAAAGAGGATGGCAGCGTCGCACGAGATGGCCATCGCCTCTAACTCCTGCTGCTTGTCGGTGGCCTCGGGGTCGTAGATATAGTCAAGCTCGGCGATGCGCTTCTCGATGCGGGCCTTCACGTCGAGCAGCCCCTCGTGATACATCTTGCCGTCCATGGCGGTGTGACCGGCGGCACGCTGCTCCATGAACTCCGTGAACACGCCGGCGTGGTAGGCTTCCTCCCACTCCTTCGACACGTGGTTGAAGATGCGCTCGCGCTGCGTCTTGCCCTTCCAGTAGGGGATGACCTCACGCTCGTAGGTGTCGATGTCGTCCTGCGCGATGGCATAGCGCTGCAGCTCGCGCTCGTTCAGCGTGTGCAGGTCCTCCACCGAGTGACACGTCAGCTCAGGAAACGTAGGCACGGCTTTCGGCTTCGGGCCGCGCTCGCCTACAATCAGCTCGTCGGGGCCGATGTAGATGGTCTTCTTCTTGCAGATCTCGTAGAAGTTGCGGGCACGCAGCACGGGGGTGGACATCGTGCCGTAGTACTGTTTGTAGAAATCGGTCTCGATGAGCGCCCGCTCGATGGAGAGCGTCGTCGGCGTGTCCATGTTTTGCTGGCGCAAGCGGCGTATGCGCTCGTTCATGCCGCCGTTGTTTTCTGGATTCTTCATCATGTATTGTTCAGTATGATTTTGTTATTTCTGTACTTTCCCGGGCCATGCTTTCTGCCAAAAGCACCGCCTGTCAGCTTTCCCAACAGTGGCTGGCGCCCTTCGGTGCAGAGGGTGATGAGGTAGATGCCCCGACCGTGGTAGTCGTGGTGCAGGCTACGCTTTTGCATGGAGGGCACGTCGCGGCTGTCGCGGGCTTTGGGGATGTTGTTCAATAGAAGACGGGGACGTATTTCATCCCCCTTTTCGGGGTTTTGTCATTTTGAGGTGACAAAGATAGCGAAAAAAAACTATCGGCCATTCTTTTTCTCTAAAAAAATAAGACCACTCCGAAAAATAAGTGCGCTTTTTCGATGGATTGCCGAAAGATTTTCGTAACTTTGCCCCACAATTAAACCACTTAAATTGTCAATCTAAACAAAATCGTAAATCACTATGGCATTTTTGACAAATGACAAACTGGTCATCGTCGGCGCAGCCGGCATGATCGGCTCGAACATGGCCCAGTGCTCCCTGATGATGGGGCTCACCAGCAACCTGTGTCTCTATGATGTGTTCTCACCCGAGGGCGTGGCTGAGGAGATGCGCCAGAGCGGCTTCGACGAGGCCACCATCACCGCCACCACCGACGCCGAGGAGGCTTTCACCGGCGCTAAGTACATCATCTCTTCAGGTGGCGCACCCCGTAAGGAAGGCATGACGCGCGAGGACCTGCTGGCTGGCAACTGCAAGATTGCAGAGGAGCTGGGACAGAACATCAAGAAATACTGCCCCGACGTGAAGCACGTCGTCATCATCTTCAACCCCGCCGACCTCACTGGACTTGTCACGCTGCTCTACTCAGGCTTGAAGCCCGGACAAGTGACCACGCTGGCCGGCCTCGACACCACCCGTCTGCAGAGTGCACTGGCCAAGAAGTTCGGCGTGCTGCAGAGTGAGATCAAGGGCTGCGCCACCTACGGCGGACACGGCGAGCAGATGGCCGTCTTCGGCAGCCACGTCACCATCAAGGGCCGCAAGCTGACCGACATCATCGGCACTGAGGAGTTCCCCGCCGAGGAGTGGGAGCAGATGAAGACCGACGTCACCAAGGGCGGTGCCGCCATCATCAAGCTGCGCGGACGCAGCTCGTTCCAGAGCCCCTCATACCTCAGCGTGGAGATGATCCGTGCCGCCATGGGCGGTGAGCCGTTCCGCTTCCCCGTGGGCACCTACGTGAAGACCGACAAGTACGACCACATCATGATGGCCATGAAGACCACCATGACCGCTGAGGGTGCCAAGTATGAGGTGCCACAGGGCACGGCCGAGGAGAATGCCAAGCTGGACCAGAGCTACGAGCACCTCTGCAAGATGCGCGACGAGCTGGTGACGCTGAACATCGTGCCGCCCATCAGCGAGTGGAGCAAGATCAACCCCAACCTGTAACTGAGTCAGGAGTTAAGAGTTGTGCCGTAATGGCCAACTCTCAACTCTCAACTCTCATCTCTCAACTCTCAACTCTCATCTCTCATCTCTCAACTCTCAACTTAAATGGCCCTGAATCTTGACAAGAATCTGAAGCTCTACTACTCCATCCGCGAAGTAGCAGAGATGTTCGACCTGAACGAGAGCACGCTTCGTTACTGGGAGACTGAGTTCCCCTATCTGAAGCCGAAGACGACAGGCCCTAACAAGGTGCGTCAGTATTCAGAGAAGGACGTTGAGCAGATACGCCTCATCCACAACCTGGTGAAGGTGCGCGGTTTCAAGATTGCTGCCGCCCGCAAGATGATCAACGCCAACCGCGACGGCTCCGACCGCAAGGCAGAGGTCATCACCCGTCTCATCGACATACGCACAGATCTGCAAGCGCTGAAGCGCCAGCTCGACGGGCTGCAGTAAGCTTCTATCCTTACGCATCGATAGCATGGAGGCACCATTCCGTTTGACGGGATGGTGCCTCCATGCTATGGTCTCGTTTCTGAAGAGGTGGATAGCGTCTACTCTATGGTCCAGCTGTCGGCGCGGCGGAAGACATTCTCCACGGTGATGTCTTTAGCCTCCTTCTTGGTGAGCTGCCGGCTCCAAGCCACGCGGGTGGCAGGGCTGGCGCCTTCGCCGGTGTTCTCAAACTCCAGGTAGCGTGCGGTCTGCTTGCGCTGCTCTTCCCAGTGATGCCATCCCTCGGGGCGTATCTGTGCGGGCAGCGAGCAGTGCATGAAGAGGGTGTAGCCGTAGTCGCGCCACGGACGGCCCAGGTAGACCTTCGTCACGTTGGGCGCACAGCTGACGGTGCAATTATTAAATATGTACCCGTACATTATCTCTTCTGGCGTGCTGGCGGCTGTGATGTAGCTGTCGGACTTGCAGTAGATGGTGCAGTGCTCAAACCACGCCGTCGACGGACCGAAGATGAAGTCGGTGGTGCCCTCGATGTAGCAGTCCTTGAAATAGAGCCTTGTGCCGGCGGTGCCCGTGTAGATGGTGTCCTGGTGTCCGAGGAACCGGCAGTTGATGAACGTCAGGCGGTCGCCCACGGTGTGCAGCGCCACGGCCTGGCCCAGGCGGGCAGAGTTGTTCTCGATGGTGATGTTCTTCAGGGTGATGTCATTGCCTTCTACCTTCAGCGTGTAGGTGCGGAAGGTGCCCATGCCGTTGGGCCGCTCTGCGGTGCGTATGTTGGCATGGTCGTCGTAGGTGATGACGGTCTGGTCGCGGTCCTCGCCGCAAATCTCGATGTTCTGCAGCCAGGCGGGTATGATGAGCTTCTCCTTATAGGTGCCCTTCTTCACGTAAATCACCTTATGGTAGTCCATGAAGGCGCGGCACACCTCTATGGCCTCGTCGACGGTGCGGAACTGTCCGGTCCCGTCGCGGGCCACCACAAGCGTATCGGGGTTGTCATACTTGCCCGCAGCATTCGCTGAAAGCATAAAAGAACAAAAGCAAAATAGAACAAATAGTTTTTCGCGCATCATATTTCTCATTTTCTCAATCTCTCATTTTCTCATTCTCTCATTCTCTCATTCTCTCATTCTCTCATTTTCTCATTCTCTCATTTTCTCATTTTCTCATTCTCTCAATCTCACAATATCTGCGAAATCTCCTTGAGGTCTTCCACCCCCTTGAGCTTGTCGATGATCTGCTTGACATCTTCGCGGTCG
>Ga0310694_10003381_pt1 | contig 15694 bp, 14 predicted proteins | sample 174DNAGHGhighgp2_FD_203884 | JGI IMG/M metagenome (GOLD analysis project Ga0310694, IMG submission 203884) | Sheep rumen microbial communities from Palmerston North, Manawatu-Wanganui, New Zealand - 1742 DNA GHGhigh gp2 (v2) (version 2) | ecosystem: Host-associated > Mammals > Digestive system... | reverse complement strand
GAGAATCTGCTCGGCCATGTCGCCGGGGCGTATGACGGTGCAGGGCATGATGCCGGATATCTTCTTCCCCGGCCCGGCGAGGCCGAGGATGTCGCCGGCGAGGGTGCGGACGCGCTTCCGGGTCTGCTCCATCGAGCTTGCGGACTCACTCGTCTGCGGGTCGTCGATCACGACGAACTCCGGGCGGATCGTGCGTCCGTCGGGCTTCTTGCACTTCATGCCGCGAATGCGCCCCGTGATGCCGGCCACGCGGACGAGGACGCCGGAGGACTTCGCCCCGGCGATTGTCGGAAGGACGATCTCGTTCGCCGTCCAGACGATGCGCGTCCGCTCGCCCTTGTAGAGCTGCCCGGCGCAGCGGTTGGCGATGCCGTCGAGACACTGGATGGGGTACACGACCTCCGGGAAGTCGGCGGCGAGGTGTTCGTTCACCTCAAGCTCGGTCTTGATGGAGTCGAGTATCTCCAGCGCGGCGGATTCGCTCGCGCCGATGATGACCACGAACTCGCGGTGGCCGTAGAGCATCGCCCAGATAGCAGCCGTCTCCGTGAGAGAGGACTTGCCGGAGCCGCGAGACATGGCGAGCGCGAAAAGTCCACCTTTCAGCACGGCCTGCTGAATCTTGGCTATGGCGCGGAGATGGTCGTCAGACCATTCGAGGACGTACACCTCCGGGAAGTACGTCTCGCAGAAGAGGCGGAAGTCGAGACGGCACTTCTCTTTCCTGTCCGCGTCCTCGACGGCGGGCAGTTCGCCGATGTCGCGCCCCAGAAGCGACTGCTCGGCCTGCCGCCGGGACATCTCGTCGCGATGCTGAAGATAGCCGCCGGACGGGTCTTCTGGCGTGTTGTGGCGGTCTACGAGCCATGCGACGTAGGCGTAGAAGTTTATGCACCTCGGATCGGTGCGGCTTGCGATGCGGTAGCCGCCCATCTCGAAGTGGCGGTACATCTGCGACGCGCTCAAGACAGTGCCGAAGTCGGTCGAGTTCACGCACTTCACCACGTCGGTGGGCTTGAGCTTCGAGAGCGATATGCGGCTATCCGGCACGGTAAGCCTCCATATTGAGAAGCCACGCCGCGTAGTCGTACAGGCTGATCGTGCCGTTCTCGTTGATCGGAGCGCCGGCGGCGATGTCTGCCTCCAGCGACTCCGGTGTGAGAGTCCTCGCCCCTGCGTTCCTGAGCGCCTGGACGAGGGCGTCCTTCGGCAGGGCTTTTGCGTCAAATCTTGGCATTGCCGTCTCCGTGAGAAATTTCGCCTGACCCGCTTGCAATCTCCTGCGGATTACGCCAGTATGTGCGGCGTTCAAACCTAACAAGGAGAAAACCATGAGCAGAGCAAGGAAGACTGCGGCGAAGCCCGCCGCGAAGAACGAGAGAAAAGAGACGAAGGCCACCGCGAAGGCGGCGTCCGCCCCGGCCAAGGCCAAGGGGATGTCGCTCCTCGCTGCGGCGATAGAGGTGCTGAAGGCGAGCGACGAGCCGCTCAACTGCCGCCAGATGGTCGCGGCGGCGAAGGAGCGCGGACTCTGGACGCCCGGCGCGGGGAAGACCCCGGAGCAGACCCTCTACTCCTCGATCAAGCGGGAGATCGCCGCCAGGGGCGATGCGTCCCGCTTCGTCGTCTCTCCGTCGAAGGGACATTTCGCCTACCGGGCCTCGTAGCCGAATAGACCATTCGCGCAGGCCTGCGCGTACCCCGGCTCGCGGAGACCGAGCGACTCGACTACGTGCGACGCCGGTTCGTCCTCCGTCCGCGTTTCGAGAAGCCGGTTCTCCGCGTCGAAGAACGCGACCTTCGTCTCGCGCCGCCCGATGCAGCACGAGATCGCGCACTGCACGAGGTCGAGGTTACGCTCGCGCATGAAGTCGAGAGCCTTGACGCGGGCGAGGATGTTCAGCGTAACGTCCGCCTTCGTCGGGTCCTTGCCCCACGGCGAACCGCCGCCGATGCGGGAGTTGCCGCCGTAGAAGTCGGCGACGAGCTTCCGGCCCGTCGTGCCGCAGTCGCCTATCGAGCCGTGCTTCACGTACCGCCCCGTGCCGTTAACGACGACGCGGCATCCCGCGCCGAGGACGGACTGGACGTAGTTCCTTACCGCGCCGACGGCGGATTCCTCGCACTCCGGGCGGATCGGAATCGCGACGACGCACTCCACGGGAAGCCCGTCCTCGACGGTCACCTGCGTCTTCACGTCCCGACCGCCGAAGCGGTGTCCGCAGAGGTGCTGCGCGACCGCCCGTGCAAGGTGGTAGTCCTTCGGCATGAAGCCACGTGACGGATCGTTGACGGCAAGTCCCCAGAAGATACCCTGGTCGCCCCAGCCGTCAGCGTCCACTCCCTGCGCGATGTCGGCGGACTGCCGCGAGAGGTGGCAGGTCACGTCGAGGTCGTCGCCGCAGATGCAGTTCTCGACGCCGAAGAGCGCCTGGTAGTCCTTCGTGTAGCCGATCTCGTTCACCGCCTCGCGGCAGAACCGGGCGATTTCCGCGTCCGTGAATCCGCACGAGGACGTGACCTCGCCGGAAACGGTGCAGAACGCGTCCTTCAGCTGCACTTCGAGGGCGACGCGGGCATTCCGGTCGAGTTCGAGGTGGCGGTCGAGGATGTGCGACGCGATGTAGTCGCACGTGCGGTCGGGATGCCCGACGGCGCAGTATTCCGATGTCTGTATCATTGTCGTTTGCTCCTGTCTGTTCTGGTTTTCGTGTGCAGCGGCGGCGTCCATAGCCGCCTGTCTACTGCTATCTTTCGCTATCTGCGCCGGGGCGTGTGCTTCCGGCGACATCTACAGTGTCCTGTGGTACCATCTCTTGCTGTCCGGTTCCGTCGGCTGTCGGCGTGAGCGCGACCCAGTCGCAGCCCTCGCCGTGCATGAACTCGGCCCAGCGGCGGCGGATCGCGTCGCAGTACTTGGGGTCGAGTTCGATGGTGCGGCAGACGCGCCCCGTCTGCTGACAGGCAATCAAGGTCGAGCCGCTGCCGCCGAACGGGTCGAACACGACGTCGCCCCGCTTCGTCGAGTTCTTGAGAAGGTACGCGAGCATCTCGACCGGCTTCATCGTCGGGTGGAGATCGTTCTTCTTGGGCTTGTCGAACTCCATGACGGTGGTCTGCGAGCGGTCGGCGTACCACTCGTGAGCCGCGCCGTCCTTCCATCCGTACAGGCATGGTTCATGAATCCAGTGGTAGTCCTGGCGTCCGAGGACGAGCGAGTTCTTCTTCCAGACGAGGCATTGCCTCACGCGAAGGCCCACGTCGAAGCAGGCTCCCCGGAAGTTGTAGCCCTCCGAGTCCGCGTGGAAGATGTAGAACGACGCGCCCGGCTTCATCGCTTTCTCGGCGGTTCCGAACGCCGCGCGCAGGAACTCGCGGAACTTGACGTCCTCCATCGAGTCGTTCTGGATCGACTGCCCGTCGGAGCCGTGGTAGTCCACGTTGTACGGCGGATCGGTGATGAGACAATTCGCCTCGCCGTCCTTGCACACCCTTGCTGCGTCCACCGCCTTGGTGGAGTCGCCGCAGAGGAGAGTGTGGTTGCCGAGCCTATACATTTCGCCCGGCTTAGACACCGGGACTTCCGGTGTCTCCGGTACCTCGTTCGGATCTGTCTGTCCGACCATGTCCGCCGTGCCGCCGATGAGTTCGTCCAGCTCCGACGTGTCGAAGCCCAAGGCCCCCATGTCGAAGCCAGCCTCCTCAAGCGCCTTCAGCTCGGCCTTGAGCAGCTCCTCGTTCCACTCCGCGACCTCTCCCGTCTTGTTGTCGGCGATCCGCAGGGCGCGTTCCTGCTCCGGGGTAAGGTGGTCGACTACGATTGCGGGGATCGTCTCCGCCCCCAGCTCCTTCATCGCCTTTACGCGCGTATGCCCGTTGATGATGACGCGATCCTTGTTCACGATGATCGCGCCGATGAAGCCGTACTGCCGGATGGAAGCCACCACCCCCGCTACGGCGTTGTCGTTGAAGCGCGGATTGTTCTCGTATGGCGTGAGCGAGTCGATCCGCAGGTTCTGGATTTTAGTCATGTTTTTCTCCTTTCCGGGATTTTCCCGAAATAAATAAAGTGTGGTTATAAGCCCCGCTCCTTCCCGCGCCCTGCCCTTTGAAGGGGTTTAGGGGGGAACCGCCCCGCGATTCCGGGACGGGCGGGCGTCCGCCCGCCAAAACTACAAATACCGCCGGTTTCGGCAGATGGGCCGTTGACTTTGATGCCGCGATAGGGTATATTGTTCGCCGACGACCCCGGTGGGATTCCAACGGCGTATTCCTTTGCGCCTTCGCACCCGCCGGGGGCGTCGCTTTGCATCTGTCGCACTTTTCGCGCGCGCGAGGCGCGGAAGCGGATTCACGTGCGAAAACGCCAGAATACGCGTTCCGGCCCCACCCCCCTGTGACAGTGTGACAGATGATGGCAGAGAAGAGTGAAATATGTGTTTTTATTGAGGTTTCTACTTCTTCTTCCATCTTCGCCAACTGTCGCAGAACTGTCACAAAGGACTGTGACAGTTGTGACGGTTCAGGGCGGCGGACGGCTTCATCCGTCACGTCTTTGTGACAGGTTGTGACAGGATTGCGACAGTTGGAGATGGCGTTTGGATGCATGGCTGTCACCTCTTGAGGGTAATGACCACTCGGCCTTTCGCGCCCGGAGAGGTCTCGATGTCCCCGCGGGCGACCATCGTCTCGACGATGCGGTTCAGCTCGTCCTTCTCCAGATGCGTGTAGCGCAGGAGGTTGCGGTACGAGAGTTCGCCCTTCCCCTTGGCGACGAGCTTCTGGCGCACCATCTTCATCCTGCGGTCGAACTCGCCGTCGAACACGTACAGGCTGCACTGGTACAGCATCCTGTTCGTCGCGTGGAACACGAAGCGGTACGCCCATTCAACGGCCTCCTTCGTGATGACGGGTGACGAGACCGACTGCGAGAGGGCGTAGACGAGCGCGGACTTCATGACTTTTTCGCCGGCGCGAGCCCAGAGCGCGAGAGCGGCCTCGGAGTTCGTCTTCTCGTACCTGCGGTAGTTGGCGTCGGCCTCGCGGCGTATCTCGTTCACGCGAAGCCGGGCCGCGGCCTCCATCGGGACCGTCCTCGGCTGCGGGAACTCGCAGAACATCGACTGGTCGCAGGCGATGCGCTTGAACTCGTCGATGTCGTCGAGGATTCGCTGCGGGAAGTCCTCCTCGGCGGGATTCTCGTTCGCCTCGCCGCGCTCCCCGGCCTCAAGGACGAGGCATCGGGCGAGAAGTCCGTTCGAGAGTACGCGCTCGGAGAGCGACTGGTACAGGAACTTCGGGACTGCCGTCCCCAGGAAGGTCAGGTGCGGCTGGATGATGCAGCTCGACGACGCCTTCTGTCCTTTCTGCACGGCCTTCTTGCGCATGATGTGCGCCGAGGAGGATTCGGAGAAGAAGCGCAGCAGCATCGAGTTCAGCATCTCGGCGCGCGGGTCTTCCATCTTCACCGTGTTGAAGAGCGTGTCCGCCTCGTCGATCTGGAACAGCATCGAGGGCGAGACGAGCATCGAGTCCTCAAGCCCCTCGCCGGAGGCGAAGTAGTCGCCCATCTCAGACGCAAACCCCTTGAGGGCGGCAAGGGACACGTTCACGCTGCGCGGATGCTGCTTGCCGGAGCCGGACGCCGCGAGCGAGAGGATGTACACGTTCGGGCGGGTTCCGAACTCGTCCTTGAACTTGCGGCCCGCGAGGTGCGCGAGCATGGCGAAAGAGCCGGCGAAGGCGAGGGCCTTGTTCGGATAGGGGGCGGTGCGGAGCGTGTAGCCCGTAAGCTCCGAGACGAAGCCTGGGACGTCGTACAGCTCCGGCGGCATCGGGCCGGGGTCGGCGAAGCTCTCGTTCTGCGTGGCCTTGTCCTCGTCGTCGGAGTCCCCGGAGCGTGTGCATCCTCCGTCCATGATCGCGGAGATGTCCACGCTGTGATCGTCCTGTTCGGCTGTCCCGTAGCCCCGCGAGAGGAGATCTTTAGCAGCAGCGGTATAGTCGCCGTTGTGTGCAAGGACGGCGTACACCTGAAATGCGTTGTACCCCTTGTTCGGCTCGAACGGCGCGGCGTTCGACGAGAACACGTAGAACACGCCGTCCTTGAGGGTCGCCGAATGGCCTGCCCTCGCGTCCTTGCCCGGCCTCGTCCACAGCTCGTTTCCGTCCGGGTTCTGTCCGCACAAAGTCCACCCGTGGGAGGCCAGAACCGGCCTGATGTCGCCCCGTTCGCAGAAATCGTCTCCAGGACGCGTCAGAAAGGCCGACTGTGGCCCCTGTGTCGCGTTCTTCGGGGCCGGCTTGGCCTCCGGCTCGTCCAGCTCCCTCGCGGCGGACAGGAGGGCTTGTCGCGTCTCCTGCGAAATGACGGGGATGTGTTCAAAGTCTCCGCGCTCCAGAGCGTAGCCGGGAGACGGGGCGCAGAGGAAGAGTCCACCCTCGCCGCGAGTCTCGATGAGGGTCTTGCGCTTGCCGTCCCGGACTCCCTGCGCGAGCTTCGCATTGCCCTCGACGGGTTCTTTGCACCGGTAGACGACGTGCTTCCCGCCGGAAGGCGTGGACTCAACGACGACACTATCGAGCACTACAGGAGCGATCTTTGCACACCATGCGTCGTAGGCTTCCGCCTTCTGGTCGAAGTCGATGCACTCGAGGTTGCCAGACACCTTGCCGGCGACGATGCACACGGCGTCGTGGGCGTTGGAAAACCACGCCTCGACCTCAACCTCCGTTGGAAGCCGCCCAGCCCATGTGCGCCAGACGCCCACGGCGGGGCGCTTCTTCGTCTTGACCGCAGGGAGAACGGACAGTCCGGCCTTGCGGTAGGAGAGCGCGAGTTCTGCCTCTATTCCCGACATCCGCCCTCCGTCCGGCTCCGCCTTGCGTTGTCTATGGCCTGCATCCACGGGTCGCTCGCGCTTTTGTCCGCATGGCTGGCCGCGATGCGGCAGAAGAACGCGACCACGACGGCAAGCACGGCGATGCCGACCGCGTAGCGGACGATCCGCTCGACCAGCATCGCGCGCCTCGCCATCCTCTCCTCGAACTCGAAGTCTTCCTCTTCCATGCCGAAACCTCCTAAAACGGGATGTCCTCGAAATCCTCTTCGGAATAGTCCCTGTTGAACGGGCTGTTCTCCGGCGGATCGCCAGGAACACTCGCTATCACCTCCGCGTACCGCTTGCCGGTCGTGCGGCGGACGGTTATGGACTTCGTGTCCTTCACCATCCCGGCGAAAACGGCCTCAAGGAACTCGTCCACGCTCGCGGGGATGAACACGTCTTCCGCGACGCGCCTCGCCTTGAACCACTCGACGAACTTGCGCCTCGCATAGCCCGTGTGTTCGGGGCAGACCCATTCGCAATGCCGCTCGTTGAGGCCGCACCAGTACGTGACGCGCACAGTCCTCGTCGAGTTGGGCGGCGCTCCGCGCTTCGTCCAGGGGTCGTAGTCCACGTGCGTCACCTCCAGCGTCTCGACCGTCGTCTCCCCGGAGAGGACGCCGAGCGTGGACGCCGTGGCGTCGATTCTGACCTCGCGCTCCTTGCGCGGGTACTCGTACCCGCACTCCGGGCAGGTCATGAGGGGGAGCGGCATCATCGTCCGGCATTGCGGACAGGACTTCGCCAGCGGCCCCTGCCTCTCGCCGGATCTCTCGCCCGGCGGACGTAGGCAGTCGAGGCATCCGTGCCGCTCGATGTTCCCGCCGAAGTCGAGGATGAGGCAGTCGGTCTTGCCCGTGTCGGGCGAGAGCCTTGTGCCGCGCCCGCACATCTGCATCAGAAGCCCCGGCGACATCGTGGGGCGCAGCAATGCCACGCAGTCGATGTTCGGCGCGTCGAATCCCGTTGTCAGGCACTCGACGTTGCACACGAACTTCAAGGGCGGCTTCGGGGTTCCGAAGAGGTCGGACGCCACTTCATGCCCTTTGAACCGCTCCAGTGTCTCGGCTCGCTCCCACGATGGCGTGTCGCCCGTGACGACTGCGCACTCCGTCACCGCGAGGCGGGAAATCTTCTCGGCGACCGAGCGGCAATGAGCCACGGACGAGCAGAACACGAGGACGCTCTTGCGGCTCTGCGTCAGCTCCACGATCTCGCGGCAGGCGGACGATACGACCGCGTCCTCGGACATCGCCCGCTCGACCTCCTCGGCGACGAATTCGCCGGCGCGTATGTGCAGGGAGTCGAACTTGGCGATGTTGCGCCCGGACTTCGCCGAGAGCTTCGAGAGGAATCCCTTGTCGATCAGCTCCTTCAGCCCGATCTTGTAGCAGATTTCGTTGAGGATGTTGTCCGGCTTGCATATCATCCCGCCCTTGAGGCGGTACGGGGTCGCCGTGCAGCCGATGATCCGCATCTTCGGGTTTATCTTCAGAAGGCCCGATATGAGCGTCCTGTACATCCCGTCGCCCTCCGGCGGGATGAGGTGGCATTCGTCGATGATGCACACCTGCCGGGGGCCGAGCAGCTCCGCCTTGTCGTAGATCGACTGGATGCCGCCGACCACCACGGGGCTGGTGGCGTCGCGGGAGTCGAGTCCCGCCGAGTATATGCCGACCTTGACGTCGGGCGCGACGAGGGATATCTTCTCCGCGTTCTGCTGGAGAAGTTCCTTCGCGCCGGCCACGACGAGGGCGCGTCCGTTCCACTCCTTCACCGTGTCGGACGCGATCTGCCCCAAGACCCAGCTCTTGCCGGACCCGACGGGCATCTCGACGCACGGATTCGTCTGCTTCCGCCGAAGGTGGTCGTAGACGGCCCTCACGGCGTCTTCCTGGTAGTATCGCAAAGCCATGTCGTTTCTTTCTCCGGCTCGCCTATCCAAGCTCCTCAAGCCGCACCTCCACCCGCGCCTCGCCGTCTGGTTCGCGCATCTCGACATGCAGCACTTTTATCTGCGAGTCGTCGTGCATCGTCCCGGCGTGTGCAAGCGAGTCGAGGAGCGACTTGAGGATGTTGTCCGCGTCCCTGCGACGCCGATCCTTCGGATAGAGCATGGCCGTGAAGGACAGGCGTCCTTCAAGCGGCCTCGTTCCGGCGAGCCTGGAAACGACCATCGTCCGGTACTTGCGTCCCTCTCTGCTGATCAGGACGCGGCATCCCACGTGGCGATAGTAGTTGTTGACCGTCGGAGGATACGGAAGGATGGCGTCGAGACGCCTCACCAGGGAGCGCCTCCCGCGCTGACGGGCTGCTTGGGTGCTGACGGGGCGGCTGCGGCTTGCTGCGCGCCCTCGACGGGCTTCCAGCCCTTGACCTCGTTCGTCGGCTCGCCGTTCTGGTTGTCCTTCACCACGACCTTGGCGACGAGGGGGATGCCGTGAAGCTCCTCCTTGGCTTTGGGGCGAAGCACTCCGACGGCGTGGCAGATCGCCGAAAGCTCGCGCTTGGCGATCTCCACCGCCGTGGCGTTCGGGTTTTTGAGGTTGAGCCTCGCCCAGAGGTTGCGCTTCTCGTGTTCGCCCTTAGTGACCTGCGCCTTGATTTCAAGGTACGACCCCGTCCCTGCCTTCGTGGGCTTCCACGTCGACTCGACGATGACGACCTCGTAGTCCCCTGCGGGGAGAGGGTCGAAAGACCCCGCCGGCTCGACGCCCGTTGCGTCAAAAAACACTTCTTCCATGGCTTACTTTCCTTCCTGCTGCGTTGTTTCGGTTGTGGTGGTGGTTGTGGTCGCTGCTGCGGCCGGGGCGTTCGCGCCAGCGTTCGCCGTGGAGATTGCCTCCCAGAGAGCTGCCCACGTGAACGGGTGCGGCCCAGGGGCGATGTTGTAGCGGTTCTTGGCGAGGCGGTGCATCGTGCCGACGGCGTACATCTCGCGCTCGCCGCCGTTCTTGCCGACGATCATCCTGTTGCCATTCGCGTCCTCGATGGTGCGGAAGTCGGCTGAGATGACGATGTCGTTCCACTCCGCGACCCAGTCGCAGATGCCCGCGATGAGCCGTGGAGCGAGCCGTCGGTCGGTAGTGCCGTCAGCCCGCTTCACGTTCTCGATGTGGTCGTGCGCGATCTGCACAATGGCCATGTTGCGCTTCGCCCTGATCTCGTCGAAGAGCGAATACACCTCCTTGCGCATCTGCGTCAAGGCGGCGGACTGCCCACGGTTGTAGCCGCCGTAGGCGGTCTCGATGAACTTCACGCCTGCAGCCTTGCAGACGCCGTCCGTGACGAGGTTCTGGAGCGCCGTCAGCGAGTCGATGACGAGCGTCTTGAACTCGTGCTGCTCGTCGCGCACGGCCTTTAGGCACTCGATGAACTTCGCGTAGTCCGTCACGTGGTCGAAGCGGGCGCAATCAATCTGATCGAGTCCGTCCTCCGTGGGTATGAAAATCGGGCTCGGCGCCTGCGCAGCCCAGCTCGACTTGCCGACTCCGGCCGGCCCGTACACGAGGATGCGAGGAGGCTTAGGCCTCGTTCCCGTCGTTATCTTTTCAAGTAAGGACATTTCGTCTTTCCTTTTCTTTTTCGTTGTGTGTGTGAATGGACGGCCACCCGGCCGCCCAAATCGTCAGATCTTCGTGAGCGGCCTCGTCTCCTGGAAGCGCGTCAGCCATTCGTCCTTCTCGCGGCATTCGAGCAGCTCGCGTATCGCGGACTCGTTCTCCGCCTCGGCCTGGTCAAGCACGTCCTCGGCATAGCGGAACACAGCAGCACGATAAGGCTCCGCTTTTTCGACTGCGACCACGTAAACGGGATACTTCGTCCCGGACGCAATCTCCAGAAGGCGGCGGTAAAACGCCATCTGGTAGGCGTAGCCGTACTTGTGCGCGGCCGTCTCGAACCACTCGATGCCGTCGGATGTCGTCTTCAAATCGACAATGCCGTAGTCGGGCGAGAACCAGTCGATTCTCGCCTGCGCCGCGATGCCGCAGTAGTCCTCGTTTCGGATCGTGCCTTCGGCGATTCCGCTTTCGAGCAGCTTCTTCGCCTCCGGGTGCGTCCACACGTTCTCGGCCATCTTCTCGATGGACTCGAACTCGCGGCACGACACGATCTCCTTCGTCTGCGTAGCCATAAAGTCCGCGAACTTCTGGCTCGTCCTGCCGAATGGCTGCCCGGTTTTCGGATTGACCGGCCCGTCCGTCACGACGAACTCCTTGTTCCATGCATCGAAGCCCTCAAGGGTGTAGCAATGCACGGCCCGCCCGAAGGCGAGGGCAGGGGTTTCGGGACGTCTCATCTTCCCCGTCATGAGGAGATGGTAAGTGAAAGGGCAAGAACGGAAAATCGCCAAATTGTGCGAACTGACAAAGCGTCCGTTCGCAGAGTCGGCGTGGTAGTCCGTTGCGGGTATGTCCAATAGGTATCCTGGTCTTTTCATGACACCGCACCTTATTACCCAACAACCGAGCAGTTCCCCGAAAGAAATCTGGCGACCTTCCGAAGTTCCTTCTTGACCTTCGGCCAGATGCGCTCTTGGAACGTACGCTTCTTCACGCCAAGGCACTCGGCCACAAAGTCGTCGCCAAGGTCTTGGAGATAGAGGTCGACCACGTGTGCGAAGTAGGGATTACGTTTCCGCAGAACGGCGAGCATCTCCCTGAACTCTGTATGTGTATCATGCCTCTCGAAGTGGTTGTTGCCGTCGGCAATGAAATCGTGAAGCGTTGAGCCTTCCTCTCCATCGTCATTCTCAACGGGGGCGTCAAGTGAGACGATTATGATGCCGCCCCTTCGATGGATGGCCCGCTTCGTGTCGCGGCAGTACTTGAGCGACTCCCAGTTGAGTGCTCTCCATAGGTGCGTCTTGTAGGTTGTCCCCGCATCTTCGCGGAAGACTGCGTGTGCCTTGTTGGCCGCAGCGACGAGGCGGGCACAGATTTCAGACTTGCGCTCCTCGCGCGCATCGTCCGAGAAGTCCCGGTATCGCCGTTGCACCTTCCTCGCAAACTCGGAGAGAAGATACACCAGCTCGTCCGGGATTGGAACGTCGGGCTTTGGATTGTACTTTGACCTTGAGTGTTCTGGCTTCTTGCCTGATTTTTCTGTTTCTCGCATTTTCGCGCCGCTCTCGGAGCTTTTGCTCCTCCACGACGCGAAAAATTTTCCTATGCAAAAAACCGCAAACTATCTTTTGCGGTTTTTAGAGGTGGGACAAGGTAAAGCCTAAAGGAAACGCCGCCCTGTAAAGGACGGCGTTTGATGTATCAATGTTAAAATGATGATTTTTGTTAAAAACCGCTTGACCTCTACTTTTGCGGTTTTTTACTCCCGTTTCTACGTATTCGGTCGCTTCTTGCACCAAGACACCGTTCAAACTCCTCAGCTGAGGTTATAGGTTCTGCAAGCGCCGCAAGTTCTTGCTTTGCATAGTTGAACACATCTTCATGAGTTAACTTCCGTTTAGGATTGGAAGGCTGAATGTCCTTACTCTTGTGGTACTTTATCCAGATGTGGTGTGCCGACTCTTGGATTTCCTCCGAGAATCGTTCCCTGTTTGACCTTTGACTTCGCTTTATGGCCGCACGCATTCTCTTGCCTTCGCTCTTGATTTCCTCACGGGCTGCGGCCACGCCATCTCTCGTTTCAAGCATTGTTCCCTTAAGTTCGTGCATTACTGTCAGCAATTCGGCTGTCGCTACATTGGCTGTCTGCTGTTCTGGTGTGGTGACAGGAGAGTTGCTACGAACCAAAGCCATTCTCCGCATAGCACGGCGGTCGGATGATGTTGTGGTGAGTATGTGCTTACACCATTCATAATTCTTTCGCGAGCGATTGCCGCCAAGCAATTTGTTGCCGGGATCCATATCCCATGTGCGCTTGTCGGCCTCAAGCATGTTCAGCTCGTAGTTCTCAAGCAATGCCTGAAACAATGTTCGAGCCTTGTCCCAATTTGTTTCTACATATCGCCTTAACGACTTCCCCTTGGAAAGCCCATAGCTGGCATAGAGATCCTTTATTCTGACACCAATCGCTCTTTCGGTCAATTTGTTAAACACTTTGTCCGTGAGCTTTGTCCCATCAAGGACATAGCCGCCACTTTCAAAGAAGTCGAGCAGTTTCGTTATTTCCGCAAGTGACAGACTATCATTGTTTGCGACAGGGTACTCTGTTGTGTCCGACTTTGCTGCACGCGAGAATGGCAAGGGCTCCGGCAAATCCCTTGCTGCATCGAATTCGCCATCGAACATAATCTCTATATGCGGCGCATATTGGGCGTGGCATGCGATGCCGATTTCCTTACATCTGTCGCGCAGACCGGTAACCACTTCCGAGGAGATGATGTTGGACAACACTGGCCCGGCCATTCTATCCGTAATGTGAAGATGACATTTAAGCCAACAGAGAAACGAACGTGTATTTAATCCTGCTTCTTCTGAAATGCGACACAGCATCGAGCTAAGAGCCTTCACTATCTTCGTCCATTCTTCTTCCGCTCTCGATATGTCCGCCGGAACCATGCTTTGTCCGGCTGTACTCGCTATGCTGCAAACATACTGGATAAACCGAGGGTTCCCAAACATATCCAACCTTTTGGACGCGTTGAATTCCTCAATGACTCCAGCCAACGACATCAAGTCGGACGGCAATCTTCGTGCGGCATCGTTGGGGATTAACGTAGGCTGCTCCGGTTCGGGTGCCTTCAGAGGCTGTAAGTTTCTTGCCGCTATGGACAATAACGGTTTGATGTCTACTGCGAGTTTCTTTCCTTCTACGGAGAGAATGTCCACAAGCGGGACCACGCGCTCACGGATTCCTTTTAGCAGCTGTGCATCACTAATGTGCCCAGCAATAATGATGCTGGGGCGTTCGGCAAGAATCGACACGGCGACTTGTTGCTCATTAGCAGTCTTGATCCGTGTCATCAAATAAAGCTCAATACATCTTAGTGCAGGATTCCCACTTTCTCCAAGTTTCCACACACTTTCCGTTCTCTCGGAACGGACACCATTGCAGTATAGAAGTCTGCCCAGCATCTCTGCCATGCGTCTTGCATCATAGCTCCATATCGCAGCGACATACTGAGAACGGACATCAACGGTCGTCCCGTCTGCATCGCATGTCACACCCCACACCTTGCTGCCGTCGTCATGTTTGTACTGGAACGGAGCGGGAACTTCGGCAAAGCATGGCTCATCACAAGCAGAACACTTCCAGGGGTCGCAAATTCCAACTGGCCTGAGAATCCCTGCCCGCGCCAAAGGATGTGCGTCTGCGCCTTCTACGTCAGCACAGGACATCCGGAACTCGTCATCGGCGAGCCTAACCGTCATTCTCTTGATTGTTTTCATCCGAAAGAATCCCTACTGACTCATGGGCCAGATATGCGTTTATCAACTTCTGCGTCTCGGAAGTCGCACTTGCGATAGTCGACGAGGAGTTGGACAGCTCCACCGTCCGCTTGTGTTCCTTGCCATCGGACAGCTTGTACGTAAAGCGTATCTGTCCGCGTCTAACCTTAATGTCCTCTTCCGGAACCTGATCGCGCAACGCCGTCAGTTCGGCTCGTATCCTTTCATGGATGTCACCGTCCTTCTCTCCGTAGGAACGTGTGCGCTCCCCGTTCGGATCGAGGGATATCTCCACACGCACGATCTGCGCCTTGACGATTCCTGAGTCCTGGACATACGGAAGCTCCGAGACCTGCAGCAGAGACGATAGGTCGTATTTAACCGCCTCCTTCTTGCAGGCACCCTTACCAAAGGCCGTGTCGCACACCAGCTCGCAGATGCCTCGGCAGGCCTGCGAATTGTTGTTCCGCGCTGTGGGAAACAGAACGTTCATCCTGAACGTGGCGACGTTGAAAGTGACGACGATGTAGAAGCTGGGCGCAAGGTTCGTTTCGTCCAGCGTGACATACTTTGCGCGTTCTCCACTCCAGAATCGCCCGGAGTCCTGATAGTCGGTAAGCAGGAAGACGATGTACTCCCGGTCTCCCACGCTGTAGCATTCGCTCTCGCAGTTCTTGCCGCGATACTCGCGGTTGAACACCCATTCACCGACTGCCTTCTCCAAATCCTTCTTGTGCTTCTTGATCAGTCCCGGCTCCGGATCTTCCCTGAACGCCAGATTGTAGCCACGCCAGTGCTTGAAGCTCTCAATGAATGTCTGCGTCTTGAGCGCCTCCCACTTGTCACCAGTGAAAGTGACGAAGCACCAGGCCACTTTCTCGAGCCCATTTGTCTCTGCGAACTTCTCCGGCATCGTGATTCCGTTGTTCTTGCAGAACGAGACCATGACCAAGTTGTTCTTTCGCTCCATGCCTATTGTCCGCAAATCCTCGAACTGTCGGCCAATCTCCTCCTGGCGGCTAACATCAAGGGAGGCGACAGCTTCGACGACCGTCTGGGCTATTTCCTTGCGACGCTTCTTCACAGCCTCGCGATCTATCGAAACACCCAGCTTCTCGGTCAGCGCGAGCATGAGTTCTGGCTTGATGCCTGCAGCGAACTTATTGATAGACACGACAAGTTCGTCGCCTATCTTTGGTTTCTCTTTCTCTTCTGGCATATGTCTGTTTCCTTTGAAGTCTCCTTCACTCAACCTTGGCATAGGCGGTGCCGCGCCCATTGCCCGTCTTGAAGATGACGCCTTCGTCCTGCATCTTTCGGAGAGTTGCCTCTACCATGCCGACGCTGATGTCTGGGCATCTGTACATTATGTCTTTCTTGGCCACCGTTCCAACGGAGGCCAGCACGACATTCCTGATCCGATCCGACTTGCTGGTGTGCTCGTGTATGAGGCCATTG
>Ga0310694_10003379_pt1 | contig 15698 bp, 13 predicted proteins | sample 174DNAGHGhighgp2_FD_203884 | JGI IMG/M metagenome (GOLD analysis project Ga0310694, IMG submission 203884) | Sheep rumen microbial communities from Palmerston North, Manawatu-Wanganui, New Zealand - 1742 DNA GHGhigh gp2 (v2) (version 2) | ecosystem: Host-associated > Mammals > Digestive system... | reverse complement strand
ATAGAGCAAATAGTTTGAGGTAATTCATTTCTTTCATGTGACCCTTTATTTGTTTTAATTACATGTTTATCGTTCACAAAGGTAATAACATCTCTTTACTTTGCTCATTATTGACGGCGCTAAAATGTGATTATTAAAGAAATAACTCATTATGCAACAAGAAATCCCTCACACCGTTTTTTTTGAGCATGAGGGGTCTTACTATTTTCTTGACGATAATTCCTGATTAATTCCCGCTTAACAATATATCAATTAAGTCGGTTACGTCTTTAATGCTCACATTACCATCGCCATTGACATCAGCTTCAGCAGGGATATCACCTCCATTAAGTAAAATATCAATAAGATTAGTCACATCAGAGATGGTTATATTTCCATCACCATTGACGTCACCTGGTATATCAGAATAGGGGTCAGTCATTTCCACAATACGACCAAAATAATTACTCCATCTCATATCAGCTTCATAGGCCTCCACAGATCCAACGGGGACATAAAGCGTGCACTGCGAATAGTTCTGCAAATAATCATCATAGAAGACACAAGAACCCATCTCAATTTGTGAAGGATCTTTCACAAAGCAATAAGCATCTATGTTACATCTATAACGTCTGAACGCATCATCACCAATGGAAATAACAGATCTGGGAATCGAAATGCTAGACAACATGTTACAATCCAGAAATGCACCTCTGCCAATAGTGGTCACGGTGTTAGGGATGATTACGCTCGTTAGACCATAACAATCACAGAACGCATAATCACCAATTGAAGTAACAGAGTCAGGGAACGTGAAATCAGTCAGATTCATTCTATGAAACGCCCCATCACCAATGCCAGTGACAGAATTTGGAATTACAGTATAATTGCAGCCTGTGATTAAAGTATTAGATACTGTCTCAATAATTGCATTACAATTGTCACGGGAATCATAAGTAGTATTTCCGCTTTCTACTGTGATGCTAGCCAAACCAGTACAGCCATAGAACGCATATTGACCAATAAAAGTTATAGAATTAGGTATTATGATACTAGTCAAGCCACTGCAATCACGAAACGCACTATTTTTTATGGAAGCAACTGAGTTGGGAAAAGAAATTCTAGTTAAACCATAGCAAAAGGCGAACGTAGATTCTTCAATGCATGTGACTGAATTGGGAATGGTGAAACAGGTTAGACCACCACAGCCATAGAAGGCAGATGATCCAATAAAAGAAACTGAATCTGGAATAGTAATGCTCGTCAAACTACGACAGTTTTTGAACGCATTTGATCCAATGGATGTTACTGTAATGGGTATTGTTACACTAGACAGACGATCGCAGCCAGAGAACAATCCGTCTTCAATGGAAGTTACTGAGTTAGGGATGGTGATGCTGGTCAAGTAATTGCAGTTAGAGAATGCGCTACTCCCAATTGAAGTAACAGAGTTGGGTATGGTGAAACCAGTGAATCCAGTACAGCTATAGAATGCGAATCCCCCAATTGAAGTAACAGAGTTAGGAATTGTGATCCCAGTCAATCCAGTGCAGCTAGAGAATGCGCTACCCCCAATTGAAGTAACAGAGTTGGGTATGGTGATACCTGTTAATCCAGTGCAGCCTGAGAATGCCTGTTCGCCGATAGCAATGACAGAGTTGGGAATCACTGTATTTTTGCATCCTGCGATTAAAGTGTTGGATGCTGTCTTTATAATCGCATTACAGTCGTTACGGGAATCGTAAGTTATGTTTCCGCTATCTACAGAGATGCTAGTCAATCCACTACAGCCATTGAAAGCACCGTCACGAATATTGTCGACTGAATTGGGAATGGTTATACTGGTCAAACTACGACAGTCCCTAAAAGCCGCAGCTCCAATAGTTTTGACTGAGTTGGGTAAAGTGATGTTTGTCAGACTACGGCATCCCCAAAACGCACAGTTTTCAATATAAGTATTAGCGTTGGTGTTAGGGATAATAACATCGGTGAGTCCTCTGCAATCATAAAAAGCAGAATAGTCTATGATAATAAAAGATTCAGGTATCGTAACACTGGTCAGACTGCGACAATCCTTAAAAGCATATTTGCCGATCGTAGTGACAGGATAAGTGATACCATCATAGGTGACAGAAGCGGGAATGACTACTTCTCCTGTGTATTCGTTAGAATATGAACTATAAGAAGCCCCTCGATAGGTTACTGTGGCTTTATCACCATTCTTGTTGTAATAGATTCCATCGACTTCAAAATCGTGGGCAGGAGCAATGACTGGCAGAAGAATAGCTAGAAACAAAAGTGTGGCGTTTAAAAAGTTTTTCATAATAAGCTACATTTTGATATTAAACATTATTGTTCAGAAAAGTGTAAACCCGTTGGAGGAATTAGTTTTTCCCCAGCATGGTGTAGTTTTTTTCTGTTGCAAACTTAGGGAGTGAAGTACCAATGTGCCAAAAGAAAAATCGCATTATTTCTAAAGTGTATAAAAATTAGACAATTTAGTGTAAAAAAATTAGACAATTTCGAAAAAACACGATGATTGTTTTGGTATGCAGTTACCCTCACACCTATGTTTGCATCACAAAAAAATAATTCGTATTACTAACTATTTAAAATTTAAACATTATGAAACAGAAATTCTTTTTATTGGTTTCTCTTGTGCTGCTTGCAATTCCAGGAAGGGCAGCGCCAGTTGACGAATCATCAGCAAGAACTATTGTTCATGATTTTTTAATCAGTATGAACGGCAATAATTTCAAATCAATGCCTTCTTCGGGTGGAAGTGCCTTACAACTTGTTCATGCAGAAAAAAGTAGCGTCAAAATGACGCAGAATTCCTATTACATCTACAATACTGGAGGCGGTTTCGTCATTGTTGCTGGTGATGATCGAGCAGAACAGATTCTTGGCTATGGTGATCGAAATTTCGATATGAACAACATCCCGTGTGGATTGCAGGCTATGCTCAACATCTATAAGGAACAAATTGACTACCTACTGGATCATCCCGAGCTGGAAGTCGAGACGCCGTCATTGAATGCACCGAAGCTCTCATCAATAAGCGTATTACCATTGCTTAAAGCTAAATGGGATCAGGATCAACCATATAATAACCAGTGCCCCTTTTATAATGGATCAAATGAATCACGATGTGTTACGGGATGCTGCTGCACCTCACTTTGCCAAGTGATGTATTATTGGAAATATCCTACAGCGCCAGTCCCGAGTATCCCAGCATATACAACAATGTCGACTAACATATCACTACCAGCTTTGCCTTCTACAACGTTTGATTGGGATAACATGCTGGACACTTACAAAAACGTGAACTATACCGTCGCCCAAGCCAATGCCATTGCTTGGTTGATGCGCTATGTGGGTCAAGCAGAAGAGATGGGTTATGGTACAACATACGGCAGTATTGCTTCTATCGCCGATGTACTTAGGGCTGCTAAAATGTTTGGTTATGACCATAACGCTAAGTATATTTATAAGCGTAATCAATATACCGATGCTCAGTGGGCCTCACTAATTCAAACAGAGCTCAGAGCTGGACGTCCAATTATCTATACCGCTGGCGATTCTAATGGTGGTAGTGGTCATTGTTTTAATCTCGATGGTTATGACAGAGCCACTAACACATATCATATTAATTGGGGATGGAGTGGTATCTTCGATGGCTATTTTGCACTAAATGCTTTTAATATCAATTCCGTTCCGCCTTCAAATTTTAATGAAGACCAAATGATGATTATAGGTCTTAAGCCGCAAACACCTGAGATAGAAGTGAATCCCGATTCATTGTCATTTAGCGCCATCAATGGCAAGACCAAAACAGCGTCTTTTGAGGTCAAGGGGTACGCATTAAATGGAGATCTGGTGGTAAAGTTAAATAATGCAAATGGCATCTATGCTATTAATAAAACCTCCATTTCCAGAAGTGATGCGACAGACGGAGCGACAGTGACAGTGTCATATAGTCCGACGACGACAGGTTCCAGCAATGCTAGCGTTTCCATTAGCGGCGGTGGTGCCTCTCCAAAAACTGTTAGTTTGAGTGGCTCTTCAACAGCTGAGATTATTGTGAATCCTACACTCGATATCTTCAGTAATGTTTATGTCGGCACTACGGCTAAAAGAGAACTTACAATCAACGGCTATGGACTAACAGGTGATCTGTCTGTTGAAATAATAGGCGGAGAAGGTGTTTTTTCTGTTGACAAAACATGCATCCCCAAGAATGATGCCATTAGTGGAAGCAAAGTGATAGTGTCATATAGTCCAACTGCACCAGGACAGAGCACAGCGAGCGTGGTTGTTAGTGGCGGAGGCGCCGATTCCAAGACAGCTAAATTGAGTGGCACAGCAGTCCAACCTGAAATCACGGTTACACCCATATCGATATCATTTAACGCTCTCGCTGGCGATAGTGACACCAAGACTTTTTTAGTAAAAGGAAGCCATTTGTTAAGTAATATAACACTTTCACTGAATGATGAAAGCGGCAACTATTCAATTGATAAAACTAGGATATCAAAAAGTGATGCAACTAATGGAGACACTGTCACTGTGACCTTTAACCCAACTAAACCGGGCAAAAGTACTGCTAGTATAATTGTCAACAGTAGTGGGTACAACCAAGCCTTAGGGGCTGAACCAAAGTCGGTGACCATGAATGGCACTGCTTTCGATGTCGATGTCAATAGAATTGTATTCGAACCCACTTATACTGGGTATCAGACTTCCAAAACAATCACCATTACGTGTCCTGATCTCAAAAATGATCTCCAGTTGAGTTTGTCAAATGATTATAGTAATTCATTTGGATTATCAAAGAGTACAATCACTCCTGAAGCCGCAGATGCTGGTGCCCCAGTGACTATATATTTTAGTCCCACTACTGGAGGTGGAAAACATGCCAAACTGAACATCGTTTATGACGGATGCAAGGTGGTCACTATACCTATAGGCGGAGCTGGAATCAAGTCAGACGGTTACATTACTGCCTGGCCGACGGAGCTAACATTTGAAACCCAGGCAGGAACACCTGTTACTGAGACTTTCAAAGTGACTTATACATACCCTAATGGCTCCGTAATGATCAGTAAAGTGAATAGTGATGACGAAACGGCTTTTGACTCCGAAGGCAGCAATGAAAGTGTTCCGCCAACACTTAATGCTTCAAGTCATTTTTCAGACCTGACAAGAACGATAATTCCATTTGATAGTATTATTTGGCGCCCCAAAGCAATCATTGACTCTTTACCACTAGTTTTGGTTAAAAGCCTCGTATTAGAGTTGACAGGGGATGACTGTTTTGACATCACACCTTCAAGAATTAGGTTGTCGAGTATTCCGTGTAGCACCTATGTAACAGTGACTTATCATCCTGATTGCATCGGTGAGCATGATGGCAATATAAAAATCTGGTTATTTGGGGGCTCGGCTAGGCCGTTTATCTTACCGTTACATGGAACAGCGACAGCTCAATTCAATTATGACAATGAGGGCAACGATTTGATGATCACACAAAATGAATCAAGCATTAATACTCTAGTGAATGAAATGTTGACGAACACTAAGGTTTATGCTGAGGGTCTAAGCATCATCATCGAGAGTCCAGTGGAACAAAAAGCATTGATCAGCGACATTGCAGGTCATGTTAGGGAAGTCAATCTCCAGGCTGGACGCAATGAGGTACCTGTCAATTCAAGCGGCATTTACTTCGTGAGAATAAGAGAAAAGACCACCAAGTTGATGCTCAAATAGAACCTAAAATAGCTTATTACAACTAGCGGTTGTTTACCTTAATGGTAGGCAGCCGCTTTTTTTGTGTCTTTTCGCTTCCTGTTTTCTCTCATTTCCACCACTTCTCATTCTTACATTAAACCCTTATATGTAAGAGAATTAGACAACATTTTTTATTAACAATTTAAACTAACATTTACAAACAAAACAGAGAGAAGACAATGATTAATTTACCACGTATCGTCCTGGTCCTGTTCGGCTTGAGTGCTTTGCTTGACATTGCAGAGAAAGTCAGCCGCTTTATGATGGGCCATGACAAAGACAAAGAAGAAGAGAAGAAAGAAGATGAACCGTCACGGGTGTAGCTGCAAAGAAATCAAAAGCAGGAAACGCCATAGACGGTATTGTGATCGTATGCGAAACTATTGCTACGATACTAAAGAATTCAAAGAAACTGGTGAAGATCCTGGAAAAGCACCGGGGTCTATCATGATGCTACCAACCATTCAACAACGACAAAGAGCGGAACAAACAATAATCATTCCGTTTTTTGTGCCATCCCAATTTGTGCCATCTTCATGGTTAATCTTACCGGCTCACCGGGGAGCAGGAATTTGTGCAGCATCGCATAGCCCCAATAGATGAGCGGCGACAGGATAGCGACGAACACCAGCAGTCCTAAGGCCCCGTTGCCCCCATCGCCCTCGGTGCGCAAGTCAAACACGGCAGCGATACCGCCGATGATTGCAGCCAACGAGAAAGCCAATAGTGAGATGCCACAGCACCCCGATGGCTCTCGTTTCATAGTTAATCAGCTTTTAGTGAACTGCACAGTTTGCTGCAGACTCTCTTTCTATGCCAAAATTTGCTCGGCCATGTGACGGCCGGCATCGTAAGCCTTCTGTAAGTCCTGTTCCCAATGCGTGTCGCGGTACTGGCGTTTGGCTTCTTCTGAGAAGCCCGCCAATTCAAAGCGGCTATAGTCTTTGACCTGATAGGTGTTGTAGGCAATGATGCGTTCGGGCTGGCCAAGGGCGGTTGCAATGCAGTACTCCATTGAACCGTAGCCTTGACTGTTGTTCCTCTCGGGGGTGCCGTTCATTGTCTCCATCAGCACTACGGGCATGCGTTTCGGTGCCGTCATGCTGTAGTCGTTGTAGGACAGCCATGGGAATGCCAGGCGCTCCAGGAATGTGCGCATCTGGCCCGTAACGTCGCCAAAGTATATCGGTGAACCCATTACCAGTCCGTCGGCTTGGGCAATCTCTTCCAGTACTGGCGTCAACGCGTCCTTGAACCTGCAGATATTGGATGCCTTGCCCTTGATTTTGCAGACCATGCACGACATGCAACCCCTGTAGTCCAGATCATACAGGCGGAAAGTCTTTACTTCAATCTGATTGCTGATCGATTTGGCTCCTTCGGCAAACTGTTGCAGCATTTGTGCGGTATTCATCGCCTTGCGAGGCCCGCCGTCGATAATTATTATCTTTTTCATCTATCAAAGAATATTTGTTATTAGTTCTTACCTGATGAAGTGGGTTGGTTGCCACTCTTCACGTTCGGGATACTCTGGGTTGTCATCGGCATGGATTTTCTTGAGTAACCAGGCCATGTTGTCGGCCAGCGTGCGCATGGTCTGCAAGCCCTCGGCGTCTTGAGACACTTGGCCAGGGTCCATGCCGTATGCAATGTTCCAGTATTGGCTGGTGACAATCGGCGTATTTATCATCTCAAACATCATGTTCATTGTTTGGAAGGCTGCTGTGGCTCCACCGCGACGACAGATGGCCACATTAGCTACAGGTTTGTTTTGTAGTGCACCACTTGACGAGAAAAGCACGCGTTGCATCACTGCCAGCAGGGCGCCGTTGGGCTGACCATAATAAACCGGCGAGCCGACGATAAGCGCATCGATATCGTTGAGACGCTCAACGATGCGGTTGCACGCGTCGTCGTCAAACGCGCAACGTCCCAATCCTCGGGTTGCGCACTGGCCACAAGCGATGCAGCCGCGCACGGGTTTGTTGCCCAATTGGAAAATTTCGGTCTCAATACCGTGTTTCTCGAGCTGCTGGGCTGCCTCTGTCAATGCGATGAACGTATTACCCTCTCGGCGGGCACTGCCGTTGATCAAAAGAACTTTCATAATGATTGTTGTTTGTATTAATGATTTGCGATGGCGGTTTAATTGTCTAGGTACCAACGATAGAGCGCGGGTACGCCGTCCTCAAGCTCCATGGTGTGGTGCCAGCCCAGGCTGTGCAGTTTGCTCACGTCGGTGAGTTTGCGCAGCGTGCCATCGGGCTTGGTGCTGTCCCACTCGATGGTGCCATTGTAGCCCACGGTGGCCTGGACGAGTTCAGCCAACTGCTTGATGGTAACTTCCTTGCCGCTGCCGATGTTGATGTGGCAGTTTCGCACTTCATCATCGGCCCCGCGCACATCCTTGAAGTCGATGTGCTCCAGGCAATAGACGCTGGCGTCGGCCATGTCCTCGCTCCACAGGAATTCCCTGATGGGAGCTCCCGTTCCCCACAGGCGCAGACAGTCCTTCAGGATGCCGTATTTCTCCAGCAGGGCCACAATCTGTTCTTCGGTGGCTTTACCGTCAAGGCCCTCGACGGGACGGCGGTCCAAATCGGCACGAATGCCACTGATGTTACCCTCGTTGAGCATCTTGGCCAGATGCATCTTCCTGATCATGGCAGGCATGACGTGGCTGGTCTCGAGATTGAAATTGTCGCGTGGCCCGTACAAGTTGGTAGGCATCACGGCGATGTAGTTGGTGCCGTACTGCAGATTGAAACTCTCGCACATCTTGAGGCCGGCGATTTTGGCGATGGCATAGGGCTCGTTGGTGTACTCCAGCGGGGCGGTGAGCAGGGCGGTCTCGGGAATGGGCTGGGGGGCCTCACGCGGGTAGATGCAGGTGCTGCCCAGGAAGAGCAGTTTCTTCACGCCGTGCCGCCAACTCTCGCCGATGACGTTCTGCTGGATGGCGAGGTTCTGGAAGATGAAGTCGGCGCGGTACTTCAGGTTGGCCATGATGCCGCCCACATGTGCTGCAGCGAGCACCACATATTCGGGCTGTTCCTCGTCAAAGAAGCGTTTTACGGCTACGGCATCCATCAGGTCCAGTTCCTGATGGGTACGTCCAATGAGATTGGTGTAGCCCTTGCGTTGCAGGCTGTTCCAGATGGCGCTGCCCACGAGGCCACGGTGGCCGGCTACATATATTTTTGCGTCTTTTTCCATGCTTTTATTTCAAGTGGTAGATTTTCTTAATGTGTTGCATGTCGTGTTCGACCATGATGCGCACGAGATCAGGGAAAGATGTCTTCTGTGGATTCCATCCAAGCACGTTCTTGGCCTTGGTGGGATCTCCGAGCAGCTGGTCTACCTCGGCGGGGCGGAAGTACTTGGGATCCACTTCTACAATCACTTTGCCGGTGGCCTTGTCGATACCTTTCTCATTAATGCCCTCGCCCTGCCATTGCAGTTCGATGCCGGCATGATGGAATGCCAGTGTGCAGAATTCCCTCACCGAGTGGCACTCGCCCGTGGCGATGACAAAGTCGTCGGGCTCGGGCTGCTGCAGGATGAGCCACATGCACTCCACATAGTCTCGTGCATAGCCCCAGTCACGCAGTGCATTGAGGTTGCCCAGATAGAGCTTGTCCTGCAGGCCATGGGCAATGCGTGCGGCGGCGAAGGTGATTTTGCGTGTCACGAAGGTCTCGCCGCGTCGTTCGCTTTCATGGTTGAACAAGATGCCGTTGGCGCAGAACATCCCGTAGCTCTCGCGGTAGTTCTTCATGATCCAGAACGAGTAGAGCTTGGCGCAGCCATAGGGGCTGCGGGGATAGAACGGGGTGGTCTCGCGTTGAGGCACTTCCTGCACTTTGCCATAAAGCTCGCTGGTGCTGGCCTGATATATCCTGGTCGTCTTTTCGCGGCCTGCAATGCGCACTGCCTCGATGAGGCGCAGGGTGCCTACGGCATCGGTCTCGGCAGTATATTCCGGCACGTCAAACGATACCTTTACATGGCTTTGTGCCGCCAGGTTATATATTTCGTCGGGCTTGATTTTCTCGATAATGCGAATGAGCGAGCTGCTGTCGGTCATGTCACCGTAGTGCAGGTTGATGAGGCGGCGCTGCTTCATGTCGCGTACCCACTCGTCGAGGTACAGGTGTTCGATGCGCCCCGTGTTGAAACTGCTGCTGCGGCGGATAATGCCGTGCACCTCATATCCCTTATCCAGCAGGAATTCGGCCAGATAGGAACCGTCTTGGCCTGTGATGCCCGTGATGAGGGCGATTTTCTGCTTGTTTTCGTTCATAGTTCTATTCAGTTTTAAGTCCCTAGTGGGCTGTTGCCTCCTAAAGCCTTATTATAATGCGTTGTCCAATCTGTTTTCGTCGGGTTCAGTGATTTTTTCAATCATCGAGGGGTGGACGTAGGTCGTGGCGACAGCGACAAGGCCCTGCACATTGATGAGCACGCGGCGATCGCCCTTGACGCGCACAAAGATGCCCTCGGCACCAGCGAATTGTCCGCCGATGATGCGCACCCGCTCGCCTTTGGAAAAATCGCCTGGCTCGGGAGTGAGGTAAATGAGCTTCTCCTCATAGGTTCCTGCCACCTTAATGAAGTTTTCCATTTCACGGTCAGGCACTGTGATGGGCTTTGGGGTACCATCGGTCGTGCGCCCCATCATGTAGCGGATGGGGAGGTCGGTTGTCATCTTGTACTCTTTCATCTCGCTGGGCGTGAGGTAGATAAAGATAAGGTTATGAACGCTGGGGACCAGTCTCTTGACCATCACACCTTTGCGTTCCTCGCGCCGGTATTGCATAGGCACGAAATTGGTGATACCGCGTGCATCAAGGTCCTCCTTGACCTTGAGCTCACGGTTATAGGTCACCCGAATGGCGAACCATACCTTCTTTTCGCGTCCTTTTTTTATGATTGTCCTTACTTCCACGAGTGCAAAGTTACTGAAAATTTCGCAAAACTGTACCATTTGCCCGTTTTACGCGTTAATAATAAAAAGACGAAACAAGAAAGCATGGCAAAGGAAATCAAGAAATGGACCACGCTCGAGAGCCGTTACATCATTCAACGGCCGTGGCTCACTGTGCGCGTGGACAAGGTGCAACTGCCCGACGGGCGCATCAACCCCGAGCATTATGTGTTGGAGTATCCCGAGTGGGTGAGTGTTATCGCCATTACCGGCGAGGGCAAGTTTGTCATGGTGCGGCAATATCGCCACGCCATGGATATGGTGCTCGACGAGTTGAGTGCGGGAGTGATGGAAGAAGGAGAGACTCCCTTGCAGGCTGCTCAACGCGAATTGATGGAGGAAACGGGATATGGCGGTGGCCAGTGGCGCGAAATCATGACGGTAGGGCAGAATCCCAGCATCTGCAACAATATCACCCACTGCTTCCTCGCCGAGGGAGTGGAACGCATTGGCGACCAGCATCTTGATGCCAGCGAAGACATCGCAGTGCTGCTCATGTCGCGCGAGGAAGTGGAAGCCATGTTGCGTGAGAACCGCCAGCTGCAGGCATTAATGGCAGCACCACTGTGGCGCTACCTGGCCGAGCATCCCTGATTTGGAATTAGGTTATAGGTTTTGCTTTAAGGTCCTTAAAGCCCTTAGGGCCCCTAATCCCTGACTATTTAAGGCTCGTATTGGTAACCCAGGTCCTCGATACAGTCGATGACAAGCTGGTCGGGAATGTTGCCTTCAACAAGAGCGGTGCCCTTGGCAAGATCAACCGTGACTTTATCTACACCGGGGAGTGCGGCAAGGCCTTTTTCCACGTTGGCCTTGCAGTGGGCACACATCATGCCTTTTACTTTGAATTCTTTCATTGCTGTGGTTTTATTACGTTTTATTTGATAAGATTTCCAATATTTCGCTCCTAAGGCAACAACAATCATGCCAAGCAGGGCAATACTGCAAGCGGTGTTGAACCATGAGGCGCCCATGCCGTGTCCATGATGCATGATGTGGCAGGGTAGGGCACTGACAAATGTTTCTCTCAGCCCTGGCCAGTAATCAACCAGCACACCAAAACCAATGGCGCCGCCGATAATGGACAGCAGATAGACCATGGTGGCCTTGCGCCCGAAGGCCTTGTTAACGACAAACATCGACGCCACGTTAGCGGCAGGGCCTGCCATGAGTAGCACCAGTGCGCAGCCAGGGGACATGCCCTTGAGCATCAGTGCGGCAGCGATGGGGATAGAGCCTGTGGCGCACACATACATCGGTACTGCAACCAACACAATAATGAACATGTTCAATAGCGGCCAGCGGGCATAGGTCGAGAAGAAGTCGTCGGGCAGCAGCACGGTAATCAGTGTTGCAATGATCAAGCCTAATAGCAGCCAGCGACCAATGCTCTGCATCATGTCAAAGAAACCATATCTGAAGGTCTCCTTAACCTTGTTCCAGAATCCCTTGGGCAACTCGCTGAACTCGTAGTTGGCCTCGTTGCTTACATCGCCGAGGGCACCCTTGCGTTCCCAGTGGCCTACTGCCAGGCCGCCAATGAGCGAGGTCACCAGGGCCGCCACAGGCCTCAGAATGGCAAACGGCAGGCCCATCATCGAGTAGGTCGCGGCAATGCTGTCCACTCCTGTTTGGGGCGTGGCTATAAGGAATGAAGTTGAAGCCGCACGCGAGGCACCGCTGCGCCGCAAGGCGACCGCCGTGGGCAGCACACCACACGAGCACAAGGGAAGCGGGATGCCGAAAGCCGCTGCTGTCGCCACCGACCTTAGTCCCGTCCCTGCCAAATATCGACTATAGATTGCCGACGGCACGAACGCATGCAACAAACCTGCTATCAGAAAACCCAATAGCAGGTAGGGCGACATGCCATTCAGCATCGACACAAACGCGTTTACATACTCCATCATAACTGCAGGCAAAATTACGAATAATTTTTCTTTTTTTACCTGCAATCTATCAACAAAAAGACATCGCCTAGCAAAAGAAGCTAGATTTTCAGAGTGATGCAAACAGACAAGCCGCCTGAGGATACGTTTTTAGCAGAAACCATACCGCCATGAAGCAGGACGGCATTCTTAACGATGGCCAGACCAAGGCCTGTTCCGCCGAGAGATTTACTGCGGCCCTTGTCAACCGTGAAAAACCGTTCAAAAATGCGTGATATGAGTTCATCAGGTACCCCTTTTCCGTTATCTGTGACCTCAATGTCCCAGAAATTATCACTTTTGCTTGCCGTGATTTCGACTGTTGTGTTATCGCCAGCATAATTGATGGCATTGTCAATGATGTTGCGGAACACACTATAGAGCAGTGCCATGTTCCCTCTCACAATGACGTCTTGAGGCATACAGTTCTTGACAGTCATGTTGCGGGCATCAAATGAATGTTTACTCTCACTGACGATATCTGCCACCAGCAGGGAGACATTGACGCGGCTCATTTCCAAATCCTGGGCTGCATATTCCATTTTGTTTAACAGCGAGATGTCTTGCAATAAAGACGTGAGACGGGAAGCCTGTTCATGAGTGCGGACAATAAACTTATGGGCAACATCGGGCTCAATGTCGGGATTCTCAAGCAATGTCTCGCTATAACCGAGGATACTTGCTACTGGCGTCTTGAGCTCATGAGCAATGTTTTGGGTGAGTTCGCGTCTCAACTGACTATTCTTTTGCTCTTGCTCGGTGGTAATCCTCTGATCCATGCGCTTGGCATATCGATATAACAAGAAGCCCAGACCGGTCATGACAACGACCGAGAAAAGCAGCAGATGCCAGTCGCTCACTTCATCGAAGACGTTGAGCCGTCGCCGGTCAAAATCCTCAAATAGGATGAAAATAACGGCATAAACGGCAAATATCGCCATCACAGTGATGAACATCCTGCGTCCTTCAGTTAGTTTTTTCATTTTCATCATTATCTTCATTGGTGAAATAATAGCCATAGCCGTGCCGTGTGCACAGGCATCGGCTGTAAGGCTCAATTTTTTTTCTTATTCGGGTGATATTGACATCAACCGTTCGGGCGGACACGATGACCCCAGACGGCCACGCATTACGCATCAACTCGTCACGGCTAAAAACGTGTCCGCGATGAGTCATGAGCAGCCACAGGATGTCAAATTCCAGGCGCGACAGCTCAACAGGAATTCCATTTATTGCAACCGATTTATCTTCGTGGTTGACAATCATTTGTCCGCATGTTGCGACCGCAGGCAGATGTAGCTTGCCTGAACGAGATAAAACGGCCTTGATACGGGCCATGAGTTCCTTGACCGAGAAAGGTTTTGAAATGTAATCATCGGCACCCGCATCAAATCCGTCAAGTTTGTCTTGCTCGCCGTCCAACGCCGTCAAAAAAATGATGGGAACCGATTGGGTATCGGGCCTCGACCGAAGGATGCGTGCTACTTCAACGCCGTTCATTACAGGCATCATTACGTCCAGTAGGACCAAATCCACCTGGCTGAAGTCTTCTTTCTGTGCCTCAATCCCTGAATGAGCAACAATTGTGGCATAGCCGGCATTGTGAAGATTGTAGGAAAGTATCTCACACAAGTCGGGTTCATCGTCAACTATTAGTATTGTCTTGTTCATCGTTCACAAAATTAAGCAAAAACCTCGTCTGTGACTGGAGAATCGCTCAATAAACGAGCTTCTACAACGTTAATCACATAATCTCCAAGCTGTTCGCACTCCTCGACGATGTCGTTAAACGCTGTGCCGATTGAATAGGTGGTCTTTTGTTCGTCCATTGACTTGAGGTTCTTGAGCTTCAATGAATTGCGCTGCTGGTTAATCTTGTTCTCAATATATAACGATTCCTTGCTGCTCACGTTTTCGCGGCGGCCACCAATCACGAGATTCATTTGTGTCAACGAACTCTCAACAACTTCCATCATCTGCTTGAGGTCATCGTGCTGGCTTTCATTGAATTCTTCATTGTTATCATGAAGCCTTTTCATTTTGCGGGCCAGACTGAAGCAGGAGTCTCCGATAGACTCAATCTCATCTATTTGACGAATCATGGAGCGGATTTTTGACTTGGTGTTGGAACTCACATGCTCTTCACTCACATGTGCCAGGAATTGGGCGATGCCAAACTCAATTTTATCTGACTTTTCTTCATCGGCTTCTATACCGGTATACTCCTTCTCGAAGTCTTGGTTGTTGATGAGTACCGATAACATTCTTACCCGATTGAACATGTCCTGAACATGCTTGCCGAAATCCTTCACCTCTCGCTGTGCTTGGAGCACGGCAATTTCCGGGGTTTGGACGAGGCCTGCATTGATATACTTGAATTGGTATTCTGTTTCGTCCTCGGTGCTTTCTTTCTCCTTGAGCAATTTGCATACCAACCACTCAATCTGCGGTATGAACCAGATGAGCAACAGCGTGTTCATCACGTTAAAGCATGTGTGGAACGTGGCCAACGCAAACGACAGTTTCATCGGGTTGGGGTTTGTATCGCCGGGCGAAAGACCCACCAGATGGCAAGCCATGTTGGTGAATGGATAAAACACCGGGAGCACCCAAAGTACGCCCACCACATTGAAAACGAGGTGAGCCAGTGCTGCCCTGCGCGCCTGGATGTTTCCGGTAAGGGCTGCAAGATTAGCCGTGAGCGTGGTGCCGATGTTCTCACCCATCACAAGGGCGATGCCCAGCTGGATGGGCAATGCCCCGCTCGTGCAGAGTATCATGGTGATGGCCATCAAAGCCGCCGATGATTGTACAATGCAGGTGAGAATGGTGCCGATGACAAGAAAGATAATGATTGAAAGATAACTCGAGGTGTCGAAGCTAGAGAAGAAATTCACCAGCGTAGCATTGTGCGCTAGGTCCATCTCCTTGCCTGTCGCCGAGAGGAGGCCTAAGGAGAGAAACAAAAATGCGACGCCAAACAATAAATCTCCAACTATCCTATGCTTCTTACT
>Ga0310694_10003375_pt1 | contig 15704 bp, 13 predicted proteins | sample 174DNAGHGhighgp2_FD_203884 | JGI IMG/M metagenome (GOLD analysis project Ga0310694, IMG submission 203884) | Sheep rumen microbial communities from Palmerston North, Manawatu-Wanganui, New Zealand - 1742 DNA GHGhigh gp2 (v2) (version 2) | ecosystem: Host-associated > Mammals > Digestive system... | reverse complement strand
GAAAGTCAACTATCTGAGAGAAAACATACTTACCTGAGTTCATTTTTACAGAAATTAATCTGTAAAAATACGAAAGAATTTCAAATCGAAAATGTCAAAGAACGCTATAATTTATATATAATCAATAAGTTACAAGAGAATCTAAAAAATTAACGCACCAGTATTATTGTCGAATCTATGATTAATTCAATCAGAGAGAAATATTTATCTGCAATTTTGTTTTCATTAAGTTTGTAGTGTTTCTGCCAAAAAAGAAGTGTTTTTTTTAATGCAGGTTTCATTTTATCATACTCCTGATAGTTCAATTCAGGGGAAAGAGTCTGTTCAAGGAACAGATATACCGGCCATAAGAATTCATAAAGGTCTGTTTCCCCATCAACTGGCAATTTCCTGCAGAATTTTTGAGTATTAAGTTCTAATTTGTTAAATATGTCATTTTTGAACACTAATCGCGGGCCGACAATTTTTTTGTTTTCTTCCAAACGTACTGCTTTGACTACTGGAATCCCCAAAAGTGTGTTGGAATAATTTCTATATATTTTTTCCCCATATATTACAGGGGCTTCTATAATTTCAATGTCTCCATATGCGATGCCGCATTTGAAGATTATAGGCCTTCTGTTCATTCTTTCTTCTTTATCTTTTGGGGTCTCACTCAAAATTGTTTGTTTATAGCTTCTTTCAAAGCAGTTGCACATGAATTGTGCAACTTGTCTAACAAGAAGGTCTGTGTTTGGAGATTGAAAGAAAATCGAATCTGAAAAAGGTTGCAAATAATTAATTTCATCTACATAGTTTCTTGAGGCTATGTCGCGTAAACTTCGGGTATTGCTTCGATGGACAGCATATAGTATCTTTGATGCTTGTTTCAATAATATCGTATATTGATTTAAGAAAAAGATTGGCTTCAATTTCGTTGTTTTGGACGAGATTAGAGAAGCCAATTCCATCCAAATATGCTACAGAGGTATTGGTAATTTTCATAATTATTGTTATTGAATTGACGTTGCAAAAATAGGAAAATTTTATTTCACCACCCTTGCCGGACAAAACTACCACCTTTCTCTTTCAGTCCACCGCCGAACTACGTCCAAACGATTTTATCGGCAGCGTCGGAGAAGTGTGTCTCCTCCTCCGGCAGCACACCGGAACTCTTATGCTCTGATGATTCGTCTTTCTTCAGCTGGCCATCCACATCCTTGATCATAGCATTGTTTGTCAAAAGAAGTGTGATGTAAAGATTGATAACAGATGTTGGATGGTGAAGATAGGGTGATAATCAACAACGAACCGCATTCATTCTGGTCGAATGTGCATCGCTGTTTCCCTAATTCCGCGACAACGATTGGAACGGTTATGAGCACGGAGTGCGAAATTCGAGTGGAAAGCGTGCCCGGTCGCCCAAAAAGAGAAGAAAGAAGCCGTTGTAACATTTAAATATATTGTATTGAAAAAAAGCATACTTTTGCCACCGATATGCCGAGGCATATTCACTTTAAATCACGGCACCGCCAAGCCATTTTTGACGGTGCTTTTTGAACCCAATTTGTACCCCGCGTATGACAAAAATCGCGTATCAATATGAATATCAAATAGGTGTGAAAGATATAGAATTTACCCCATACAAGCGAAGCGCAGTGTGGGGGCGAAGCACAGTGTGGGGCTTGGTGATGATACTCCTCATGTCCACTGCTTCCGCCCAGACGATGAAGAAAGCCACTCCCGAGCAGTCGAAGAAGATGGTGGAGACCATCAACAAGGCCACGGCAGCGGTGAAGAGCATCCAGTGCGACTTCACACAGGTGCGGCAGTCTGCGATGCTGAAGGAGAAAATGACCTCCAAAGGTAAAATGTCTTTCTCGGGCAGAAATCTAAAATGGGAATACACAGAACCCAACAAATTCGCCTTGACAGTGAAGGAGGAAAACGGCCAGCAACAGGTGTATATCCAGCAAGAGGGGAAGACAAAAAAGGCCGATGGACAGAGTGGTCAGCTCTTCAAAGGCATAGCGCAGATCGTGATGGGTAGCGTCACTGGCACGGCTTTGTCCGACAATGGTGACTTCTCTGTCGAAATGTACTCACAAGGTGACATTTGGGTGGCGAAACTCACCCCGAAACAGGCGAAATTGAGGAAAATGTTCACCTCTATTCATCTCTATTTCAACGAGAAACACAATGCCGTGACGAAGGTGGAGATGAAAGAGGCAAATGGAGATGGAACGGTGATCACGTTCGTTAATGTGAAATTGAATTGATAATGCTGGAACACGAACTATATACCATCGTTGGAATGGAAAACAACGCCGTGAAAATACGGCTGTTGCCGGAAAGCGCCATTTTCAGTGGGCATTTTCCGGGAAACCCGATCACGCCGGGCGTGTGCCAAGTGGGTATAATTGGGGAATTAGTGGGTCGTGTTTGCGGATGCGGTTTAGAATTGTTTGAGGTTAAGTCATTGAAATTCATTGATTTATTGCGTCCATCGGCAGGGTGTGTCTTGGTGAAGTTCGACAAGTTCGAAGAAGATGGGGGAGTGGTCGTGACGAAGGGCTCGATCGTGTCTGATGATCAAGTGTTTACGAAATTTTCATTTATATTCAGCAAGAAAGCATGAAGGATTGGCAGACGGTTTTTGACGAAGAGCGTGCGTGCGTGATTGTGCCTACCTATAACAACGAACGGACGATCGTGGACGTGTTGCAACGCATTCGTGCATATACACGCAACATTATCGTGGTGAACGATGGCAGTACACCTGCGACGATGAAGGTCGTCGTTGATGCTTTTGATGCTTTCGAACTTCCTGATATTGTGGATTATACACCAAACAGAGGAAAGGGTTATGCACTGATGCGGGGCTTCCATCGTGCGTTGGAATTAGGCTACAGATATGCTGTTACCATTGACTCCGATGGACAGCATTATCCGGAGGATATTCCCGCCGTGATGAACTGTCATTTAGCGGACAAGGGGGCACTCGTGGTGGGTTCCCGCAACCTCACCGCCGACAACATGCCTTCCAAGAATACCTTTGCCAACAAGTTTTCCAATTTCTGGTTCCATTTACAGACTGGCATTCGTTTGGAGGACACGCAGAGTGGTTTCCGACTCTATCCGTTGGAGCGAATTAACTTGCGTTGGCCCATCACGCCCCGTTACGAGGCAGAACTGGAGTTCTTGGTCTTTTCCGCGTGGCGTGGCGTGCCGGTGGCCTCCGTGCCGGTGCGCGTCTATTACCCGCCTGAAGACGAGCGTGTGAGTCATTTCCGCCCATTTTGGGACTTTTTCCGCATCAGCGTCCTCAACAGCGTCCTTACTATAGCGGCGCTGCTCTTTTTCCGACCGCTGCTCTTTTTCCGTAATCGGTTCCGACATTCAGAATAGTTGAAACAATACCCGATGGTGCGGTCAGAACCGTTGTAGTAAGTCTTGATTGCAGTCATCAATGGAAAAGATGTTTTCGCTGTTGGCGCGCACCACGATTAACCCTTTTTCGTGGGCGTAGTGGTCGGCATCATAGTCGTAGTTGATGGCGGCAATGGCCAGGAACACCGTTTTTTCCGCAAGGGCCGGGAACAATGTCCGGAACTTCTCCATTTGAAGTAGCAGGTGGTCGATGTCCTTCGGGTCGCAGTTCGCCTTGACTTCGATGACAATGGCGGTGGTGTCACCATCCAGAAGTACATCAACCTCCATCTCTTGTAAGGGGTTAGAGATCTTCCGCCGCACATTCTTACATTTGTTCCATACCTCATAGCCTGCATTTTGGAACATTTCCATGGAGTTGGAACTCATCAGCCCCTCGATAATGTGCCCGGTGGTGGAGAAGAATTTGGTTTCGAGCTCTCTGATTTTCTTGTCAGCCTTTTTCATACTTAGTTCGTGCTCTTCCCAGTCTTTTTTACGCTTTTCCTCAGCCTCTTTCATTCTGCGATCGTGCTCTTCCCAGCCCTTTTTGCGATTTTCATCAGCCTCTTCCATTCTAAGAACGTGCGCGTCCCATTCCTGTTTGCGCTTTTCATCAGCCTCTTTCATTCTGCGATCATGCTCTTTCCAGCCCTTTTTGCGCTTTTCTTCGGCCTCTTCCATTCTGAGAACGTGCGCGTCCCATTCCTGTTTGCGCTTTTCATCAGCCTCTTTCATTCTGCGATCATGCTCTTCCCAGCCCTTTTTGCGCTTTTCTTCGGCCTCTTCCATTCTGAGAACGTGCGCGTCCCATTCCTGTTTGCGCTTTTCATCGGCCTCTTTCATTCTGCGATCATGCTCTTCCCAGCCTTTTTTGCGCTTTTCTTCGGCCTCTTTCATTCTGCGATCATGCTCTTCCCAGTCTTTTTTACGCTTCTTGTCGGCTTTTTCCATTTTAAGAACGTGCGCGTCCCATTCCTGTTTGCGCTTTTCTTCGGCCTCTTCCATTCTGAGAACGTGCGCGTCCCATTCCTGTTTGCGCTTTTCATCAGCCTCTTTCATTCTGCGATCATGCTCTTCCCAGCCCTGTTGGATTTCAGCGCGCCATTCTTTCCGTTCTTTGCGATCCTCATGGATACACCTGATCTCTTCGCGGATGGCAGCCCGAATCTCATGATATTCTTTTTGGCTCTGTTGCCATGCTTCTCTAATCTCTTGTCTCAAATCCTTGAATTCTTTACGCTGCTCGTTGCAGAGCATGTGGGTTAATTGATTCGTTTCTCTGACCTGCATATTCGTGTCTTGCATGGTCTCGATGACGGTTGTCCATTCCGGGACGTTGTTTGGAATAAGATTGTTCATGATTCTGATAATTTAATTATACGCTGCAAAGATACAATAAGAATTGTCTTTTGTCAAGTGGTTTTTGAATTATTTTTTGATATTGATTCACAGTCAGTTGGATTTTATTTGTTAATAAATCAGTTTGTAATAGTTAATTTTTAAAAACAAATTTCGCGGATTTTTGACGAATGGATGCAAAAAGAAGGTGTTTGGCCCAAAAAAAAGTGTATCTTTGCCTTTTGCCCCCAAAGGCGATTTTTGAAACTAAAACCATCTGACTATGAGTAAGTTCACGCACTTGCATGTGCATACCCAATATTCTATTCTGGACGGCATGTCCTCTATTCCCGCGTTGATCGACAAGTGTGTCGCCAACGGCATGAATTCCATGGCTATCACCGACCACGGCGTGATGTACGGAATCAAGGAGTTCTCAGACACTGTGGCAAAAAAGAACGGGAAGGTGAAGGATGAGATTAAGGCGTTGGAGAAGCAGCTGCCCGAACTTACTGACGAGACGGAAATAACTGAATGTCAGCAGAAAATCGCCGATCTGAAGCAGAAGATTTTCAAACCTATCTTCGGTTGTGAAGTTTATATGGCAAGGGTGACCAACACCAACCCCAAGGGCAGTCGTCTCGTTAAAGAGCATAAGGAAAATGGCAGCGGTTACCACCTGATTCTGCTTGCCAAAAACGAAGTCGGTTACCATAATCTCTGCAAAATAGTCTCCCAAGCTTGGATAGATGGCAAATACTATCGTCCTCGTATCGACCGCGAGCTTTTGGAACAGTATCGCGAAGGGTTGATTGTTTCCTCTGCATGTTTGGCGGGAGAAGTTCCGCGTAATATCACCAACGGACAATACGAGAAAGCCAAAGAGGCTGTGATGTGGTTCAAGGGGATTTTCGGGGATGACTATTATCTTGAATTACAGCGACATGAGACGGATAAACCCGGCGGCGACCGTAGTGTTTATGAACAACAGAAAGTCGCCAACGAGGGTATTTTGCGTTTGGCCGCCGAGACGAATACGAAGGTCATAGCCACCAACGATGTTCACTTTGTGAATGAGGAGGATGGCGAGGCTCACGACCGGCTGATATGTTTGAGTACGGGCAAGAAGTTCGATGACACTGATCGTATGCATTACACCAAGCAGGAGTGGCTGAAAACGCCCGAGGAGATGGAGTCGATATTTTCGGATGTGCCGGAAGCTCTGGCAAATACGCAGGAAATTGCCGACAAAGTAGAGTTTTATGCCCTGAAGCACGCTCCCATCATGCCGATGTTCGAAATTCCCGAGGAGTTTGGTACTGTGGAGAGTTACAAGCAGAAGTTTTCCGAAGAGGACCTGCGTGCCGAGTTCGAGAGTGGCGAGGGTGGGGAAGGTCGTATCGAGAAGTTGGGCGGATTGGAGCGCGTCTATCGTATCAAGCTGGAGGCCGACTATCTGCACAAGCTGACCATGGACGGCGCGAAATTGCGCTACGGTGACCCCATAGATCCCGAAATTCTCGAACGCATAGAGTTCGAGTTAAGTGTGATGCGCAATATGGGTTTCCCGGGATACTTTCTCATCGTGCAAGACTTCATCGCGGCTGCCAGAGCCATGGGCGTGTCAGTGGGGCCCGGTCGTGGCTCCGCAGCGGGCTCCGTGGTGGCGTATTGTCTGAAAATCACCGATGTGGATCCACTGAAGTACGACCTTCTGTTCGAGCGTTTCCTTAACCCGGACCGTATCTCCCTGCCTGATATCGATGTCGATTTCGATGACGAGGGCCGTTACAAAATCCTCAATTGGATCATCCAGAAATATGGCAAAGAGAAAGTAGCGCACATCATTACTTACGGCACGATGGCCACGAAATCGAGTATCAAGGATGTGGCGCGTGTGCACGATCTGCCCATTCCCGAGTCGGACCGCCTCACCAAGATGATTCCGGTGAAGCTTCCCGAAGATCCGAAAACACACAAGGCCCCAAAGGTCAATATCAAGAACTGCTTGGCCTACGTCCCGGAATTTAAGGACGCTTACGATAAAAGTCCACAAATCCACGACATCATCGACTATGCCTCACAATTAGAAGGCACTGTGCGTCAGGTCGGTATCCATGCGTGCGGTGTCATTATCGGTGCCGACGACCTTACCAAGTTTGCGCCGCTTTCCACCGTGGAGGACAAGGAGGCGAAGGAGGACATCATCGTCACCCAATACGAAGGTTCCGTCATCGAGGATGTGGGCCTCATCAAGATGGACTTTCTCGGTCTTTCCACTTTAACCATCCTCAAGGAAGCAATTTCTAACATTAAGAAATCCAAGGGTATAGACATAGATATTGATCATATTCCGCTTGACGACCCGTTGACCTACCAACTTTTCTGTGACGGAGACACTGTGGGTACGTTCCAGTTTGAATCTGGCGGTATGCAGAAGTATCTGCGCGAGTTGCAACCCTCTACCTTTGAGGATCTTATCGCTATGAATGCGCTTTACCGCCCCGGCCCGATGGACTACATTCCCCAGTTCATTGACCGCAAACAGGGGCGAGAACCTATCGTTTATGACATCCCTGTGATGGAGAAGTATCTGAAAGACACTTACGGGATTACTGTCTATCAGGAGCAGGTGATGTTGCTGTCGAGATTGCTGGCCAATTTCACCCGCGGCGAGTCCGACACGCTACGTAAGGCGATGGGTAAAAAGCTGAAAGACAAGCTGGATGCCTTGAAGCCCAAGTTTATCGATGGAGGCAAGGCTAACGGGCACGACGAGAAAACGTTGGAGAAGATCTGGGCAGATTGGGAGAAATTCGCTTCGTATGCCTTCAACAAGTCGCACGCCACCTGCTACTCGTGGGTTGCGTACCAAACGGCCTATCTCAAAGCTCATTACCGCGCCGAGTTCATGGCTGCCAACTTGACGAACAGCGTCACGGATATCAAGAAGATCACCACTTTCATTGAGGATTGTCAGAAGAGCAATATCGTGGTGAAAGGTCCTGATATTAACGAATCCGATGAGACGTTCACGGTGAACAAAGACGGTGATATCCGTTTCGGTTTGGCGGCACTGAAAGGTGTCGGGTTCAGTGCGGCGAACAGTATCGTGGAGGAGCGTAATGCTAATGGTCCCTATACCAGCATTTTCGATTTTTTCGAGCGTATTAACCTCGGCAGTTGCAACAAACGTTGTCTGGAATCGTTGGCCTACGCCGGAGCATTCGACTGCTTCTCCGACATCCATCGGGCGCAATATTTCATTGTCAACGACAAGGGCCGCAACACCATAGACATGTTGATTGCGCGCACATCTTCGAAGGAGAAGAACGCCACGCAGATTGATATTTTCGCAGAGATGTCCGACGATTCTGCCAGCGCGGTGGAGGATACGTTTGTTTTCCCGCAGTGCGCCCCGTGGAATTATTACGACCAGCTGAAGTACGAAAAAGAGGTCGCAGGTTTCTTCATCTCCGGCCATCCTCTAAAGGAGTATCAGGTCATCATCGACAGTTTCACGAATGCGGACATGTCGATGATGGAGGACACGGACTTTCTGGCGCGCATCTTGCAGAGCGGCAAGGGCATCATGGTGGCGGGCATCGTAAGCAGCGTGATGAGCGGTGTGAGCAAGACCGGAAACCCTTACGGCAAGGTGGTTCTGGAGGACAACAGCGGTACTTGGACATGGTTCCTGCGTGGCTCCAATTTCGAGAAGTACGCATGGCTTTTGAAGACAGGCAATCGCGTGTTTGTAAACGCTTCTGTAAAACAGAATTCCTGGAAAGACAAAAACACGCAGCAGGATGTGGTGCGCTACGACATCAATCCCGTCTATATCTATCCCTTGAACGAGGTGTATGAGAAGATGTGCAAGGGGGTGCAACTGCAGCTGCAATTGCGCGATATTACCGGCGGTTTAGCTTTGAATATCAAGGAATTGTTGGACAAGTATTCCGGCAAGACCCCGTTCAACATCCGCATCTTTGAGAAAGACAAGAACTTCCATTCCGATTTCTTCAATTTCGCCGCGAAGGTCAATCCTGAGGAGTTCGTGCGCAACTTCACACTGCCTGCGGAATATAAATTAGTGTTGGAGGGGTGATTGTTGGCTGTTGTCTGTTGGCTTTTGACTGTATGCTTTAAACTTTCGCCATGAAGGAAGGGATGCAGAACAGCGAGCCGTCTTATGCTACCTATAAGGTTGTGCCGATGTAAGGTGTGACCATCTCCGACGCCATCAGCAACGGAACGGTCACCGCCGATCATCAGACATCCGCCAAGGATGCTGTCGTGAAGCTGACGGCCAATCCCGCTAAGAACTATCACTTCGTCAGCTGGCATGTGACATCGGGCAATACGGAAATCAATGTGAACAACCAGAACGAGTTCGTGATGCCTGCGGGCAATGTGGAGGTTTTCGCGACCTTCGCTACTAACGATCAGACACTTACTGCTCACTATCAGTATGAGAATGGTGCCGAAGCCGCCCCCGATCATGTCTCTCAAGTGAATGTCGGTTCTGACTACGAGGTGGTTTCACCTGTGATAACATGCTACGCAGCCGATAAGTTGACTGTCAGTGGTACGATGGGCAACGAATCTGTGGAAGATACTGTGACATGCACCTCCCTGGCTACCGCGGCTATCGATGAGCGGGTTGCTTGCGACAGCCTCGAGAGAATCGATGGTGTCACCTACTATGAGACTACCACTGAGCCGACCTTCACGTTGACCAACGCTGCTGGCTGCGACAGTGTGGTGACGTTGCACGTGTCCATCTACAATGCTGGTACCGTGGACTTGTATGATACAATCTGCATGGAAAGTGAATACAATAATTACAACATCAACATCCCTACAGCAGACATTGTTGAAGGCGAAAATGACTTCACTTTTGTTCACGAAACGACTCATCATTGCGACAGTACGGTGAACCTCCACCTCTTTGTGAAGATTTGTGTTGCGCCTTGTGGAGAACTGCTAATGGATATTGATGGCAACTCCTACCCAACCAAAGTGTTCGGTCATATTTGCTGGATGCTGACCAACCTCCGTACCACACATTACACGAATGGTACTGCTATCCCGTTTGCTATCGTCTATACGAATCCGATAAATAATAGTCAAGTCGATGAGGAAAACTTCGGCAGACTTTATAACTGGGCTGCGAATGCCGGTAACAATGAAAGTGGATTCAACAAGCAGCCTGCTGGTTTCTATAACCCTGCAACAGGTGGATGCGAAGGTTTGGGTACTTCTTCCCACTTCTATACGTCAGACTTCCAACCTGCCGGCTTAATCTACCAACTTACCGAGTATTATTGCGTTGATCCTTTCTATAAAGTGTCCAATAATCCTCAAGAGGGTCGTAGCATTCGTTGTGTCAGAGATATCCTTGACGACTAAAAGCTGTCTCATCTATTGAACAAACGCCATGACGGTTTTCGCTGTCATGGCGTTTTGTTTGTAACCCAAAAAAAATTGTATCTTTGCGCCCCTATAAAAAAGATAGAACATGGACAGAGTTGTTAGCGGTATCCGGCCGACCGGATTCTTACATTTGGGCAACTATTTCGGTGCCCTCAGAAATTTTATCAAAATGCAGGAAGAGAACGAATGTTTCTTCTTTATTGCTGATTATCATTCTCTTACTACGCACCCGACCCCGTTGGATTTGCAGTCCAATGTCAGAAATATATTGATTGAATACATCGCAGCCGGATTGGATCCCGAGAAGGCTACCATTTATGTACAGAGTGATGTTCCGCAAGTTTGCGAGCTTTCATTGTTGCTTTCGATGAATGTCTATATTGGTGAACTTCAGCGTGTTGCATCTTTCAAAGAGAAGGTGCGCCGCCAGCCCGACAATGTGAACGCTGGTCTGCTGACATACCCTGTGCTCATGGCCGCCGACATCCTGCTCCACCGTGCCGACAAGGTGCCTGTGGGTAAGGATCAGGAACAGCATCTGGAGATGACCCGCGACTTTGCGCAACGTTTCAACCGCATCTATAAGAACGAATACTTTAAACTGCCTGTCGCTTATAACTTCGGTAGCGAACTGGTAAAGATTCCCGGTCTGGACGGTTCCACCAAGATGTCCAAGTCCGACAACGAGAACTCTTGCATATATCTTGCTGATGCACCTGAAGTTATCCGCAAGAAAGTGATGAAAGCCGTCTCCGATAGCGGTCCCACAGAGCCAGGTCAGCCCAAAACGCAGGCCGTGGAGAACCTCTTCCAGCTGATGAAGGCTGTTTCAGCGCCTGACACGCTGCAATATTTCGAGGACCAATATCAGAATTGCGCTATCCGCTACGGCGACATGAAAAAGCAACTTGCCGCTGATATGATCGCCTTCGTGCAACCTGTGTATGAGCGTATTTTGGAGCTTCGCGAAAAGGATGATTATATCCGTAAAGTCGCCCGCGAAGGTGCCGATAGGGCTCGTGAAAGCGCAGCTAAGACTATAAAGGAAGTGCGCGAAATTATCGGTATTAAATCCTTCTAACCACCTGAAATGTCATTACTTACACAGTATCCGCTTTGGTTGGCGATATTTGCCGTCCTTTTGGGAATTGGCTATGCGCTGTTCCTCTATTTCCGGAACGACAATGTAGCCTTTGAGAAGCGCTCCCGCATAGTGATGGCCTCCCTGCGCGGCTTGGCCATGGCTCTGCTCGCCTTCCTCCTGCTCGCGCCAATGCTCAAAAAGATTCGCAAGCAGACCGATAAACCTGTGCTTATCTTTGCGATAGACAACAGCGAGTCTGTTCAATCTGGCAAAGATGCAACCTATTACACTACGGATTATCCGAAGCAGTTGCAAAAGGTGGTCAGCGACCTTGCCAAACAGTATGACGTGGATGCTTATTTGGTGGGGGATAAGAATTTGTTGGCTGATAATGAGAATGTTAATGTTGATTTCTCGGATAAATCCACTAATCTTTCATCTCTGTTCGATGAAGTAAGTTTGCTTTATGCTAACCGCAATGTAGGTGCGATGGTAATGCTGACCGATGGAATCTACAATATCGGTTCCAACCCCTATTACGCGGCGCAAAAGGTTAATTTCCCCGTCTATACGGTCGGACTCGGTTCCGATGAACAGGCCACCGACCTCTTCATCGCCGACATCGTGCATAACAAGGAAGTGCTGAAAGGCAATCGTGCCCCCGTTGAGGTTAAGGTGCAGGCGGGTAAATTGGCTGGCAAAACGGCTAAGCTGACTGTCTCCGATGACAAAGGCGAGGTGTTTTCTAAAAGTCTGCAAATATCTGGAAATCAGTATTTTGAAACCGTATCCTTTCTGGTGGATGCCCAGCAGACAGGTTTGAAGAAGTTCAAGGTGGATTTGGATGAGTTGGACGGTGAGGTGACGCATAAGAACAATCATGCCCAATTCTTCATCCGTGTGATTGAGTCGAAAGATAAGATTGCCGTCGTGTATGATGCGCCGCATCCAGATGTGGCCGCCATCCGTTCTGCATTGGATCTTTCTGAAAACTATGATATTACGGTTTCTTCCATAGACGAATTCAAGGCCAATCCTTCGGAATTCGGATTGATTATTCTGCATCAGTTGCCTTCACAGAAACATCCGGCATCATCGTTGCTCTCACAAATCCGTCAAAGTGGTGTTTCTTCCCTGTATATAATTGGTGCACAGACTGATTTGAACGCTTTCAACGGTTTGAATGCCGGTTTGCAGATCACGCAGAGCAAGAATATGACCAACAATGCCACGGCTTCCTACAACAGTAATTTCATGCTCTTTTCCTTTTCAGAGGAGGCGCAGCAACTGTTGCCCATGTTGCCGCCGTTGCAGACACCGTTTGGCACCTATAAAGCCGCCGTTTCTTCCAATCTCTTTATGTCGCAGAGAATCAGTGGAGTGGAGACCAAATATCCGCTTTTCCTCTTCAACGATGTGAACAATGCGAAAACTGGTGTCATTACGGGGACGGGTTTGTGGTCATGGAAGGTTTATGACTATGTGAACAATCAGAATCACGACGCTTTCAATGAGATTGTGAACAAAACCACACTCTTTTTGGTGGCGAAGAATGATAAAAGTCCGTTCCGCGTGCGCCACAACGCCGTGTTCGCCGAAAATGCGCCGGTGGAATTCTCTGCAGAATTGCATAACGAGAGCGGCGAATTGCTCAACACACCGGATGTGAAGTTGACGATCAAGGGTGGGGGAGACACCACCTACGACGCGCAGTTCTCCAAGCAGAATAACGCTTACTATCTGAATATGGGTGAGTTGCCGGTGGGTACATATACATGGATTGCCAAGACACAGCTTGGAAATAAGAGTTACGAGAAGAGTGGTTCGTTCACTGTACAAGAAATTTTCGTGGAGACTGCCAATTTGGTTGCTGATTTTGACCTTTTGAAGAGTATTGCCCAAACATCTGGCGGTAAGTATTTTTCCCGTAATGAGTTGGAAAAACTGGTGCAAGAAATCAAGGCCAACGACAATATCAAGCCCGTGGCTTCTTATCAAAAAAAGTACTCCATGCTGTTGAATTCCCCGTGGTATTTGGCGTTGATCGTGCTGCTGATGGGAATAGAGTGGTTTTTAAGGAAATGGCATGGGGGAATGTGATACGTGTTTGCCCACAAAACATTATAATAGACCATCTGTTGCCTCTCCTTTGTCAGATTGTTGGTGTTCGCGGATCTGCCGAGCGGGGACAGGTGTTCTGTTAAAATCTTCGCAGCGTCTTCACGTCAAAAGGATCGAGGGAGAAGATGTCGTCGCTGCTGACACGGATGACCAGCAGCCCTTCGTCGCGGGCGAGCTTGTCCGCTCCATCCTCGTAATTAATGGCGGCGACTGCGGCGATCACATCCTTGTCGGAGTATTCGGGGAATAAAACCCGGAATTGTTCCATCCTGCTGACGAAGCGTTTCACTTTTTTCTTGGTAAAATCCGCCTTGACTTCCACAGGGACGTTGAATTTCTCATTGCCAAGAAGGACGTCGATTTCCGCCTTTCCGTTCGCTTCCGGATGCATTGGTTTTATGTTTTTGCCGTAGTGGAGCAGGTTAAGACCTGCTTCATTGAAGATTTTGTCAACAGCAGAACTTGCAAGCCCTTCTACTATGTGACCGGTGGCGCCGAGAAATTCCACGGAAATGCGCCTGATAGCGGCATTTGTCTCATTCCGGCTTTCTTTCATCTCCCTGTCGAATTTTTCCCGGCTTTCTTTCATCTCCCTGTCGAATTTTTCCCGACTTTCTTTCATCTCTCTGTCGAATTTTTCCTGGCCTTCTTTCAGCTCTTTCGCGAATTCTTCCCTTCTCTCTTTCATTTCCCTGTCGAATCGTTCGTCCCTCTCTTTCAAGTGTCTGTCAGTTTCTTTCATTTGGCGATCTGTCTCCTTCATCTGTTCGCAGAGTTGCTCGAACTGTTTGTCCCATTCCCGCTTACGTTTCTCATGTTCCATTCTGGAGATTTCCGCAAACCTCTCGAGCCGGTCCATTCTCTCTCTGGATTTCCGCATGGATTCATCGGACTCATTCCGAAAGTTTTTCAACCATTCGTCACGTTCTTTGCGTTCTTTGGATGCCTCGGCGTTTTCCATACACAGTTTGTCTATCATCATTTCGTTTCTGCTGATTCTTTGGGTGTTGTCCAGCACCATCTGCCTCAGCTGCGGCAGGTCGGAATTCATCATAGATACTTCTTTCTCCATTTTTGAATAGTTTTGGTTAGATATAAATTTCGCCGCCGCAAAAATACACTTTTTTCAATATGATTTGGTTGTGAAATTAAAATATTTTTTACGAAACGTTATTTTACAATTAATTGTAAAATTTACGGTTTCGGGATTCATTCCGTTGGTACCCGCGGAACGCATACAGGGTCTATCCCGTTGCAGGGCAGCCATATTATGACGGTTCTGCTTGTTCAAAGTCGCATATTCGAAATAAACATATTCAAAATTTCGAGGCAGGAACAATACTGAGAAAACACAAAAACAGTGTAATTCTTGTTGCTAATAATGTCGTTTTGTTTAATATACCTGCAATTTTGTATAAAAATACAGGAAAATCGAAAATGTTAGTAATGTGGGGGATAGAATGATTTTTCATAGGTGGAAGATTTGGGAATATTATGTATTTTTGCCGTCGATTTACATTGGAGAAAGTATGAAGAGAATAATTCTAACGATCGTATTGTATGCGTTTTGTGTTTGGGTTTCGGCGCAGCAGATTGCGTTGCTGAAGTACAATGGCGGTGGCGATTGGTATGCCAACCCGACATCGTTGCCGAATCTCATCAAGTTCTGTAACCAGCAGTTGGGCATGTCGTTGGAGGCCAAGCCTGCGACGGTAGAGGTGGGCAGTGCCGACCTTTTTCGCTATCCCTTCATCCACATGACGGGTCACGGGAACGTGGCATTTTCGGATGCAGAAGCGGACAACCTGCGCACTTACCTCATCGCTGGCGGTTTTTTGCACGCGGACGACAACTACGGCATGTCGCCCTACATCCGCGCGCAGATGAAGAAGGTGTTTCCGGAACTGGAGTTGGTGGAACTGCCCTATAATCATCCGATTTTCCATCAGAAGTACAACTTTCCGAACGGTCTGCCCAAAATCCACGAGCACGACAACAAGCCGCCGCAAGCCTTTGCCCTCTTCTGGGAAGGGCGCATGGTCTTCCTCTTCACCTATGAATGCGACCTCGGCGATGGCTGGGAAGACTTTGTGGTTCACAAAGACTCCGAGGCTACCCGTACAAAAGCTTTGCAGATGGGTGCCAATATTATACAGTATGTCTTTTCGAATTAGTGAATAGTGAATGGTGAATAGTGAATGGTGAATAGTGAATGGTGAATAGTGAATGGTGAATAGTGAATGGTGAATAGTGAATGGTGAATAGTGAATGGTGAATAGTGAATGGTGAATAGTGAATGGTGAATAGTGAATGG
>Ga0310694_10003374_pt1 | contig 15706 bp, 13 predicted proteins | sample 174DNAGHGhighgp2_FD_203884 | JGI IMG/M metagenome (GOLD analysis project Ga0310694, IMG submission 203884) | Sheep rumen microbial communities from Palmerston North, Manawatu-Wanganui, New Zealand - 1742 DNA GHGhigh gp2 (v2) (version 2) | ecosystem: Host-associated > Mammals > Digestive system... | reverse complement strand
TTCTAAAGGGCCACTCTACGATTCTAAAGCGCCACTCTACGACGCTAAAGTGGCACTCTACGGAGCTAAAGTGGCGCTCTATAAGGCGAGTTGCCAAAAGTGCATAGGGGCGAAAAACGGGCGCGCGACTCACACTCACTTAACCACGACCAACCTTCCACCGACGATGTAGATGCCGCGGCGGAGGGGCGGCGCCACGCGGCGTCCTTGCAGGTCGTAGGCAACCCTCTCCAGACCTCCCCGGGGGGAGGCAACCACTGGGGCGATGGCGTCGGCGACGGTGGCGGCGCGGTAGCGGAAGCTGATGGTGCTGTCGCTGTTCTGACGGATGTCGACGAGGGCGCCCGGCATCGTCTTGGTGTCCTGGGCGTTAGTGTTGAAGAGCGCGGCGGCGGGCATCGAGGTGGCCGTCAGCGAGTCGTTGTCGAGGTAGGGGTAGAGCTTCGCGCTGAGGTCGCGGTTGTTGGCGTGGAAGAAGGTCATGCGCTCGTGGTCGTTGCCGTATCTGTAGCCGTACTCTTCCTGGGCTTTCCGGTCGGTGATGACGGAGTTGGGGATGTTCCACTCCCACAGGTTCTCGTCGTAGTCGACATGCAGGATGAGCAGTCCGCGGGCGGGGTAGCTCTTGTCCCAGCCTGTGGGCTGGCGGTTCTCTATCATATAGTACTCGTCGGGCCAGGCGTCGTTGTAGATGATGTAGGTCTGTCCGCCCTTGTTGATGGGCTGCAGGCTGTCGACGGTGACGTCCTCGTCGGCCAGCACGATGGGCATCTGCCATCCGCACACCATCTTCTCGTAGGCGGTATAGCCCGGCGGACAGAAGCCGCCGCCGTTGTAGCAGCCCTGGTCCATGAGGTCGAAGGAGCCCATGCCGTATTTCTTGCTATTGATTGTGTCGTAGAAGTCGGGGAAGCCCATGCAGTGGGAGAACTCGTGACAGAAGGTGCCGATGCCGTCGATGCGGCCTGAGCCTTTGAGCTCGCTGGCGCAGGCGTAGACATTGATCTTCATACCGTCGAGCGAGAGCTCAGTCTCTGCCTCGTCGAGTGTCCACATGTGGGGCCAGATGGCGTTCTTGATGCCGCTGTCGGCCTCGCCCTTGCCGGCGTAGAGGACGAAGACCTCGTCGACCTCGCCGTCGCCGTCCCAGTCGTAGTCGGCGAAGTTGACCTCGGCGTCGGCAGCCTGGCACATCTCGACAACCATGTCGTGGGGACGCAGGTCGTAGCCATCGTCATCGTTGGCACCATAGTAGGCGTAGTTGTGCAGGGTGGTGTAGGGGCCTACGACGTCGAACGCCAGTTCGAACAGTCCGTCCGACTGGTCGCGGAAGTAGTCGGCCACGCTGCCGCGGAAGCCCTCGCTGGTGGTGTAGCCCGGCTGGTTCAGCATGTCGTCGTACTTCTGTCTGTCGTGTTCCGGCTGGAACTGCATGTCGGTGAACTCGCAGAGGATGACCAGTCCGCGCTTCTCTCCCGTGAAGGGCGATGCGTGGAGGGGACCCCCTCTGTACCTCCCCGAGGGGAGGCTTCTGTGGTGAAGAGCGGCTTTCGGCGACCTGCCACGCCAGCAGCCTACACCCTTGCCGGGCGTGGCGGCGCCGACGATGAGTGTCGTCAGCAGGGCGAGGACGGTGGCCAGAATCTGTCGTTTGGTCATATTTTGTAGTAGAGAAATCATCTTTTGCGGGGACAAAGTTACAAACTTTCGAGGATATTTGAGTGCTAATTGAAAAATAATTCGTAATTTTGCGCCGTCAACTACGCTAAAACAATAACTAATCGATAAAATGGAACAAGTATTCAGTTACATTATCAGTCTTGGCGCATCGGTGATGATGCCTATCCTCTTTACGATTATCGGCCTGTGCATCGGCATGAAGTTCGGCAAGGCGCTCAAGAGCGGCCTCTATGTCGGCGTCGGTTTCGTGGGTCTGGGTATCGTCACGGCCCTGCTGACCAACAACTTCGGCACGCCGCTGTCGGAGATTTCCAGTCTCTACGACCTGCAGCTCGGTGTGTTCGACATGGGGTGGCCTGCCGCCGCCGCCGTGGCCTACAACACGGCCGTGGGTGCCCTGATCATCCCCATCTGTCTGGGTGTTAACTTCCTGCTGCTCATCACGGGCTGCACGCGGACGGTGAACATCGACCTGTGGAACTACTGGCACTTCGCCTTCATCGGCGCCGTGGCCTACTTCGTCATGGACCAGAGTCTGGCATGGGGCTACTTCGCCGCCATCGTGTGCTACGTCATCACGCTGGTCATGGCCGACCTGACGGCCGCCAAGTTCCAGGGCTACTACGACGATATGGACGGCATCTCCATACCGCAGCCCTTCTGTCAGAGCTTCACGGCCTTCGCCATCGGCGTGAACTGGCTGCTCGACAAGATTCCCGGCTTCTCGAAGCTCGACATCGACGCCGAGGGTCTGAAGAAGAAGTTCGGCGTGCTGGGTGAGCCCATCGTGCTGGGCGTCATTGTGGGCGCCCTGATAGGTGTCGTGGCCCAGTTGGACATCAAGAAGGTGCTCTTCCTGGGTGTGACGATGGGTGCGGTGATGGAGCTGATACCGCGTATCACGAAGCTCTTCATCGACGGTCTGAAGCCTATTGCTGAGAAGACGCAGGAGGTGGTGCAGAAGAAGTGGGCCGGCAAGAAAGTGTATATTGGAATGTCGCCTGCGCTGGTCATCGGTCATCCCACGACCCTCGTGGCCTCGCTGATACTGATTCCGCTGGCGCTGCTGTTGGCTGTCGTACTGCCGGGCAACCAGTTCCTGCCGCTGGCTTCGCTGGCCGGTATGTTCTATGTGTTCGTGATGGTGCTGCCCTACACGAAGGGTAACGTGGTGAAGACGCTCATCGTCGGACTGGTCGCCGTAGGCATCGGCCTGTGGTTCGTCACCGACATGGCGCCCGCCTTCACGCAGGCCGCCCAGACCGTCTATGCGCAGACGCAGGACCCCGCCGCCAAGATTCCCGAGGGCTTCCAGGCCGGCGCGCTCGACTTCGCCTCCTCGCTCTTCGGCTGGGTCATCTACAAGTGCGTGGCCTACCTGAAATGGATTGGTGCCGGTCTTCTGACACTCATTGCCGTTGGCATGGTGGCGTGGAACCGTATGCGCATCGCGGCTGAGGAAAAGAATTCCAAGTAAATAGTTGTATTTAAGAAACGAATACCTATTTTTGGGAAACGAAGTCTCTTTTTTCTGGAAACGAATTATCGTAATAGTCGTAATTTATCCATAATAAAAATTATAAGGGTTTCTTCTCCATCATAAATATGACCAAGCAGGAATATAAGGATATATATGAGGTGGTCGGTGCAGCCATGGAGGTCCATAATTGCTTAGGCCGTGGCATGGCAGAACCCATCTATCAGGAATCTCTTGCCCGGGAGTTTAATTCCCGTGGTATGGATGCAGAAAGAGAAAAGATGCTTGTTACATATTACAAAGGGGAACCCTTGGAAAAGGTGTACTATGCCGATTTCTATTACAAGAATATAGTGATAGAACTGAAATCAGTGGATGAAATTACTCCGGATCATCGTGCTCAGTTATTTAACTATATGCGAATAACCAAACAGCAAAGGGGTATACTCCTGAACTTCGGAGAGGAAAGCTTGCATGCCGAACGCTATTTGTATTTACCAGATTTTGACAGCTTCGTGCTCCTGAACCAAGACAACTATCGCAGTTACATTAGTGAATAGAAACATCGTGAGTAAAATATAATTATAGATCAATTATTAAAATATAATTACGGATAAATTACGATTATTACGATAATTCGTTTCCAGAAAAAAGAGACTTCGTTTCTAAAAAAGAGGATTCGTTTCAAATAAAAAGAATTAATTTCAAAACAAAGTATATGAAAAGAACAATTTTTTGTTTAATGCTTATGAGTAGCTTGACAACGGCCTTTGGCCAGCAGACAGTGAACTTCCAGACAGCGTGCCATCCGGAGGACGTGAAACACTACGACACGAAGACCCTGCGCGAACGCTTCGTCATGGAGAAGGTGATGGAAGCCGACAAGATTAACCTGACGTACTCGCACTACGACCGCTTTATCTTCGGCGGCGCCATGCCCGTGAACAAAACCCTGAAGCTGGAGAACTTCTCGGAGCTGGGACTCGACGTAGACCCCGGCATCAAGGAGAAGTACTTCCTCTACAACCGTGAGCTCGGCGTGGTGAACTGCGGACAGGGCGACGGCGTGGTCATCGTCGACGGCAAGGAGTACGCCCTCGCCCCGAAGGAGGCCCTCTACATCGGCCGCGGCCACATCGGCAAGGACAAGGACGTGAACAAGGAGGTGCTCTTCCGCTCGAAGGACGCCCAGAAACCCGCCAAGTTCTACCTGAACAGCGCTACCGCCCACCAGCACTACAAGACGCAGTGGATCACGCTCGACGGCCGCAAGGGTTCGCTGAAGGCCGCCGTTTGGGGACCCGTAGGCTCGCTCGAGGAGTGCAACAACCGCACCGTCTACAAGCTCATCGTCAACGACGTGCTCGAGGAAGGCCCCTGCCAGCTGCAGCTCGGACTGACGCAGCTGAACCCCGGCGCCGCCTGGAACACCATGCCCCCTCACACCCACGGCCGTCGCATCGAGGCCTACTACTACTTCAACCTGCCTGAGGACCAGACCATCGCCCACATCATGGGTGAGCCGCAGGAGAGCCGCGTCGTCTGGCTCCACAACGAGCAGGCCATCATGTCGCCCGAGTGGTCCATGCACGCCGCCGCCGGCACCTACTACTACACCTTCATCTGGGGCATGGCTGGCGAGAACCTCTACTATAACGACAAGGACAACATTCCTGTCATCGACATTAAGTAATTTACAATTTGACGATTTACTATTTACGATTTATTTTCAAATTTAGTTATTTGACAATTTATTGTTCATTGGAAATCGCCGCATAATTGTAAATAGTAAATTGTAAAATAGTAAATAAATCGTAAATAGTAAATCGTAAAATAGTAAATAGATATGACTCCTATTCAAAAAACAAAAATGTCCAACTTCCGTTGGGTCATCTGCGGGTTGCTCTTCCTGGCAACGACCGTCAACTACATGGACCGTCAGGTCTTGTCATTAACCTGGAAGGACTTTATCTCGCCCGAGTTCCACTGGACTGACGGCAACTATGGTTTCATCACAGGTATGTTCTCACTCTTCTACGCCATCGCCAACCTGTTCTCCGGCAAGTTCATCGACTGGATGGGCACCAAGAAGGGCTACCTCATCGCCATCTTCGTGTGGTCGGTAGGTGCTGTCCTCCATGCTGGTTGCGGCTGGGCTGCCATGAAATGGGGCGGCTATAGCAGCATCGCTCAGTTGGGACAACTGACGGGTGACGCCGCCGTGATGCTGGCAACCATCTCAATGTATATGTTCCTGGCTTGCCGTCTGATTCTGGCTGTCGGTGAGGCCGGTAACTTCCCCGCTGCCATCAAGGCCACGGCCGAGTACTTCCCGAAGAAGGATCGCGCCTTCTCTACCTCCATCTTCAACAGCGGCGCCTCAGTAGGTGCGCTGGCTGCTCCTGCCACTATCCCCCTGCTGGCTCGTGCCTGGGGTTGGGAGATGGCCTTCATCATCATCGGTGCCCTTGGCTTCATCTGGATGGGTCTGTGGATGTGGCTCTATGAGAAGCCGGCCAAGAACCCGCGTGTGAACCAGGCCGAGCTCAACTATATTGAGCAGGACAACGACCTGGCCGACGTGCAGAACCGCGACAACATCAAGGAGGAGAAGCCCATCCCGTTCTTCAAGTGCTTCTCGTTCAAGCAGACGTGGGCCTTCCTCGTCGGTAAGTTCATGACCGACGGCGTGTGGTGGTTCTTCCTGTTCTGGGCACCTGCCTACTTCAGCGACCAGTATGGCTATACCTCTGACTCGACTATGGGTATCCTGCTCATCTTCACGCTCTACGCCATCGTGACCATCGTCTCTATCGGTGGTGGCTATCTGCCTACCTACTTCGTGGAGAAGAAGGGCATGAACCCCTACCTAGGCCGTATGCGCGCCATGCTGATCTTCGCCTGCTTCCCCGTGCTCGGACTGTTTGCGCAGCCTCTCGGCGCCATTAGTGCCTGGTGGCCTGCCATCCTCATCGGTTTCCTCGGCGCCGGACATCAGGCATGGTCGGCTAACCTCTTCTCGACCATCGGCGACATGTTCCCGAAGTCGACCATCGGCACCATCGTCGGCCTGGGCACCATGGCCGGCGGTATCGGCTCCATGAGTATCAACCTCGGTAGCGGTAAGTTCTTCGACTGGGCAGCCGCCCAGGGTCAGGCTTTCCAGTTCTTCGGCTTCGAAGGCAAGCCCGCCGCCTACATGGTGGTCTTCTGCATCTGTGCCGTGGCTTACCTCATCGGCTGGTGCATCATGAAGGCTCTGGTACCGAAGTACAAGCCCATCGTGATTGATTGAAGATTGAAGATTCTTGCGTCCCTTCGGTAGCAAGCGACCGGAGGTCGAGCGGAAAATTGAAGAATAAAAAGCGGGAGCCTGACAGACTCCCGCTTTTAGTTGTTCGATTACTTACCAATCAGAACGTTGGCATCTCCCAGCACTATTGCTGCGTTGGCTCCACCGTAGACATTCTTCCTGACGGTGCCGCCCTCGATGTTGACATTGGTATTATAATGCAAATATAGTAAAAAATTACGAAGTGTTGAATCTTTTACTATAAAAAATATGGCGTGTCCCCCCCCTCCCATTTCTTGATATACATCAAGTTGAAGAAGGTTAAGCCAGTCTTCGGCTTATATGGAAAATCAATGGTTTGGCACTCAGTCGCGTGGATGCCAGTCAAGGAAGCCCTGACGGCGGAGGGTGTCGCGGAGGGTACGCGACATGGCTTCGTTGTCCTTGCGCGTATAGCGGATGTCGGTGAAGACCTGCGCCAGCGTCTCCTTGTGGTTAATTCGTACGAAATTTTGATTCTCTTCGAGCGCCTCCTTGGCTTCGTAGTAACGGTCGATGTCAATGGCCAGGTAGTCGTTGTAGCGCTCCTCGTGGACGAAAGCCTCGACGGGCAGACGGTCGCTCTGTGCAGGCTCCTCGTCGGGCCAGCCAACGGTCAGCGTGGCCACTGGGAACGTGAGTTGCGGCAGGTGGAGCAGGTCGATAATCTGCTGCGGCTGGTAGACGGTGGTGCCCAGATAGCAGTAGCCCAGCCCCTCCTCGTCCATGAGGTTGCAGAGCGTTTGCGTGAAGAGCAGGGCGTCGGTGGCGGCGTTGATAAATGACAAGAAATTGTCATATCCCGGAACGGCCTCTCGGCAGCGCGCCCATGTCGACGTGCGGTTGAAGTCGGCCACGACGGTGAGGACGACGGGCGCCTGTGTCACCATCGGCTGGTTGAAGTGGGCGGGGGCAAGCTTCGCCTTCATCTCCGGCGAGCGGGTGATGATGACGGAGTAGAGTTGGAGATTGCCCATGGTCTGTGTACGACTAGCCTCGGCGAGGAGGCGCTGAAGCAGTTGCTGGTCGACGTCGCGGTCGGCATATTGGCGTATGGTTCGCCGTGTGAGAAGATTTTTCATGGTGCAAAGTTACGAAAAAACGAGAGAAGAACAAAGAAAATCGCATTTTCTTTTTCTTCCGAGTGACAGTAACTTCGGCGAAGCCAGAGTTACGAAAAGTCGAGCGCAAAACAAAATAAATTTTATTTTTTTTGCCGTGACGGAGGAGTTTCCTTGAGCAAAGCGAAAAACTTCGGTGGAACCAAAGTTGCGAAAAAAGAACGAAAAGGGAAACTTTTTCATAAGAAAAGAACAAAAAGTTTTCCGCAATTGTATTTTTTTTGTAATTTTGCAGCGTAAATCAATAGATGTTTTTGATATGGAGACGGAAAACAACAACGAAGTGACTGAGGTACGCCCGCAAGTGTTGGAGTGCGACGTTGTGCGCTTTCAGAACAACAAAGAGAAATGGGTGGCCTTCGTCGGCCTGCTCGACGGTCGGCCTTATGAGATCTTTACAGGTATTCAGGATGACGAGGAGGGTATCATGCTGCCCAAGTCGGTGACGAAGGGTAAGATCATCAAACAGATTAACCCCGACGGCACGAAGCGCTACGACTTCCAGTTCGAGAACAAGCGCGGATACAAGACCACTGTCGAAGGGTTGTCGGAGAAGTTCAACCCGGAGTGCTGGAACTACGCCAAGCTCATCTCGGGTGTGCTGCGCTACCGTATGCCTATTGAGCACGTTATCAAGTTGGTGTCCTCGCTCGAGCTGAAGGATGAGAGTATCAATACGTGGAAGACGGGCGTGGAGCGTGCCCTGAAGAAGTACGTTCCCGGCACGACCGAAGCCGATGGTGACGACGTATATAAAGATTAAGGAGGCGAGGTTCTATGCCTTCCACGGCGTCATGCCGCAGGAACGTAGGGTAGGGGGCTGGTTCACGGTCACCCTGCGCGTGGGCTACGACTGGAGCCGGGCGGCGAAGACTGACGATGTCAGCGACACGCTGAACTACGCCGACCTCTATCAGCTGGTGGACCGTGAGATGGCCGTCCCCTCGCAGCTCTTGGAGCATGTGGCCGGACGCATTGCCACCTCTATCGAGACGCATTACCCCGGCGTGACCAGTATCGACCTGTGGGTGACTAAGGAAAACCCGCCAATGAGGGCTGACTGTCAAGGAGCGTGTGTGGAGTTGCACGCCACGATTGAAAATTGAAAATTGAAGATTGAAAATTGATAATCGAGAGTTGAGAAAGATTGTTATATTGATCGTATGGGCGTTGGTGTTGGTGGTGCCTGTGAGCGCTGCCAAGAAGTTCACCCTCGTCGTCGACGCCGGACATGGCGGACATGACGCGGGTGCCGTCGGCACCATGTCGAAGGAGAAGAACCTGACGCTGAAGCACGCCATGGCCTTCGGACGCCTGGTAGAACAGAACTGTCCCGACGTGAAGGTCGTCTACACGCGTACCACCGACCGTTTTGTCGAACTGTGGCAGCGCGCCGAGATAGCCAACAAGGCCAAGGCCGACCTCTTCATCTCCATCCATATCAACGCCCTGCCCAAGGGTAAAATTGCCCGTGGCTACCAGACCTATGCCCTTGGACGGAGCCGCCGTAACGGTAACCGGCAGGGATACATCGAGAACCTGGAGGTGGCCAAGCGCGAGAACGCCGTCATCCTCTATGAGAAAGACTACCAGCAGCACTACGAGGGCTTCGACCCCAACTCGCCCGAGAGCAATATCCTCTTCGAGTTGATGCAGGACAAGAACATGGAGAACAGTGTCCAGCTGGCGAAGTTCATGCAGAAATACGTCTGTCAGGCCACTGGCCGCCAGGATCAGGGCGTCCATCAGGACAACCTCGCTGTGCTGCGCCTTACGTCGATGCCGGCCTGTCTCCTGGAGCTCGGTTTCATCTCTACGCCCGACGAAGAGCGATACATGAACTCCAACGAGGCGCTCTATGCCTATGCCCGCGGCATCTTCAACGCCTTCATGGCCTACCGCGGTAAGCAGCCTGACATTAAGGTTCCCTTTAAGCCTGAACAAAAGCCTGAACAAAAGTCCGAGCAGAAGGCAGAACAGAAACCTGAACAGAAGCAAACCGTGCAGCAGCCAGCTGCTCCCACTGCTCCTGCCTCATCGGCTGAGGCTGCTACCCCCGCGACAGCCGTGTCTGCTGCCGCCACACAAGACAGTCCCGCCGGTTCGCAGGCAGGCAGCACCGCCGATGCCCCTGTCTTCAAAGTGCAGATACTGGCCAGTGACCGCCGTCTACCCGCCAACAGCCCTCAGCTGAAAGGCCGTACCGACGTTGACAGCTACCAGGAGGGAGGATTCTATAAGTACACTGTCGGTGCTTCTAGCGACTACGCAGCCATCAATCAGTTGCGCCGTCAGCTTAGTGCCCAGTTCTCTGGTGCCTTCGTCATCGCGTTCCGCGGTACGACGAAAATGGATGTCAATGCTGCCATTGCCGAGTGGCGGAAAGGGAGAAGGAAGAATTAGGAGTTAAGAATTAAGAATTAGGAGTTAGGAATGAAATATTTTACAAAGGAAGTCCAGATCGCTCTGGTGGCAGTCGTCGCCATTGTGGTGTTGTTTTTCGGTATGCAGTTCCTGAAGGGACTGAAGATGTTCTCCTCAGACCATACCTATTTCGTCCGTTTCAGCGATGTCAGCGGCCTTTCGGCCAATAGTCCTGTCTACGCCAACGGCTATAAGATTGGCGTCGTGCAGGGCATCGACTACAATTACCAGCATCCTGATTGTATCATCGCCACCATCGGCGTTACTAAGGAGATGCTGCTGCCACAGGGTACAGAGGCAGAAATCACCAGCGACCTGCTCGGTAACGTGAAACTGGAATTACGCCTCGGCGACATTGCCGCCATGCGCCTCGCCCCTGGCGACACCATCAATGGTGGTCAGCAGGTCGGCGTCATGGGTAAGGCTGCCGACATGATTCCCCAGATAGAGCAGATGCTGCCTAAGCTCGATTCCATCCTGGCCAGTGTCAACACGCTCTTGGCTGATCCCGCCATCAGCCAGTCTGTGCACAATGTTGAGCAGATTACCGCCAGCCTCACCACCACCTCGGCTGAGCTCCACCAGCTGACGGCATCGCTGAATCGCCAGATGCCCACCATGATGCAGAAGGCCGACGGTGTGCTGGCAAACACCCAGACGCTGACGCAGAACCTCAGCGACCTCGACATCGCCGCCACCATGAACAGCGTCAACGCCACATTGGCTAACGTCCAGCAGATGACCGCCGCCCTGAATAGTAAAGACGGCACGCTGGGACTGCTCATGCGCGACCAGGAACTCTACCGTAACCTGTCGTCGACAATGGCACATACCGACTCGCTGGTCATCGATCTGAAGAGCCATCCAAAACGCTATGTCCACTTCTCGGTTTTCGGCAGAAAAGACAAGTAATTTTTAATTCGTCTAAATTGTCGGGAGCGTGTTTTCGGCGATGCCAGCTAACGGATTACTTCTTAATCGGCTGACAAACAATACTTTAAAATTCTGCAAGAGGCATTTTTTCTATGCTGTTTCGTGAAACATCATAATCGCCCATAAAATAGCAAGTTACGTGAGAAACGTTCAGATTGTTCAAAAAACTTGGATTTGGACGTTTCAAAAAAAAGTGCGAACTTTGCACTCGCAATTGAGCAAGTAGTCAACTTGTAACCTAAAAAGAAGTATTAACTGAATGGTAAGCAATCAATATCAGGAGCTCTGGGGCTACTGTCTGCAACTCATCAGCCAGAACGTTTCGGAGCAGCAGTACAAAACGTGGTTTGAGCCCATCGTCTTCGAGTCGTTCTCAGAGGCCGATGCCACGTTGCTTGTGCAGGTGCCCAGCGCTTACTTCTGTGAATACTTGGAACAGCACTATGTCAGACTGATGTACTGGGCCCTGACAAAGAGCTTTAAGGTTAATGTACGACTGCAATACCGCATTGTTACCGACAAGACGAATAAAATAGCTGTTGTCGAGGAACCCCCGTATCCAGCAGCTATTGACGTGCCAACACCCACGACACGTGGTAACAAGACACCGACCCAGATTGATGCTGCGATGCCGCAGGATCTGAATCCCCAGCTGGATCTGCACAAGACGTTCCAGACGTTTATCGAGGGCGACTCCAACAAGTTGCCGCGTACCGTCGGACTCAGCATTGCCGAGCATCCGGGCAAGTCGACCTTCAACCCCTTCTTCATCTTCGGCCCCTCGGGTTGCGGTAAGACGCACCTTATTAATGCCATCGGACTGAAGTGTAAGGAGATGTACCCGCAAAAGCGTGTGCTCTATGTCAGTGCGCGACTCTTTCAGGTGCAGTTTACCGACGCCGTCCGTCAGAACAAGGTCAACGACTTTATCCATTTCTATCAGACCATCGACGTGCTTATCGTCGACGACGTGCAGGAGTGGATGACAGCGCCGAAGACGCTTGACACGTTCTTCCATATCTTCGACAACCTGTTCCGTCTGGGTAAGCAGATGATTTTGGCCAGCGACCGCCCGCCTGTTGATCTCAGCGGCTTCAAGGACAGACTCCTGACACGTTTCTCCTGCGGACTCATTGCTGAGCTTGAGAAACCTAATACGCAACTCTGTGTTGATATTCTGAATGCCAAGTGCCGCCGCGACGGTCTGAAGATTCCTGCCGACGTCATACAGTTCATTGCCGAGACGGCCAACGGTAGCGTCCGCGACCTTGAGGGTGTGGTCAACTCGCTGATGGCCTATAGCATCGTCTATAACTCTGCCATCGATATGCGGCTAGCCGAGCGCATTATCAAGCGTGCCGTCAAGGTTGACAACAAGCCTCTGACTGTCGATGACATCCTTGAGAAGGTATGCCAGCACTTCAACGTGTCACAGCAGAACGTCTTTAGCAAGAGCCGTAAGCGCGACTACGTACAGGTGCGTCAGGTCTCCATGTACCTCGCACAGAAATACACCAAGATGCCGGCCTCACGTATCGGCCAGCTCATCGGCAACCGTGACCATTCTACCGTCATCCACAGCTGTTCCACTGTCGAACAGCGCCTGAAAGTTGACAAGGCTTTCTCCGCAGAACTCGCTTCTATTGAGAACTCCTTTAGACTGAAACAGTGAATTTTTGCGGAAGTCAGGGGGCTTCTGATTAAACCTTAACCTTCTCCGTTCGTCAAATCATCAAAATCTTAACGATGAACCGGTTCTTTCTGTCTCTATTATTGCTCTTCACCACCGGCGCCCTCAGCGCAGGTTCGCTTGACGTGTTGCGTCAGGCTCTTGAACAGTCGTCTGTCACACAGGTGCAGGAGAAGGTCTACCTGCATACTGACAATACCTGCTATTTCGTGGGCGATACCCTTTGGTATAAAGCTTATGTCGTCAGGGCCGACAACCTGAAGCCCACCGACATGAGTCGCATCCTTTATGTTGAACTGCTGACGCCTGACGGATTGCTCGTCGAGCGCCAGAATATCATCGTGGCTCCCAACAACTACACCTGCGGACAGTTCGTGCTGCGCGATTCCCTCTATAGCGGCTACTATGAGCTGCGTGCCTACACCCGCTGGAACCTGAACTTCAATCAGCGTGAGCACCGTTTCAGTAAGGACGACGGCTGGGCGTTCTACAACCATCAGATGGCCAAGGAATATTACCGGCTATGGGACGGTCTCTACTCGCGCGTACTTCCTATCTACAGTAAGCCGGAAGAGACCGGCGACTATGACATGCGCCGAATGTACCAGCGTCCGAAGACGCGCCTGCCCAAGCCGAAGAAAGAAGAGCTCAAGGTTACCTTCTATCCCGAGGGCGGTTCCCTCGTTCAAGGCCTGCAGAGCCGTGTCGCCTTTGAAGTTGTCGACCAGCATGGTCAGGCGGTGAACATCAGCGGAACGGTGTGGGACGGTGATGAGAAAGTGGCCGATGCCGTCACGGGCTATATGGGACGTGGCCGGTTCTCAGTCACGCCAGACAACCGTCGCCTGAAAGCGCGTTTCCGCTGGAACGAGAAGGACTATAGCTTCGACCTGCCGAAAGCCGAACAGCGTGGTGCCGTCATCACGCTTGACGGCAACCGTCTCAGCATCACGGGCCGCAATCTGCCGCAGGATCGCCAGTATGCCGTCTCCGTACTCTGTCGCGGCGTCTTGAGGCATTTTGAGGAAGTGGGGATTGCTGGGGTTAATGGAACCAATGGGAGTTCCGGGATTGAGCTGAGACTTCCTGTGGATAGTATGCCTGTGGGCGTCAACGACGTGACCCTCTTCGATAGTGACGGTCAGATACTGGCTGATCGTCTGTTCTTTGTGAATGGGAGTGATGGGAACTATGGGAGTGATGGGAGCCATGGGGGGATTGAGCCCATTGACAGCATCAACCCGCTTCGTTCCACGACGACCTACGCTCCTTACGAGCCTATCACCATCGGTCTGCAGCTGCCCGATTCCGCCACCACCTTCTCGTTGGCCGTCCGCGACACCCGTACCGACGAGCCGACCTACGACAACGGCAACCTCATGACCTCGATGCTCTTGTCGAGCGAGTTGCGCGGCTTCATCGCCCGTCCCGCCTACTACTTCGAAAGCAACGACGAGGAGCACCGCCAGAACCTCGACTTGCTGATGATGGTGCAGGGCTGGCGCCGCTACAAGTGGGAGCAGTTGGCCGACACTGCGTTCGTGCCGCAGTACGAGCCTGAGACGACGATGACCGTCAGCGGCGCCGTCTACAAGATGCTCGACATCGTTCCCGTCGGCGATCTGCCGATAGAGGAACCCATGGGCATTGCTGAGGTAGGGGAGTGGTCGTCCAGTCGTTTTATAGATAAGAACCACTACAAGCAGACAGTGTTGGCATCTGACGAGGCGACTGATGGTTCCGAGGTCAGCGACGATCCCGATGACTACGGCAGCGACAGTGGACAAGACATCGGCTATAGCGGTCCGTTGAATGAGGATGCTTCGTCCGTTCTGGGCGTCAACCACAAGGGATTGCGCCGCGAGGTGATGGTCGAGGCCGAGCTGTACACCGAGGACGGCATGGTCGCCGCCGTACAGAAGACGCACGATGGCGGACGCTTTGTCTTCGAGATTCCGCCGTTCTATGGTACGACCTACCTGAACATGAAAGCCTACAAGGAGAAAGACTCCCTGCGCAAGTCGATGACATCGCGTAGCGACAAGGGGGTCTACCAAGAGAATGCCTTTGCCGACTACTACGTGAAGCGCGATATGCCGTACCCCGTCTTCACCGACGACTATAGCTTCTACCAGAACCACGCGCCGGAGTGGGACCCCTCGATGGAGGAGGTCGACACGTTGTCGTTTTTCTCGATGGAGAACGACGTCCACCAGCTGCGGAACGTCGACGTCAAGGGGCGTCGCCGCGGCCGTCGTGCCACCGACTGGACAAAGCCCGCCTTCGTGCGCGATGCCTACGACCTCTACAATGACCTGACGGACTACGGTTTGTCCTACGGCAAGTTCGACATGCGTATGTTCCCTTGGCAGGTGGGTCGTTTCCTTTATGGTAATATGGGACGCCATACGAAGATCAACATCGACGGTCGCTTGAACGGGCAAATTTATTGGCGTAACTATGATAATACGGGCGGCTTCAGCGAATATGGCCAAGAAATGGCGGCCGAGATGCAGGCCTTCGACAGAAGACGGGCGCCTCAGGCCATCTATGACAATCTCTTGTTAGGACGTCTGCAGAATGTGCGTATCTATAGCGACTACGAGCCGCGCAAGGAGGACTCCACGATGGTTGACAACTACTACGTTGCCGACATGACGGTCGAGATGGAACCTATTGCCGACGATGGCAAGCAGGTGGTGTTCCGCGACCGCCATATCTACCTGCACGGTATGAGTGAGCCCGCCGAGTTCTACCAGCCCGACTACAGCAGCCGTCCGGTCGATGAGAAGCCTGCCGACTACCGCCGTACACTCTACTGGAATCCCAATGCCCGTACCGACGAGCACGGCCGTTTTGTCACCACCTTCTATAACAACGGCAAGGACACGCGCATTAAAATAAGCGCCGCCGGAGTCACCTCCGACGGCCGCCTGTTATTCTCTAAGTAAGTGTTATAGGAAAACCTTGCGGCTCTTCCCGTCCTTGACGATGATGGCGATGCCCTTCGTCGGCTTCTCGCTGAGTTTGCGTCCTTGTAGGTCGTAAAT
>Ga0310694_10003373_pt1 | contig 15710 bp, 18 predicted proteins | sample 174DNAGHGhighgp2_FD_203884 | JGI IMG/M metagenome (GOLD analysis project Ga0310694, IMG submission 203884) | Sheep rumen microbial communities from Palmerston North, Manawatu-Wanganui, New Zealand - 1742 DNA GHGhigh gp2 (v2) (version 2) | ecosystem: Host-associated > Mammals > Digestive system... | reverse complement strand
TACACCGTGAACTGACATCCGTGGTGACAGCGCTTAGACAGGAAGAACGTTTGGTATCATCGCGAAACCTCTTTGATGTGGGACTCAAACTATCATACCGGATTGCTCCGTATAATCCTTTGAAGAGAAATGCAAAAGCATGTAATTGCATTAATTTTTATTAACGAATAATTAAAACAGACATATTATGATAAAGAAAAGTTACAACCCCAATTTCAATCATGAGTATCGCGATGAGATCAAACGCGAACACACGAAACGTACGTATGACACCAAGCGTCCGCCGGAGAAAGAGATGATCTTCGGTGTGCGTGCGGTGATGGAAGCCATCGACGCAGGTAAGGTGCTCGATAAAGTGCTGGTACGCCGCGATATGAGTTCGGCTATCGGTCGCGAGTTGCTCATTAAATTAGAAGGAACCGGTACGCAGATCCAACGTGTACCCTTGGAGAAACTGAACCAGTTTACCGACAAGAACCACCAAGGCGTCATCGCATTCCTGAGCCCGATTGAGTTCACGCCGCTGGACAGTTTGGTACAGAGCCTCTATGACGAAGGCAAGACACCGCTGCTGATGATGCTGGATGGCGTGACCGATGTGCGCAATTTCGGAGCGATCGCGCGTACTTGCGTATGTGCGGGCGTACATGCGTTGATTATAGGTACACGAGGCAGTGCGGCTATTAACGGCGATGCCGTCAAAGCGTCAGCCGGGGCACTGCATAGTTTGCCGATTTGCAAGGTGGAGAACCTTCAGAACGCGCTCACTTATCTGCGTGAGAGCGGTCTTCGCATCGTGGCCGCCACCGAACATACGGAGCGCAATTATACCGAAGTCGATATGACAGTTCCGACCTGCATCGTCATGGGAAGTGAGGAGAAAGGCATCTATGAGGAGAATCTCAAGCTTTGTACGGATCAGGTAAGGCTACCGATGACCGGAGTGATTGAGAGTCTGAATGTGAGCGTGGCGGCGGGGGTATTTATCTACGAAGCGGTCAGACAAAGAAAAATGGAGTAGTGTTTACTCCATTTTTCGTATCCGACCTCTGTAGTTTGCTTGATATTTGCGTGAACTGACCCCCCGGTTCGCCACGTAATGCTGATAGTAACTGATGATGAGGGTGGTGAGCGGCAATGCGATGATCATTCCGATCACGCCGAATAATGCTCCCCAGATACTGAGACTGAGTAAGATCATCGCGGGACTCATACCTGTCACATCGCCCATGATCTTAGGCGTGAGGTACATATCTTGTATCGTTTGTACGACGATGAACACGATTGCCATCAGCAGTAGCGTCAGCCATACGGGTTGACCCGTTTGTGCGGACTGAATGAGGCAAAGAATGATACAAGGCGGTATGCCCAGAGCTTGCATGTATGGGACCATATTGAGTAATCCGATGATCAATCCCATAGCTATTCCCATCGGCATGCCCGTCAGCGTGAATCCGATAGCAAAGAGCACGCCCACGCACGATGCAACGATCGCTTGTCCGCGGAAATACGCATTCATATTCCTGTCAATATCGTGGAGCAGGGTCATGATCTGCGGACGGTAATGATGCGGAATATATGTAGGAATGCGTTTGCGTAAGTTCGGAAAATCGATCAGCAGGAAGATGAGGTACATGAATCCGATGAACAGCACTAACAGTTCGCTCAGCCAACTCAATCCGCCGGTGATCCAATGGCTCACTTTCGGCAACAACTCTTTGATGGAAGAGGTTACTTCCGGATTGGAGATAATGCTTTCCCAATCCCATTCGGCTTTCCAACTCAGCAGCTTTTCTTGGCTTTCCTCTGATAAATAATCGTCTATATCAAAGGCGGCAATGTAGTTCTGAAATCCGACCCACGCGGCGTTCACCTGTTCGGTGACAGGTTTGCGCAGCGTAGCTACGGCTCCGACCACTACTCCTACTACCACTAAAAGCGTGACCGCGACCGCCAAAACACGATTGCGAACCCGGCATCGGGTTTGCACAAAACTCACCAGCGGATCCAGGATGTACGCCAGAAGCAAACTAACAAAGAACGGCAGTATGACGCCGTATAATTTGCTAAACATAGGCTTTAAGCTTTAGAGCCGAAGAAGATCATGTAGAGTTTATAAATCAACTTGCCCGCCTGTACATACTCGTTGACGGAATCGCGAACAGGGTGGAGGATGGCGTTGCAGGTATTGACTACAAAGCGATATTGTCGTACCACGTAATCTACATGTCCTTTGAGCTTACCGCGTTGGGCTGCTTCTTTGCGCTGAAGACGCTCTACATGGGCATCGAGTTCGTCGATGCTCTTGATTTGGCTATAATCAGTCATTTTCTACCTCCTTTTTAAGACGTTCTTCCTCCATCAGTCGTCTGTCGTCCTCAAAGAAAACAGAACTCATAACGCGAACGAACGGATTGATAAACAGTTGTTTACGTAGCAATACAACGATTAAGATAATGAGCAAGAATACTCCTGCCATCACCAATGCGGCTGCCCAAACCGGCATGCAGTACGATAAAGCGTTGATGGCTGCAACGGCTCCGAAAGTAAGGATAATGACTGACATCAAAGCAGCGATAATGCCCATAATGAGCAAGCCCAAAATCCGGCTTACTCCTCCAATGAGACGCAAACGACCATAGACAGACAAGGTCTTGCCATAGGCTTGCAGGTCTTTGGAGACATCATTGACAAATTGGCTTTCCATAATTATGCTTTTGCTTCGTTTTCAGCGATCACTCCCTTGACCACTTCTACACCTTTGTTGATTTGTTCGCGGCAGCTCTCTGCGCGATCTTTGGCTTCGGAAGCCATGTTTGCGATTTGTTCACGCATTTCTGCACCGGTTTTCGGGGTCAGCAACATTGCTACCGCTGCACCCACCATTGCGCCTCCCAAGAAGAGCGCTACGCCTTTTGTTAAATCATTCATGATTCTCAAATTTTAAATGGTTAATTATTTTAGTTTACTTATATCCTTTGTACATTGTACATTGTCCTTTGTACATTGTCCCTTTGTCCCTTAATAGATTTCAACGATTTCCCTTGGTACGCGGCGGGTGATTTGGGACGGTTTGAGAGGCTGAACGCCTGTCGTTTGCAATCCCGTCACGCGTTGTGTCGCTTTGATCATGATCGGTATCTCCGCTTTTTGGGTACCGATAAGGTTACCGTTGGAGTACATGTTTTTCTCTAATATATAGATCTTTCCGTCTTGACGCTGATAGATGGTGTTGTAGTCGATAGTGCTACGCACTTTGCGCAGACGGAATTTTTGGATTTTGTCGTCATCCATATTGAGCATATTGAGCATCTCCAACTGATCCGGGTTCAACTTGTAACCGAATGGAATAGTAATCTTGACCTCGGCATGTTCCGCAAACCGCCGGACGGCATACGTCTTCGAATCGACGATGTAGTGGCGTTGGAAAGTGAGTTGGAACAGCCCTAAGTACTTGCTGATCTTCTGGGTATGCGTTAGTACGGTTTCTTCCTCGGATTCATTGCTGACGGTCCAATGACGCAGATCGTTCATTGTTTGCTCGAAATCATATTTCATATTTCCCAAAGCGAACAAAGCCTGGTGTACGACGACACCGCTATCGACGGCATTGATCGCTCTCCGCAACATATTACTTGGCATACCATTAGGCGCCTTTTGTTCCAGATTCTCAATGGTTTGGCTGGCGAGAAGGGAATCTGCTTGTGTCCGTTTATTGGCGGGGAAGAAACGTTTGCAGTATCTTCCTTGAAATTGCACGGAGTCCCGTCCTTCATATCCTTTTTCGGGCAGAACCACCAAGTTGGCAATCATCTGTTCGGTTCCCCAGACGCTCTCTTCGCTATCCATTCGCACGTCGCTCACAATCTGGTATTGAACCGGCTGATCGGAAAACTCTTCTGCCATTTTGACATACACGTCATGCAGGATGATGGCGATCTGTTTGCGTTTGTTGCGCTGCCGGCTTTTCTTGGCGGCTACGACGGTCTCTTCCAACGCAATGGGTTGCTCCTTGAGCACTACGGCTTGGCGTTGCGTCGTAAGGGTGTTCAGTTCCGCAAGGGTGAGCGTCTTTTTCTCGTAACCGATGAAACTGATGATAACTGAAGACTGAGCCGGTAGGTCTGTTTGGAAACTGAAACGTCCGTCCGTATTGGATGCTGTTCCGGACTCAGGTTGCAACTCCGGATAGATGGTCGCATAGGCAACGGCTTGACCATTTTGATCCACCACACGACCATTGTACGTTGCCGCCGATAAGGCAGAGTAGAGTACTATGCAACCTGTCAGAGCGATGGAGCGAAGGGATAAGCGTATTTGGTGTTTCATTGCTTCCATCATTATCGTCGGTAGCCGGGCATGACTCTGTCCATGAGGGTGTCAAAATTGCTGCTGAACGTGAAAACATTCCGCAAACTATAGTAATACTCCGGATCTTCGCAATAATCGAAGGCGTACGTCAGGAATTCCAAACGTTTGTCATCAAAAGTGAATTTCTCTGCCATGCGCGCCAAATCATCGGTGCAGAAATGTCCGAGCGTGACGCAGAGTTTGCCGATCTCGAGTTTCTTATCGTCAAAAGACTGCTGATCCAATACTTGCAAAGTCATCTGCATTTGCTGGTTCGTAGCGCACTCTACGCGGTGACGTCCGCCATGACGTCCGTGTCCGCCTCGGTCATCGTGATGACGTTGCGCCATGCCGGACATGGTTACCAACGCCATAAGGACTATTAAAAAGAATCGTTTCATAGTTTTCTACATTATATTGTTTTATCTCATATCGGCAAAAACCATGCCAAATCCGCTGCAAAGGTAGTAATAATAATTGAAAAATGAAAATTGAAAATTGGAAGAAAGCCACTTTATGGCTGAAAACGCGATTTTTTCTCTTTTCTCTTGCGTATGTCAGAAAAATGTAGTAACTTTGCAGCGAAATTTTTGTCATTATGAAAAATCTTGTATTCTCTTTTATGTTTTTGTTGGCAACGCTTGGATTTGCCTCGTGCCAAACCAATGAACCGGTGAACGGGAATCTGGACAGCCGCATGGTCGGTTTGTGGGCTTTTTCCTTTGAAGAAGGCGAAAAACCTACCTCTTTTCAGTATGTGGACATTCATTCGGATGGAACCTTCGAGATGCTTACTCCCTATACGGATGGTGTGACGTATTATGAGTGCTATTTCGGTCAATGCACAGTCCGGAATGGCTCGCTCACTTTTTGGGCAAAAGAGAACAGAACCTATTTCTATTATAACAATGTGTTGAGAATAGCTTCTATTCAAAAAGATCTTTATCTTGAACAGCTATGGACGGTGACGCAAATAGGCGAAGACAAGATACTGGTACAAGGTAGAAAAGCGTGCTCTATGAACCGTTTGACAGAAAAACCATCCATCTGGGCTCCCGAGTTCTTTGAACAGGAAAGAGAACTGACAAATTCGGCTTTGGTGGAACAATGGGATCTGTTGAATAAGACTAATTTAGAAGAAACTGAGTTTACATGGTTTGCTTATAATACGCCTCAATATTACGGAATGCAACTGACTGAAGACCATCATGTCAATTATGCATTCTTTTGGTCAACATGGGTTCGCGAGCAAGTAATTGCAGCCGGTAGTCGTCCGCAAGGAAAGGGGTTTAGAACTAAAACTGCAAACTGTACGTGGGCATTGAGGTCTCATGTATTGGATCTTCAATGTTCTTCTTACGATATCGTTTCATTTGATGCGGATGGAAATGAAACCGACAGCCAAGAGGTGATACCGGCACAACCTATCGAAGAGTTGTTTGATATCGTATTGTTTACCGATCATTTTATGGTGCTGTATAGTCCGACGGATGACACCCATTATGTGTTCACGCCGAGCAGCAATCCTTTCTCTGCCCCGCAATTAACCACTCCTCCTGCCCATTCATTGACCCATCCTTCCTCGGATCAGGGCTTTCAAGGAAAAAGAAGCAATGTCATATACTGAAAAGAAAGGCATACAGAACTAAAAAAATGTACTGATTTTAAGATATTTACATAATGTCTCGCGAACTGAAAATACAGGAATTTGACGACAAACAAGTACGCATTGTTTGGGATGATGAAGAACAGAAATACTATTTCTCCGTCACAGATGTCGTACAAGTGTTAACAGAACAGCCCAATGCACGCGGAGCAAGCACCTATTGGGCAGTGTTGAAGAAACGTCTCAAACAAGAAGGCGCAAATGAGTTGATTACAAATTGTAAGCAACTGAAATTACCTGCTGCAGATGGGAAAAATTACGCAACGGATGTCGCTGATATAGAGCAACTTCTGCGTATAATCCAGTCCATTCCGTCTAAGAAAGCAGAGCCGGTAAAACAATGGTTAGCGCAAGTAGGTAGTGCGCGTATCGACCAACTACAAGATCCGGAACTATCCATACAGCAAGCTATTAATGATTATCGTCGCTTGGGATATGGTGAAAACTGGATTAACCAACGTGTTAAGTCCATTGAAACGCGCAAGGAGTTAACGGATGAGTGGAAGCGTGGAGGTATGCAAGAAGGTCGTGACTTTGCGCTCTTGACAGATATTATCACCAAAGCATGGAGCGGTAAGACTACCGGAGAATACAAAAAGTTCAAGGGACTGAAAAAGGAGAACCTTCGAGACAATATGACCAATTTGGAGTTGGCACTTAACACATTAGCGGAGGCAGCTACAACGGAGTTCTCGAAGCAATATAATCCGAAAGGTGTTGAGGCGAACAAAAAAGTTGCTAAAAAAGGAGGTGATGCGGCTCGCGCTGCACGTGAGAATATAGAAAAAGGTCTCGGGCGTAGCATTATATCACCGAGCAAGGCATCGGATTACATCCGCCCTATCGAGGATACCTCTATGCAAGAATTGCCGTTTGAGGACAAACCGGAGATCGAGGATAAAGACGAATAATTCAAAATCACGTGATATATACTATGTATATATAAGGTGCTATAGGATACGTTTTAACCCCGTTCTATATAGGCAATAAAGAGGGTGTAGAGATCTCGCAAATTGAACGAATAAAACTAGTACTAAGATATGGTCTCAATGTTTACCTGTGTGCGAATGCAGAGATAATACAATAAATAATATTTTTTGATAAAAACACCCCAAATAGGACTATGGATATTTTATATGATTTAGAACAACGAATGAAACGCCAAATTCCTCATATGGAGAAACAGCATGAAATGGAGGACGAGGAATCAAAATGGAATAAAATGAAGGATAACACAAAAAATATCCTTGGATGTGTTGGCGTAGTCCTTCCTACTATAGTCCTATTTTCTACCCCTTGGTGGTTTCAAGAAGTATTAGGAAAAGACTCCTTTGACAATTTAATACTTATCATATTTGCCATTTTTGCTGTACTAACTGTAGCCGTTCTATTCTATGTGGTATGGAGATTGGTTAACAAGAATATCGAAGCGTCTAAATCAAAAGCTAAAATCATTATAACAAGCATTGTCATATATGTGTTAGTTGTTGTATTGTTGGCAGGTATCATATACATATGTGGTGTAATTGCCCCAACAGAAGGTGTGAACGATGGACACTTGCATAGAATATAACAAAAACTAAATAATTATTTATATCCTTCCCTCATAATTCCATAAATCCGCCGTCTCCATACTCGCAACATTAGTAATTTCTTGAGTTTGTAACGGATGCGGATTAGGCTATTAACACGTGATAATCATGTGATTAACACGCGATTAGATAAATGGAGCTATCTCTAAAAAGATAGACATTTTGAAGGCACACACGTATTGCATAGGTACTGCATAGGTTCCGCATAGGCATTACCCCTTATAAGATATTTGTAATTATCTGAACATAAAGATATTAAAGCACAATAATAACGTGCGAAGCACCATTTTAACAATTTAACGAAAAATCGCTCATTAGGGGCGGTTTTTCTTTTATGTGCGTGCGTAGTCGCGGGCGAGCGAGAATAGAGAAAGGGCGATAAAGGGCAAAAAGAGACGATATGAGCGAATGAGAGAGAACGAGCGAGAGGAGGTCGAAAAATAATGCAAAATCGCTTAAAATGCAAAAAAACGCCAAAAAAACACAAAAAGATTTGCATATATCATTTTTTTTTAGTAATTTTGCAGCGCAAAAAAATGTACAAAGGGACAAGGTACAATGTACAAGGGACAATGTACAATGTACAAGGGACAATGTACAATGTACGATGTACGATGTACAATGTACAAGGGACAAGGGACAATGTACAAGGGACAAAGGAAACAGAAATAATAAAACGAAATAATATGAAACGAATGAAAAGAATCATTTTGATGGTCGTCATGACGATGGTATTGTGCGGGCAGGGGATCGCAGATACGTATCACGACGTTTTTGCACAGTATATGCAACGCGGCAATGTGATAGACAAAGGGATGTACGAGCAGACGATGCGTCCCGTGATAGAGCAGTTATTCCCCGCAGAGTCCGATCAGGTAGCGGCTGTGTTCAGAGAATATGCGGCGTCTCAGTTGATGACCGATATCGTGGTTATCTATGAACCCACATTCCGTCAATATGTATCGGAGGATGAGTTGAATGAATTGGTGGGGATCTACTCCGATCCGCGATTTGCAGCGTTGGAGGCACGCTCAGCGGAGTTGTTGGCGAATATGACCAATACGGATGAATACAATGCGTTTATAGCTCAGTTCCAGCAAGCAGCAGTAGCTATCGTGAGCGGTCAGCTGGTACCGGCGGATATAGCTGTACCGGCATCGATCCCGGCTGAGTATGCCAATGTCTTTAGAAGATACTATACGAGTTCGAGGACGGAAGCGACCTTGATGACAACCTTCAATTCTATGTTCGATATGTTGGCGAACATGCTGCGTCAGAATGGTGTCGCCAATCCGGAAGAGAAAATAAATGCGTTGGTGTATTATGCCAATCGCAATCTGCCTAACACCATGATGACTCTTTTCTATCGGGTAATGAGTGTGGAAGATTTGCAATTAGCCATCGGCTTGACCGAACGACCGTCTTATAATCACTCGATGGAAGCATTGCTCGCTGTTTCGTCTAATACCGCGCAAATAGCCGCTGAGTTATACAGCAACATGGCGGATTGGATGGAGACTCATTATCCCCAATACGCAACTCCTATCCGTCAATTGGCCGTAGAATTGAGTAAAACAAAGTAAGGACAATGTACAAAGGACAATGTACAATGTACAAAGGGACAATGGACAATGTACAATGTACAAAGGATATCGAAAATACAATAAAACAACAATACAATGGAAGAAAATAACAACGAATTGATTCAAAATGATCACATTATTCCTGTGAAGATCGACGAGGAAATGAAATCCTCGTATATCGATTATTCGATGAGTGTGATTGTGAGCCGTGCGCTGCCGGATGTGCGCGACGGCTTTAAACCCGTTCACCGCCGTGTGCTGTTCGGAATGAATGAACTCGGAAACACAAGCGACAAACCGACGAAAAAGAGCGCACGTATCGTGGGTGAGGTAATGGGTAAGTACCACCCGCATGGTGACAGTTCTATTTACGGTACGTTGGTTCGTATGGCGCAGCCATGGGCAATGCGTTATTGCCTGGTGGACGGACAAGGAAACTTCGGTTCGGTCGATGGCGATGGAGCAGCGGCTATGCGTTACACCGAGGCACGTTTGAGCAAATTGGCGGAGGAGATGCTGCGCGATATCGAGAAAGATACCGTGGATATGCAAAATAACTTCGACGACAGTCTCAAAGAGCCGGTAGTGCTGCCTTGCCGTTTCCCGAATCTGCTGGTGAACGGAGCGAGCGGTATTGCCGTCGGAATGGCAACGAACATGCCGACGCATAACCTGAGCGAGGTGATCGACGGATGTTGCGCGTACATTGATAATATTAAAGCGCGCATGCACGATGAGACGATAGAGGAGATCACCGTAGAGGATTTGATGGAGCATGTGAAAGCTCCGGATTTCCCGACCGGCGGTACGATCTACGGTTATCAGGGTGTCAAGGAGGCCTATGAGACCGGACGCGGACGCGTTATCATCCGCTCCAATGCGGACATCGAAACCGACGACAATGGTCGCGAGCGTATCATCATCACCGAACTGCCGTACGGCGTGGTGAAAAACGAGTTGGTCAAAGCTATCGCTGAGTTGGCAAACGAAAAGAAGATCGAGGGTATTTCCGATATCCAGGACCACTCCAAACGCGATATCCGTATCGTGATTGACGTGAAGCGTGACGCCAACGCACAAGTGGTACTCAATAAACTCTATAAGTTCACCGCCCTGCAATCCAGTTTCGCAGTCAACAGTATTGCTTTGGTCAAAGGCCGTCCGATGCTGTTGAACCTCAAGCAGTTAATCGGTAATTTCATCGAGCACCGTATGGACGTGGTAACACGCCGTACCCGCTACGAACTGAAGAAAGCTGAGGAGAAAGCCCATATCTTGGAGGGCTTGATCATCGCCGTGGACAATATCGACGAGGTTGTTCGTATCATCCGTGCAAGCCGTACACCGTCTGACGCTCAGGCGAACTTGGAGCAACGCTTCAACCTCGACAACCTGCAATCGAAAGCGATCGTAGATATGCGTCTGGCTGCGTTGACAGGTCTGCGTATAGACGAGTTGAAGAACGAGTATGCAGAGATCGAGAAATTGATTGCCCATTTGAATGAGTTACTCGCCAGCGAGGAGATGCGCTATGACGTGATCCATACCGAGTTGGTGGAGATCAAAGAGAAATACGGCGACGAGCGTCGTACCCGCATCGTGAAGATGGCTACGGAATTCAATCCGGAGGATATGTACGCCGACGATGATATGATCATCACCATCTCCCATTTAGGCTATATCAAACGTACGCCGTTGGCTGATTTCCGTCAGCAGACACGCGGCGGAGTAGGATCGAAAGCAGGTAGCGCACGCGATCAGGATTTCATCGAATATGTACACCAGGCTTCGATGCACTCCACGATGATGTTCTTCACTGAGATGGGACGTCTCTATTGGCTCAAAGTGTATGAGTTGCCGGAGGGCAATAAACAATCCAAAGGACGCGCTATCCAGAATATGATCAACCTGCAAAAGGGCGATAAAGTACGTACCTGCATCAACGTGAAGGGATTGAATGATCAAGAGTATGTAGAGAACCACTTCCTGATCTTCATTACCAAGAACGGTCTGATGAAGAAAACGACCTTGGAGGCATACTCCCGTCCTCGCGCCAACGGTATCATCGCCCTCGGTTTGCGTGACGGCGACGAGCTGATCGGTGTCACCCTGACCGACGGACAGAGCGAGATGTTAGTGGCTTCGTACAACGGTAAAGTATGTCGTTTCAACGAAGGCGGCGTTCGTCCGATGGGACGTGGAGCGACCGGCGTGAAAGCCATTACTTTGGAAGAAGACGGACAAGATCACGTAATTGGCACGGTTTGTGTAGAGAAAGGAACAGACAAGAATATCTTGGTGATCTCGGAGAACGGTTTCGGTAAACGTACACCGGTGGATGACGAGAACGGAGATCCGATCTATCGTATCACGAATCGTGGCGGTAAGGGCGTCAAGACCATCGAGATTACCGAAAAAACCGGACACCTGATCGGAATTGAAGCGGTAACCGATAGCGATGATCTGATGTTGATCACGAAGTCCGGAACCGCTATCCGTATGGATATATCCACTATTCGTCAGACAGGACGCGCTGCACAAGGCGTTAAACTCATCGAACTGCAGAAACGTAATGATACCCTCATGAGCGGATGTATCGTTCCGAAAGACGAAGAAGAAAATGGTGACGCGTCGCTTAATGATGCGAATGATGCCAATGATGAAACAATTAACGAAAATCAAGAATAATTATGAAAAAAACATTGATTTTGGCAGCCATTGTGCTCATGAGTACATGCTGCTTTGCTCAGAAAAACCCGTTGGTAAAGAAGGCGAAGAGTTATGCGATGGCGGAGACGCCGGATTTTGCGGCAGCGCGCGCTTCTATTGAGCAAGCATTGGAAGCAGAACAAACTGCGGAGGCTTACTATTGGGGTGGTATGATCGGTTATCAGGAGTTGCTCCAAGAGAACTACAACCAGATGATGGGCAAAGGCGCCAACCAAGCCAAAGCCGGTTTGGCGGTATTGGAGAGTTATCAGTATTGGATCAAAGCCGACGAATTGGCACAAGTTCCGGTACTCAACAAAAAAGGAGTAGAGGTTCCGACAGATCCCAAAATGCGCGGTATGATCGCCAAGAAGATGTTGGAGTACTACAAAAACCAGGAGTTGGTTAAGTACGGCATCTATCTGAATGAACAACGTGATTTTGCCGGCGCTTATCAGGCTTTCGCAACGCACATCTCCATTCCGGATCTGGCTTTGATGCAAGACCCGAAACTGCAAAAAGAGATGCCTCGTGATACGACGTATGAGCAGTATAAGTACTACGCAGCTATCTTTGCTGTACAAAGCGAGATGCACCCGGAAGCAATCGCATTGCTCGAACAGATGAAAAACGGTACTTACGAGCCGATCTCCGTCAACCAGTTCTTGTATCAGGAGTACGTAGCAGTCAAAGATACGGCTAAGTTCGTTCAGACCCTGCAAGATGCCGTTGGCCGTTTCCCGGCTGAACCGTGGTTCTTGCAAAACCTGATCAACTACTATATCTTCTCCGGTCAAGAGGAGACAGCAGTATCCTATTTGTCTCAAGCGATCGAACGCGAACCGAACGTGGCGCAATACCACCTGATCAAAGGTAATCTGGAGGAGAACCTAAAGCACTACGATACTGCCTTGGCGGAGTTTGACGAGGCTTTGCGTTGCGATCCGAATCTGGCAGATGCCATGGCAGGCAAAGGTCGTGTTTTCTACAACCAAGCCGTTAAGTTGAACGAAGATGCTGCTATGATCTCGGACAACGGGGCATACCAGAAAGCCTTGGCAGAAATGAACGAGGTATTCCGCAAATCGTTGCCGTTCTTCGAGGAGGCTCATCGTATGGCACCGGAAGATCGTACGTACATGCAGATTCTGAAATCTCTGTATTACCGCTTCCACATGGACGCTGAGTACGAGGCTATCAACGCAGAACTCAATAATCTCTAATGGGTCGCATTTTAGCAATAGACTTCGGTCGTAAACGTACAGGATTAGCCGTTACGGATATTCTCCGCATAACGGCTAATCCGTTGCTTACGATTGAGACGAAGGAGTTAATGAAATGGTTGACGGATTACTTCGCACACGAACCTGTGGACGAAGTAGTCATCGGTTATCCGACACAAATGAACGGAGAAGAATCGGAAAGCATGAACTATATCCGTCCGTTCTTAGGAAATTTTAAGAAACAGTTTCCCGACAAACCTATAACTATGTACGACGAGCGTTTTACGTCGGTCTTGGCGCATCGAGCCATGATCAATTCGGGTATGAAGAAAAAAGACCGACAAAACAAAGCCGTGGTGGATAAAATAGCCGCGTGCATCATACTTGAAGGATACCTTGAGAAGTTGAGAGTTGAAAGTTGAGAGTTCTTATCTCGCTACGCTCGAACGATTATTTGACAAGTCAAATCTTGAAAGTTGAGAGTTGAGAGAAGTTGGAAAGTTGAAAGTTTAATAAGTTATGATACTTCCTATATATTTGTACGGTCAGCCGGTACTCAGAAAACAGGCTGAAGAAATAGAGAACACGCCGGAATTGAAACAATTCATTGCGGATATGTATGAGACCTTGACGCAAGCAGAAGGTTGCGGTTTGGCGGCTCCTCAAGTGGGCAAGCCTTGGCGTTTGTTCGTAGTGGACGGAACCGAATTGGCGGAAGATTATCCGGATTGCAAGGATTTTAAGCGTACGTTTATCAACCCCGAGATCATCGAAGAGAGTGAACAGACCTGCACCTATTCGGAAGGCTGTTTGTCGCTACCGGGGATCAGTGAGAATGTCGTGCGCCCTGAGAGCATCACAATCCGCTATCTGGACGAGGATTTTCAAGAACATGAGGAGAGTTTTACGGGCTTCCAAGCACGCATCGTGCAGCATGAATACGACCATCTGGAGGGACATGTATTCACCGACCGTATCTCACCGATCCGCAAGACTTTTGTGCGCAATAAATTGGCATCCATTGCCAAAGGCAAAACCGGCGCACGATATAAGTATCGAAGAAATTGACATTTCTCATTTGAGATTTGACTTTAGATAAGTATGGATTGGCTGAATGTTATCATAATGGGAGTGGGGTTGGCGATGGATTGTTGCGCCGTATCCGCTGTGCAGGGTCTTAACCAACGAACCTGGCATCCGCGAGCTTTGCTCATGGCGGCTATCTTTGGTATATTCCATTGCGGCATGCCGATCGTGGGATATTATGCCGGCAGTTTGTTCGTGGGATTCATGCAGACTTACGCACCTTGGATCGCCTTGGGATTATTGGGATTCTTAGGCGTGAAGATGATTTGGGAATCCTATCACGAAGACCATGACAAAGAGAAATCCGCTAACTGGAATATCAGTCATTTGCTCTTATTGGCGATCGCTACAAGCATCGATGTATTGGCTACAGGGCTGCTATTTGTTCCCTATCCCGATTGGCTTTATCCTTCTGTATTGACCATCGGCGCAATAACCGCACTGTTCTCAATAGGCGGCTATCTGATGGGCATATTTGTCGGCAAACTGAAGATCAATATGGAGTTAGTGGGCGGATTAGTGCTGATCGCTTTAGGAATAAAAATATGTATTGAAGGTCTATGTTTTTAATACAGAATACATTAGTCAGTCTTGACGTGCTCGAAAAAGAGTTTTGCTGCGATTTGGATACCTGTCGCGGATGTTGCTGTATCGAAGGCGATGCAGGTTGTCCGGTGACAGACGAAGAACTGAAGATTATTGAGCAGATCCTGCCGCAACTCAAACCACACATGACCCCCGAAGCACGCAAAGTAGTGGAAGAACAGGGACTCAGTTATTTGGATCCTTCCGGCGAACGAGTACTGTCCATCGTGAATGGCAAAGACTGTGTCTTTGCTCGTACGGATCATAACGGATGGTGTTACTGTCTAATCGAGAAAATGAGTAAAAATTTTCAATTCTCAATTTTCAATTCTCAATTTACCAAACCTATCTCCTGCCATTTATATCCGATTCGCCTGACACAAGTGGGCGAGTACACCGGACTGGAGTACCACCGATGGGATATTTGTCATTGCGCCCGAGTAAAAGGCAAGAAACTGCATTTGCCCCTCTATCAGTTCTTGAAAGGACCCCTCATCCGGCGATTTGGACAAGCTTGGTACGACGAATTATGCCTGACCGCTGAGGAATGGCATAAACAAATGAAACAATAAGGAAATGAATAAATGCGAAATTATCACCATAGGAGATGAACTGCTGATCGGGCAGGTAGTGGATACAAACTCGGCATGGATGGCTCAAAAACTGAACGAAAACGGGATAGAGCTATACCAGATAACGTCCGTTCATGACTCGCGAGAACATATCATTGCTGCTTTAGACGAAGCATTCTCCCGCGTGGATATCGTTTTGACGACCGGCGGTTTGGGCCCGACCAAAGATGATATTACCAAACATGTCCTTTGCGAGTATTTTGAGACACACCTTATAGAAAACGCGCGCGTACGGGAACATATCTATGATTTGTACAAAGATCGTCCGGATGTGCTCAATCGCC
>Ga0310694_10003372_pt1 | contig 15711 bp, 11 predicted proteins | sample 174DNAGHGhighgp2_FD_203884 | JGI IMG/M metagenome (GOLD analysis project Ga0310694, IMG submission 203884) | Sheep rumen microbial communities from Palmerston North, Manawatu-Wanganui, New Zealand - 1742 DNA GHGhigh gp2 (v2) (version 2) | ecosystem: Host-associated > Mammals > Digestive system... | reverse complement strand
TGGATTTGGCTTTACTTGCTTCGTTGCCTATCTGGCTGTAGATGAGACCTGCGTAGTACCAGGTCTTTGGGTCGTCCTTGGTGTCCTCGTGAGTGCAAGCTTTGTCGATAGCTGCTTTGGCTTTGTTCAAGTAGCCTCTTTTCAGGTCAGACATTGCACTTTGTACGTTGAGAGTCTGCGCATTCACGGCTATGCCGAGAGATAGAAGCGCTGTAAACAATGCAATTTTTTTCATTTTTAGAATGGTTTATTTGTTGATTCGATTATTCGTTGCTAATATAGATGTATTATTACAATCTTTAAGAATAATTAAGAGAGGTTATTCTTGTGGGTTGTTGTCGGTATCGTCCGTAGCGTCCGGAATGTCAGTGGGTTGGGCTGGGTTGGTGTTGTCGGGGTTGTTGTCGGCGGACTCCTCTCTCACCGGTTGTTCGTCGGTGTCGTTGATTTCGCTGTCGACCTTGGTGATGGAGGCGATGTAGTCTTTGCCGCGGAGGTTGATGAGCTTGACGCCCTGCGTGTTGCGTCCGAGGACTCTGAGGTCGGAGACGCGCATGCGGATGGTGATGCCTGAGCGGTTGATGATCATGAGGTCGTTGTCGTCGGTGACGTTGGTGAGTGCGACGATGCCGCCGGTTTTGTCGGTGACTTTCATTGTCATGACGCCTTTGCCGCCACGGTGAGTGGGTCTGTAGCCTTGGTTTTTCTCTGGGTCGTATTTGAGTTGTGACCTCTTGCCGTAGCCGTTTTCGCTGACGACGAGTATGTCGTCGTCGTCGTTGTCGGTGCAGATGAGGTCGATGACCCAGTCGTCCTGTGGTTCGAGAGTGATGGCTTTGACGCCGGAGGCTCCGCGTCCCATTGGCCGGAACTCGTCCTCGTTGCAGCGGACGACTTTGCCTTTGCGAGATGCGATGAGGAGCTGGCTGTTGCCGTTGGTGAGGCAAGCGGTGAGCAGTTCGTCGCCTTCGCGGATGCCGACAGCGATGATGCCGTTGGTGCGTGGACGAGAGTAGGCTTCGAGTGTGGTCTTCTTGATGATGCCATTCTTGGTGCAGAGGACGATGTAGTGGTTGGTGAGGTATTCTTGATCCTTGAGGTTCTGTACGTTGAGGTAAGCCTTGACTTTGTCGTCGGGTTCGATGCTGATGAGGTTGAGAATGGCGCGTCCTTTGGAGTCTTTGCCGCCTTCGGGTATTTCGAAGGCACGTTTCCAGTAGCATTTGCCTTTCTCGGTGAAGAAGAGGATGTAGTTGTGGTTGGTGGCCATGAAGATGTGTTCGACGAAGTCTTCGTTGCGGACGGAGCTGCCTTTGGAGCCGACGCCTCCCCTGCCCTGTGTCTTGTATTCGCTGAGGAGTGTTCGTTTGACGTATCCCATGTGTGAGATGGTGATGACCACTTTGTCGTCGGCGATCATGTCTTCGATGCTGAAGTTGGAGGCTGCGTATTCGATGCGAGTGCGTCGGTCGTCGCCGTATTTGTCACGGATGTTTTCGAGTTCGTCCTTGATGACGCTCATGAGGATGTTGTGGTCGCCGAGGATTTCTTTGCAGCGTTCGATGAAGCTCATTTTCTCGTCGTATTCGGTCTGTAGGTCGAGTCGGTTCTGCTTGGTGAGCTGTCCGAGTCGCATGGCGATGATGGCGCGAGCCTGTACGTCGGAGAAGCCCCATGTCTCCATCATCTGTATGCGTGCTTCGTCCTGTGTTTCGGAGCGTCGGATGAGTGCGATGACTTCGTCGAGGATGTCGATGACTTTGAGCAAGCCTTGAAGGATGTGTGCCCGTTCTTCGGCTTTTTTCATGTCGAATTTGGTGCGTCGGATGACGACATCTTCGCGGTGTTCGATGAAGCACTTGATGAGGTCCTTGAGGTTGAGCAGCTGTGGGCGTCCGTTGACGAGTGCGATGTTGTTGACTGGGAAAGAGGACTGTAGTTCAGAGAGTTGGAAGAGTTTGTTGAGGATGATGCTTGGTACGACGTCGTGTCGGAGGTAGTAGACGACGCGGATACCGTCTTTGTCGGATTCGTCGCGTATGTCGGTGATACCTACTATTTTGCCGTCCTTGACGAGTTGTGCTTGTTTTTTGATCATCTCGGACTTGTTGACGTTGAAGGGGATGGTGTGTGCGACGATGATGTTGCGTCCCTTAGAGTCGGTTTCGATGGAGGTGTCGGCGCGTAGGATGATGGAGCCACGTCCGGTGTTGTAAGCTTCGCGAACGCCGTTGTAGCCGTAGATGATACCGCCGCCTGGGAAGTCGGGGGCTGTGATGTGCTGCATGAGTTCGTCGATGGAGATGTCTGGGTTGTCGATGAAGGCGATGCATCCGTTCATAACTTCACGAAGGTTGTGTGTGGGCATGTTGGTTGCCATACCGACGGCGATGCCGCTGGAGCCGTTGACGAGCAGGTTTGGTATTTTGGCTGGTAGGACGGTTGGTTCTTCGCGGTCGTTGTCGTAGGTGGGCATCATGTCGACAGTCTGCTTGTCGATGTCGGCGAGCATCTCGTTGGCGATTTGTTTCATACGAGCTTCGGTGTAACGCATGGCGGCTGCGCCGTCGCCGTCGATGGAGCCGAAGTTGCCTTGTCCGTCGACGAGAGTGTAGCGCATGTTCCACTGCTGTGCGAGGCGTACCATGGCGCCGTAGACGGAGGAGTCGCCGTGCGGGTGGTATTTGCCGAGGACTTCGCCGACGACGGTGGCGGATTTTTTGTAAGGCGTGTTGTAGAGTAGTCCCATGTCGTTCATGGCGTAGAGAATGCGTCGCTGGACGGGCTTGAGGCCGTCGCGGACATCGGGCAAAGCGCGTGAAACTATGACAGACATTGCATAGTCGATATAGGCCGATTTCATTTCGGTTTCAATATCAACTTGCGTGATTTTTTCGTTTTCAGAAATCATCTATATTATATTTAATCTTTTATTTTTTTTAAATTCAATACAATAATATTTGTTGCATGGTGCAGATTAGAGACGCAAAAATACGTTTTTTTGGCCGATTTTTTGCATTTTATGTTGCTTTTTTAAGGTTTTTTTTCATTTGTCATATTCGTGCGGTTGTGGAGTGGTTTTTGGAGGAGGCTGCAAAGGGTATCGAAAGCCTGTCGGAGGTGTCCGGAAAAGGGTGGCGGTCGAGGTGGGCGGAGTGTGACATTTTGTCATAACAAAAATGGGTGACGGTACAATAAAAATGATTTGGCAACGTAATTGCAGAAGGAAAAATGGATAATTGTATCGAAAAAGTGCGAAAACAATCGGCCTCTGCGGCTGAGTCACAATACAGTTAAATATCTTTTTTCCAAAATTTTATCAAAACAAAACAAATCTAATGGACCCTAAGTTTAGCGAAAATGCGAACAAGATAATCACGACCGGCCGCGACGAGGCGATGCGCCTGAAGAGTGGCTACATAGGAGTGGAACATCTGTTTCTGGGCATTTTGAGAGAGCAACAAAGTACTGCATATAACACTCTGATACAGATGGGTGTAGACCCGCAGCTGGTGAAGAGCCGGATAGAGTCGACGCTGCAGAAGCAGGGCAACGACATCACCTACGAGGAGGACAGCTCGCTGCCGATGCTGAAGCAGGCCGAGAAGGTGCTGCGATTGGCGTTTCTGGCGTCGTCGAAGATGAAGGAGGCGATGATACGCTCGGAGCACCTCCTGCTGGCAATAATGATGGAGGGCGACAATGTGGCCAGCAGTATCCTCGAGAAGGAAGGACTGACCTATAACAAGCTGTATGACTTTGTGTTAAAAAGTCGTGGAGGTAACTCGGACGACAAGAAAGGCGACAGCTACAAACCCAACATAGACATGGGCTACGAGGAGGAGGACGACTACCCCTACCCCACCCCCGGCGACACGACACGCAGCGGCTCGTCGGGCGACGGCAAGGGCAGCAAGACCCCAGCTCTGGAGAACTTTGGACGTGACCTGACAAAAATGGCCGAGGACGGCAAGCTTGACCCTATAGTGGGACGTGGCAAGGAACTGGAGCGCATAGCCCAGATTTTGAGCCGTCGCAAGAAGAACAACCCTGTGCTGATAGGAGAGCCGGGCGTAGGCAAATCGGCTCTGGCTGAGGGGCTTGCGCAAAGGATAGTGGAAGGCAAGGTACCCAGTACGCTGTACGGCAAACGAGTCATCTCGCTGGATCTGGCCTCGCTGGTTGCTGGCACGAAATATCGTGGGCAATTTGAGGAACGTATGAAGGCGATACTCAACGAGTTGGAACAGAACCGGAACGTCATCCTATTCATCGACGAGATACATACCATCGTCGGCGCCGGCAGCGCGTCGGGGTCGCTCGACGCCTCGAACATGTTCAAGCCCGCATTGGCACGTGGAGAAATCCAGTGCATAGGCGCAACAACATTGGACGAATACCGCCAATACATCGAGAAGGACGGCGCGTTGGAACGCCGTTTTCAGAAGGTGCTTGTGGAAGCCGCCACGGCCGACGAGACATACGAGATACTGTCCAACATACGCGACAAATATGAAGACCACCACGGAGTGAGCTACAGCGACGAATCACTGAAGGCATGTATCAGTCTCACGGAACGTTATGTCAGCGACCGTCTTCTGCCCGACAAGGCCATAGACGCCATGGACGAGGCAGGGGCGCGCGTGAGAATAGCCAATGTGCGTGTGCCTCAGGAAATTGTGGACAAGGAGAAGGAGATAGCAGAGGTGGTGAAGAAGAAGAAAGAGGTGCTGAGCCAGAAGATGTACAACGAGGCCGCCGCCTTCCGTGACGAAGAGCGCCGGCTGAACGACGAGCTCGAGGAGATGCGCCGAGCATACGAGAAGACGCAGCGCAAGAACCGCGTGTCGGTCACCGAGAACGACGTCGCCGAGGTCGTCGCCATGATGACCGGCGTGCCTGTCCAGCGTATTGCCCAGAACGAGGGCACACGGCTGCTGAAGATGGAAGACGAGCTGCAGGGCACCGTCGTGGGACAGGACGAGGCGATAAAGAAAATCAGCAAAGCCATACGCCGCAACCGCGCGGGTCTAAAGGACCCCAACAAACCCATTGGAACGTTCATCTTCCTGGGCCCCACGGGCGTGGGCAAGACATACCTCACCAAGGTGTTGGCCAAATACCTGTTTGACAGTGAAGCGGCAATGATACGCATAGACATGAGCGAGTATATGGAGAAATTCGCCGTGTCGCGCCTGATAGGAGCGCCTCCGGGATACGTGGGTTATGAGGAGGGTGGCCAACTCACCGAGAAGGTGCGCCGCAAACCATATTCCATCATACTGCTCGATGAGATAGAAAAGGCGCACCCAGACGTTTTCAACGTTCTGTTGCAGGTGCTTGACGACGGACAACTCACCGATGGTCTTGGCCGCAAGGTTGACTTCAAGAATACAATTATCATCATGACCAGCAACATCGGCAGCCGTCAGCTGAAGGATTTCGGTACGGGAGTGGGGTTCAACACCGCTGCCCGAGAGGCTGAGAAGGCCAGCATGGAACGCGACGTGATAGAAAAGGCCTTGAAGAAATCTTTTGCTCCTGAATTCCTGAACCGTATCGATGACATTATATATTTTAATAGTCTGAAACGCGATGATATACATAAGATTATAGAGATTGAATTAAAGGGACTCTTTAATCGAATTAAGACTATGGGATATGGCATCAGCATCGACGATTCCGCCAAGGATTTCTTGCTGAAGAAAGGATGGGACGAGCAGTACGGCGCACGTCCGCTGAAACGAGCCATACAGCGCTACATTGAGGACGATCTGGCTGAGGAAATCATCAAAGCTGACATCCTTGTGGGTGACACAATAAAAGTAACTACCACAAAAACAGGCGACGACTCCCCCACCCTTGACGATGAGAAGATTGTGTTCGAAATAGAGAAAGGTCCCGAATCGCTGAAGCTGTCGGAGGCAATAAGCGACAGTATAGACGAAAAGAAGGAGGTTGTGGCAGAAGAACACAACTGATTGGTATAAGAGCTCTTAACCGTAGAACAGACGATGTTTGACAACAGAGATGATATAGATTTCGGGACGGCGGACATAGGCCGCCTCTTCTCCAAATATTTCTTTCCCACCCTTATGGGGATGCTGTTCAGCATGGCATTTATCATCACCGACGGAATCTTCGTTGGGCATGGGATAGGACCGGAGGGGTTGGCGGCCATCAATCTTGTCGGACCAATCATGATGATAATAAGCGGATTGGGCATGATGTTCGGCATCGGCGCCAGCGTCGTTGCCGCCATCCACCTATCGCACGACAACACTAAAGCGGCCCGAATCAATGTGACACAAGCTTTTATGGCAGGTATAGTCACGTCGCTTATTGTCGGCATTGTATGCTATTGTTTTCCACATGCAGTCCTTAGGATGCTGGGGGCCGACGGAGCCTTGTACGGTATTGCGTATGAGTACTATATCTGGTTTTTGCCCACATGCATGCTGATGATGATTGAATGTATAGGTCTCTTCGTGATCCGTCTTGACGGCTCGCCAACTTATGCCATGATTGCCAACATCATACCTGCTGTTGTCAATATCATACTCGACTACATTTTCATATTCCCTATGCGCCTTGGCATCATGGGCGCGTCGCTGGCCACCGACATCGGCGGTCTGGTGGCAGTCCTCATGGTTGTCTTCTACATGGTTTTCAAAGCAAAAACGCTCAAATTGCATCGTATCAAGATGTCACTGGTAAGCCTGCGTCTGAGTCTTCGTAACGTGTGGTATATGATACGCACGGGTGTTTCCGGTCTTGTCGGCGAAGTGGCAGTGGCGACGATGATGCTGGCGGGAAACCTGATGTTCAAGCGATACTTAGGCTCAGACGGTATATCGGCCTACAGTATAGTATGTTATCTTTTTCCGTTGGTGTACATGATTTACAACGCTGTGGCGCAAACTGCCCAACCAATTGTCAGCTACAACTACGGAGCCGGTCTCATGCAACGAGTGCGTCGCACTCTGCAATACAGCATGTTGGCAAGTACAGGAATAGGACTGGCAATAACACTTGTCTTTGTCTTTTTCTCGCCACAAATAGTGCGGATATTCCTCGACGAAGGCAGTGTGGCGGGTGCTTTGGCGTCCGAAGGCCTGCCCTACTATGCCATCGGATTTGTCTTTATGGCCATAAATATTTGTATGGTAGGTTATTATCAAAGTGTCGAGAAGTCGGCGGAGGCTGTTACAGTCACAATGCTGAGAGGTATCATTTTCTTGGTGCTGTCGTTTATTTTGGCGCCCAAGTTGCTGGGTGAGAAGGGGCTGTGGCTGGCCATACCGATTGCCGAATTGCTTACAGTTGTGTGCGTATTGATAGGATATAATGTCAGGAGGAATAGACCTAAAGCTGAAAGTAAAAACAATAAACAGGAAACATTATAAATTAACAAATTGGATATAATCAACATATTACCAGATTCTGTAGCCAACCAGATTGCCGCCGGCGAGGTTGTCGACCGTCCCGCATCGGCAGTCAAGGAACTGCTGGAGAATGCTATGGATGCTGGAGCAACTGAAATCCAGCTGATTGTGAAAGATGCTGGACGGACGCTGATACAGGTCATAGACAATGGTTGTGGGATGTCGGACACTGACGCACGTCTGTGCTTCGAGCGTCATGCCACCTCCAAAATCCACCGTGCCGACGACCTCTTTGCCATTCGCACCATGGGATTCCGTGGCGAGGCATTGGCGTCGATAGCCGCTGTGGCGCAGGTGGAACTCAAGACGCGCAGGCACGACAGCGAGCTGGGTACCAGTGTCGTAATCGAAGGGTCGGACGTCAAGGAGCAGAATCCTTGCAGTTGTGCGTCTGGCACATCGTTGTCGGTCAAGAACCTTTTTTTCAACATACCAGCCCGACGTAACTTCCTGAAAAAGGACAGCATAGAGCTGTCGCACATTGAGGAGATATTCCGTCGTGTGGCGCTTGCCAACTACCGCACGGCGTTCAGTTTTCACCATAACGGAAAGTTGCTCTACGACCTCAAGGGAGGTAATTTTGCCCAGCGAATTTCCGCGCTGTTCGGCATCTCCTACAACCAGCGCCTCTTCCAGATAGAAGAAGAGACTGAGCCGGTGAAGATTTTCGGCTATGTCGGCAAGGCGGAGTACGCTAAGCGAGTGCGTGGCGAGCAGTATCTGTTTGTCAACGGGCGATTCATCAAGCATGCAGGTCTCTCGGCGGCGATAGAGAAAGCATACAGCGAACTGATACCAGAGCGCACCTATCCTGCTTATTTTGTTCTGCTACAGGTGGATCCTTCGCGACTGGATGTCAACATTCATCCCACAAAGACCGAGGTGCGGTTCATCGACGAACAGGTTATCTTCGCCATACTCCGCGCCGCCACGAAAAAGGCACTGGGACAGTATACTGTGGCCACCGAGTTGGAGTTCAACCCCTCCACCGAGATAGACTTCACGCCAATGCCCAAGGGGTATGTCCCAGAGACGCCTACCGTGAGCTACAATCCGAACTTCAATCCGTTCCATTCTTCTGGCTCCGCGCATCGCCAGCCAGCTGACACTGCGCGTTTTGATGCTGGCGAACGTGCAGTTGATGAGGCCTTTATGTCTGCCGGCACATCTTTGGACGAGGCACCGCTGACAGTCTCCGCAAGCCAGCAGGCTATGCCGATAAGCTATATGGGGCGCTATATCGTGACGACCCTCAAATCTGGCGTCACCATCATTGACCGCCAGCGGGCGCAGGAACGTATATTTTATGAACGTCTGCTTGTCCAGCAGTCGGGCGGAGCACCGTGCGCCCAGCAGCTGCTCTTTCCGGTAAACTGCCGTTTCAATTCGTCTGACAGCGAACTGCTTGCCGAGGTGATGCCCGACTTGCGACGACTTGGTTTTGTCATCGAACAGCTCGGGACGAACAACTATGTTGTCACCGCCACCCCGCACGACGTCAAAGAAGGCGAGATACAAGAAATTCTGGAGCAGACACTCAACGACTACAAATGCAGCATGTTGCAGAAATTCAACGAGCGCGAAAAGGGAGTGTGCCTCTCGCTGGCTCGGCAGCTTTCGCGTCGGAGCCGTGGTGAGATGAAGCAGGAAGAGATGCAGCAGATTATCGCCGACCTCTTCTCGTGTCAGGCGCCTGGCACATCGCCATCGGGACAGCGCACCATGGTTATCCTCTCAGAGTCAGATTTGGATGAGAAGTTCAAATAAAAGCCTTTTACTGCCATTAAATCAAACATATATCATTACAAAATAAATGGCTGACTTAAACTAATAAACAAAGAACGACATGTCACAGCAGTATTCACCGCAAGGATTCAGAATGCTCCCCGACGGGGTGAAACACCTACTGATAATCAATATCCTCTTTTATGTTGCGTCGCTGATTTTCAAGACGTCGGCAGGCATAGACCTTGACAATTGGTTGGCGCTGTACTATGTCGGCAGCGAGCACTTCCGTCCGTGGCAGTACCTGACATATATGTTCATGCATGGCAGCTTTGAGCATATATTCTTCAATATGTTTGCGTTGTGGATGTTCGGCAACATTCTGGAGAATTTCTGGGGGACGAAACGCTTCTTGATATTCTACCTGTTGTGCGGTATTGGAGCCGGTGTTGTCCACACTGCGGTCATAGGCCTCACGTCGATGCCTGTGCTCAACGCCATCAACCAATATTCCGCTGACCCCACACCCGAAGCCCTTCTGCAGCTCTATAATGACCATTTTCAGGGGATTATCAATCCTCAATGGATTACCAGTGTCACCAACGCCTGGCGTGGTGGTGCCGTTGCCGATTTTGGCTATGAGACCACGTCGGCGCTGATGGAGGTGTACAACGACCGCATCATAGGAGTGCCCACCGTGGGTGCGTCGGGTGCGGTGTATGGCATCCTTCTGGCCTTTGGCATGATGTTTCCCGAGGAGCGCATCTACCTCTACTTCCTCTTTCCCATCAAGGCGAAATGGTTCGTTGCAGGCTATGCAGCCATCGAACTTGTCACTGGTGTTCTCGGCACCAACGACGGCATAGCGCACTTTGCCCATCTGGGAGGCATGCTGGTGGGTTTCATATTGATAATGATGTGGCGTAAAAGAAGATAGTAGATGTCGGAATATAAGAAGGGTCTGCTATACGGTCTGTTGTGCTACACCATTTGGGGGCTTTTTCCCCTCTATTGGCGTCTAATCGACCATGTGGACAGTTTCGAAATACTGGCGCACCGCATGTTGTGGTCCGGACTTTTCATGATAGTCCTTTTTGTAGTAATCCGCAAGGTGCGTCTGCGTCGGCACATACACACTCGTCGGGAGTGGTTTATGCTGCTGGTCACCAGCCTGTTGATTTCGTTCAACTGGGGGCTGTATATTTGGGCCATCAACCACGGGTACATACTGCAAAGCAGTCTGGGTTACTATATCAATCCATTGGTCAATGTGCTGTTGGGTTATCTCTTTTTGGGCGAGAGGCTGAACAAGGCACAGACCGTTGCCTTGGTGTTCGCTCTTGCAGGAGTGCTTTATTTCACAGTGGATTACGGACAGTTTCCGATTATATCCCTTGGGCTGGCGTTCTCGTTCGGCATCTATGGTCTGCTGAAGAAGAAGATGGGCTTGAATGCTACGGCGGCGCTGACGGTGGAGACGATATGGATGATGCCCCCTGCCCTACTCTACATCACGTTTCTGGTGGGTCATGGCGAGTCGGCGCTGTGCACATTCGACGTGTCGACATGGCTGTTGCTCTTCCTTGCGGGTGCCGTCACGGCAATACCGCTGTTGCTCTACGGCATGGCGGCTGAGCGCATCACGCTGACGGCGCTTGGTTTCCTGCAATATGTCTCGCCGACGGGTCAGTTTCTGATAGGCGTATTTGTCTACCGCGAGCCCTTCACGACAGCCCATATCATCTGTTTCTCGCTGATATGGATAGGATTAGTCATCTTCACTGTCGACACCGTCAAACGGCTACGACATGCGTAAAGGTAATGCCATGCTGTAGCGGTTGTCATTTGTTTTTAAGGATAAAAATTTAGAAATCAGTTTTTCAGCAGTTCCACGATACGTCCCATCTGGTTGGGTATTCGGATCTGCTGTGGGCATTTCTTTAGGCATTCTTCGCACCCGACGCATTGTGTGGCCCATTTGGCTGAGTCGGTCAAAGACCTTTTCAAACCGTCGGCGAACTGTTTTTTGCGCGACTTGTAGTCAGCCGAGTTGTTGTCAGGCAAAGGGAGCAGTTGTTTGTCGACGGCATCGTTGTAGTAGGCGAAGTTGGCCGGTATGTCGACTCCGAAGGGACAAGGCATGCAGTAGGCGCAGGCGGTGCATGGTATGACAGGGAAGCCCGCCATCACGTCGGCAATTTCCTCCAGCAGTCGGTTCTCGGCGTCGGTGCATGGGTCGAGTGGCGAGAAGGTGCGGATGTTGTCTTGCAGATGATTCATGGCGTTCATTCCGCTTAGCGTGGTTAGTATGTTGGGGTGTGACGCGACCCATCGGAAGGCCCAGTCGGCGGGCGAATCGTCAGGACGTAGGGCCGTGAGTCGCTGTTTGAGGTTGCTGCGCAAACGAGCCAGTGTTCCGCCACGCAGAGGTTCCATCACAACAGTTTGTACACCAGTCTTCTCCATTTTTGCGTATAGGTATTCGGCGTCGGCATCGTGTTTCCATCCGCCTTTTTCGAGAGAGGCATGTCGCCAGTCGAGGTAGTTCATCTGTATTTGTGCCATGTCCCAGTGGTATTCGCCATTGTGGTCGAGCAGCCAGTCGAAGACGCGCACGTCGCCATGGTAGGAGAAACCGAGATGCCGTATGCGTCCTGCCTCGCGTTCCTGCATGAGGAAGTTGAGGAGACCGTTGTCGAGGAATCGGCCGCGAAATTCGTCCATGCCGCCACTGCCGACGCTGTGCAGGAGATAGTAGTCGATATAGTCCACCTGCAATTCGCGGAACGACTTCTCGTACATTTTCTTAGACTCGTCGAGTTTCCAGAGGCGTTGGTTTTGGTTAGACATCTTGGTGGCGACAAAATACTTGTTGCGAGGGTGTCGTCTGAGGGCGTTGCCTGTCTGCGTCTCGTTGCGTCCGCCTTTATACATGGGAGCTGTGTCGAAGTAGTTCACGCCGTGCGAGATAGCGTGGTCGACAAGCTGGTTCACGTCGTCCTGATTGTCGGGCAGACGCATCATACCAAAACCGAGCAGCGAGATATGCTCGCTTGAGCCATGTTGCACGCGGTAAGTCATCTGGTTGTTGTTGTCGTTCATGTTGTTATCTGAAAGTTTGCCAGCCTCAGCCGCCAGTGCGCCGAGTGGATTCAGGGCCATCATGGCGAAAGCCGTTCCAGCGCCGAGTCCTAGTTTCTGTAGAAATTCACGTCGTTCAATATTCATAGTATATGGTCTTATTGTCAAAATGTTAGATTATATGAAATGTGGGCTGTGATGAGAATGCGTCGGGAGCTATCTCAGTATGAGCTGGATGTATGAATTCCTCCAGCGCGTCGCATCCGGCGAAGGCGTTTGGGTATATTTTTTGCATTCCCGTGCCACACACCACACGCCGCAGGCGCTTGCAGTCCTTGAAGGTGAAGGGGATGATGTGGCTGACGCCGTCTGGGATGACGACCTCTTCGATGCTGCTGCGCACGAAAGCGTACTGCCACATGTCCTGCAGGGCGGTGGGCAAGACGATGTGGTGCAGTGCCGAGCAGCCGTCGAAGACGAAACCGCCGATTTGCGTCACCGTGTCGGGGATTGCGACGGAGCGTATCTCGCTGTGTCCCTTGAAGAGGTCGTCGAAAAGAGCTGAGACGGGGTGTCCCCAATGCATGGCTGGTATGACGACGTCCTCGTGGTTGCCGATGTAGCGGATGGCGCAAAAAGTCTCGTTTTCTTCTATCTGTTTGAACCAGAATTCAGGTTGTTCCATGTTGTAATCTTTGCGTAGGATTGTTTGATTGCTTTTTAAAAAGTGTTCCTTTTCAAGGTGACGTTTTCTCGCCATTCCAAAGTGAGCAAGCTCCCTTTGGTCATTTGGATTGACGACAACGTTGGCATTTTGAGTTCAAGAGACTAAAACAGGCGGTCGCCGTTGTTCACTTGTTGCGAGGGTGCGACAGGACAACGCCCTGCACCGAGTGTATGCAGAGGATGCGCGCTTTGCTTTTTCCCCTTGACGGGAACGACCGTACGGGCACGGACGTCGACCTTGTCAAAAACTCCTGTTTTTATCATTGTCATTAAGTTTCATCAATAAACGCAAAAGTCCGCCGTATATTGTCACCCATATTTGGATTTTAATAGCATTGGCGCTCTCACCATAGAAGTGTCGCATCGGGAAGTTCTGCTTTATCTGCTTGAAGAGCGATTCAATCTGCCATCTTCTGCGGTAGATGTCCACCATAGTCTCCATCGGCATATCGTGTGGTGGCGCTGCCTGTACTTGTGTTATGCCCATTGCAGCCAACAGCCATCAACATTGTCAGCATTCCTACAAAGATTGTACGTGTTTTCATATTGTTTAAAATGGTTTCTTGTCAAGGTGAAAGGAAAAACGTAACAAAAACGTAACAGTTTTGTAACCGTTTTGTAACAATCGGGCGGTACTTTTGCGGTACTGAAAACAAAAAAAACGGATTATGGATATCATTACAATTTTACTAATTATCATCAATTTTGCTGGTGCGCTGGCAATTTTTCTTTTTGCAATGAAAATGATGAGCGAGGGTCTGCAGAAGGTTGCGGGCAGCGGCATGCGTGCTGTGTTGGGCCGCATAACGGGCAACCCTGTGAGCGGCATTGTGACAGGTGCCGCTGTGACGGCGGCCATCCAGTCGTCGAGTGCCACAACGGTTATGGTGGTCAGCTTCGTCAATGCTGGGCTGATGTCGCTCAGTGGCGCGGTGTCTGTCATCATGGGCGCGAACATAGGCACGACGGCGACGGCGTGGATCATCACGTTGCTGGGCCTTGGCGAGGGGTCGGGGCATTTCAACCTGTCGTTGTTCATCGCGGCGGTGAGTATGGTGTTCCTCTTCATGCGGCGCGACAAGATGCGCTCCGTCGGTCAGACTGTCATGGGTCTGTCTTTGCTGCTGGTGGGTATGCAGTTCCTGCAGAACGCGATGCCGGCGCTGGAGCAGTATCCGTCATTGCTGCAGTGCATTGCGTCGTTGAGCGGATATGGCTTCTGGTCGGTGCTGCTTTTTGTGGCCATCGGCGCGTTGCTGACATGCATAGTGCAGTCCTCGTCGGCCATGATGGCCGTCACGCTGGTGATGTGCTACAACGGGTGGATAGGCTTCGAGATGGCGCTGGCGCTTGTCATGGGGCAGAACATAGGCACCACCATCACGGCCAATCTGGCCGCCATGATGGCCAATACGGCAGGCAAGAAGGCTGCGCGCGCTCATCTGGTTTTCAACATGGTGGGTGTAGCCCTGTTTCTGGCACTTTTCCGTCCGCTGGTGGGCTATCTCGAGGGCATCACCGACGACATACCGCTGGCCATCTCCATTTTCCACACGCTCTTCAACGTGGGTACCACGCTCATCCTCGTATGGTTCATTCCGCAGATACTGTGGATTGTGGACCGCATGGTTCCTGAAAAGAAGACCGCCGAGGAGGAGAAGGAGGAGGAGTACCGCCTGACCTACATCAGCGGCGGCCCGGTGAACACCGCCGAACTCAATCTGGAGAGCGCCAAGAAGGAGATACAGCTTTTCTCGAAGAAGGTGCTGCGGATGTATAAACTACTGCCCGGGCTGCGCACGGCGCGTAGCGCCAAGGAGATGGACGCCGCCGTGGAGCGTATAGCCAAGTATGAGCGGCTGACGGACCGCATGGAGATGGAGCTGACGCGCTTCCTGACCTCCATAGGCGGTGGCGACTTGAGCGGACATGGCTCGCAGAGGGTCACCGAAATGCTGCGTGTGGTGGACAACCTGGAGAGCATAGGCGACAGCATCTATCAGATAGCCCTAACACGCAAGAACAAGCAGGCCGACGCGGTGCATTTCGACGAGAGGCTGAATGCTAATCTTGCGGAAATGAATGCCCTGGTGGAGAATGCTTTGCTGGTGATGGACGGCAATCTGGTCGACTACAACAAGGCTGACATCGATGCCGCCAACGCCGCTGAACAGCAGATCAACGCCTGCCGTGACCGACTGCGGAGCGAGCACCTCGAGGCGCTGAGGACTGGCCACTACGGCTACGAGGTGGGCAACGCCTACAGTAGCCTCTATGCGCAATATGAGAAGCTGGGCGACTATGTTATAAACGTGACGGAGGCCGTCACAGGCGGTAAGAACCCATCCCGTTGATTTTGAATTATGATTTTGAGATTTGAAGTGCCGTGGCCGGTGAGAGGCGGCATCAGGTGTGCTTGCTTCTGTCCATGACGGTGCGGTATTCGGTGGGGTAAAAACCCGTCTCGCGCTTGAAGTATCGGCTGAAGGTGGCCTGGTCAGGGAAGCCGAGGATGTCGGCGATGGCCTGTATGGAGAGATCCTGACGTGAGATGAGGACTATTTCGGCGTTTTTGATTATCTGCGAGTGTATCCACCACGAAGCGGTATGACCGGTCTCCCTCTTGATGACCGAGCTGAAGTGTTTTGGCGAGAGGCAGGCCTTGTCGGCGTAGAAGGCTACGTCGTGGTGGTCGGCACTGTATTTGGTAAGGTCGTTGTGGAATTGAACGCTG
>Ga0310694_10003370_pt1 | contig 15716 bp, 13 predicted proteins | sample 174DNAGHGhighgp2_FD_203884 | JGI IMG/M metagenome (GOLD analysis project Ga0310694, IMG submission 203884) | Sheep rumen microbial communities from Palmerston North, Manawatu-Wanganui, New Zealand - 1742 DNA GHGhigh gp2 (v2) (version 2) | ecosystem: Host-associated > Mammals > Digestive system... | reverse complement strand
AGCATGATTTTTTTGCTTCTCAAAAAAATCATTTCTCACTTCGCTCGGCACAAAACAGCCTGACGGCTGTCTGCTACACGCAGGGTGCTGTTCAAGCCACAGGGGCTGGGCGCTTGCGCCCTTGGCTATATGTTTTTTTATTTATCGTTGGAGGTTGTATGTCAAAAATTGAAATTATAAATCGTGCATTATTAAAACTCGGTGAACCGCCAATTTCTTCATTAAATGATGCCGCTTTCGGTCAGTCTTACGGTATGATTTATGATGATGTCAAAAATCTGCTGCTATCCGCTTATCCGTGGCGCTTTGCTGTTGTTTCTAAAAAGTTGCCGCGCAGTGTCGAAAATTACGGCTCGCGTGCTATGTATCGCTTACCGGCCGATTGTATGCTGTTACTTAAAGTATTTGGTGCGGAAACATCAGATTTATCCGATTTTCGTATGCATGCTTTGCAAAGTTATGAAATTGCTGATAATTCTATCGTTACTATGGCGGCAGACGGTATTGATATCGAATATGTTAAAAAAACTGATGATGATGCTTTCTTTCCACCACTTTTTCGCGAGGCTATGGCCGCTAAAATTGCAGCCGAATTGGCTATGCGCTTAAATCATTCTGTGTCGATTAAACAAGTCTTTGATAATGAATTTTATAATCTTATTCGCCAGGCCGAAATGAATAACGAAATTGTCAAAACAGTCGAACTTTTGCCCGATAACAGTTGGGTTAAAATCAGACAGGCATGGCATTAATAAATTTTTTTCGGAGGAAAAATGAGTAAAAAAATTGCAAAAATTCAATTTAATGGTGGCGAACTCAGCCCTTGGTTACAAGGACGTCTGGATATTGCAAAATATCATCGAACAGCGCGGTTATGTCGGAATTTTATTCCTTTAACCGAAGGTAGCTTAAAACGTCGCGGCGGTACTCGTTTTGTGGCGAAAACACCTGAACAATCCGCTTTGACTTTTAGGATTATTCCTAATCCGGTTGATGCTGTTGTTTTGATTAATAATGTTGAACAAAATAGTATCATTTTGGCTTATGGCGATACCGTTACTTATGAGGTTCGTGCGGATGGTTATGTAACCGCTACTGGTAAAATGAGGGTGGTGCAAAATACGTCTTTGACTGTTGCATTGGTGTCGCAAACTGTTCGTTATACACTTACCATTTCTCCTCAGCCTTCATCGGCAATTGTTAAAATTGCAGGGTATGTCAGATCTGTCTATAACGGTTATAAAAATGAAGTTGTGCCGTATGTGGTATATAAAGATGGTTATACTTTGCAATCCGGTACAGTTCTGCTAGATGAAAATAAATCGTTGCAAATAACTTTGGCTGAAGAAACTTCATCAAGTGTCGATTACGGTGCTTGGGGTGATCCGGTGGCATTTATTGCTTGTTCTGCTTATGGGCATATTACCATTCAAAAAAAATGTTTTATTATTCGTTTCCAAAATGGCTATTTGCCGATCTTGTTTGATGCATCTAAAACGGCGCCTGATGTTTCAGATATTGATGAAAGTATGTTTGTCACTACTCAGACCGATGGTTATGATTCTTTGGCCTTTAACAGTTCCCATCTCAACCAGCTCGCACTTATTCGCAGAGGTAATCAAGCTATTTTTTATGACGATGCAAATGGTACGGTGGTTGCCGGATATGATTATGTTTCAATGAGCTTTATGGGATGGCAATTAGATGAAAACGGTCAGTTTGCAACTGTCTATAATTCTTATGACGGAAGTGTTGTCGGTGGGACGGTTAAAGTCTATTATCAAGGTAGTTTAGTTTGGACATTGAGAGGAAGAAGTAATGGTTAGCGCGAGAAGTTTTTTGGTGCCATTCAAATTTAGTCAAAGTTTGGCATATGTCTTGGAATTTAGTCATCAAAAGTTGCGTATATATCGAAAGGGACAACCAGTTGAAGCAGAGGAAGATGAATCTGATCAATCATTGGAAAGTGATTATTTTATTGAACGGGATATTTATGGGCGCAGTAATGATTCTTATCAGTGGACTTTAACTGATAACGATAATTCTGCGTTGGTTATAAACACACCTTATGGATATGATGACTTATGGGATGAAGAAGAATTGTGTTTTAAATTGCAGACAATTCAACATTCTGATGTCTTATATATTTTTAGTGAGAATCATCCTATAAAAGTCTTAAAACGATATAGTGATACCAATTGGGTGTTGGAAGATTTAAATTTAATCGGTGGTCCGTTTTTGGCAATGAACAGTACCAGCACTTCATTGACAGCCAGCGATGTGACAGGTACAATTACTCTTTCTGCTTCGGCGGCTTTATTTTCGGCCAATGATGTGGGCAGATTGGTTAGGTTGCGCGGATATGATGACAGTGTTAAAATTTGGAGTGCCGGCGTAGCGGTTTCTTCAGGTGATATTTATCTTTCGGATAATAAATATTATGCGGCGCAAAACAGTGGTACTTCAGGCATCAAAAAACCGGTACATAACGAAGGAATTCGTTCTGACGGTGGCGTGCGATGGCGCTATCTCCATGATGGAACGGGAGTTGTTAAAATTACCGCCTATACCAGTGCACAGTCGGTAACAGCTACCGTTATTAATCGTTTACCTGAAGCCGTAAGTGATGGTACTGTTTATTGGGAATTGGGATTATTACACGGCGGTGCTTATTATCCAAAATCAGGAGCGTTTTTCCGCAATCGTTTTGCTTTTTTAATCAACACTGCTGAGGGGCCGAAAGTTTGTCTTTCTTGTGCCGGAGATTATAATAATTTCAGTGATATGGAATTTGGTGAAACAACGACGGAATCAGCTATCACCGTGCCGGTACTTAATACTGAATTTAATGTCGGAAAATGGTTATTTGCACATGATGTCTTATTTGTCGGAACAGGTAGTGCGGAATTTTATATTGATACTATTTCTGCATCTTCGGCTTTGGCAAATGATAATGTTAAAATTGCGCAAATATCTAATGTCGGAAGTAAAGCAATTATGCCAGTTAATGTTGGAGCGCATGTCTTTTTTGCAGACCGCTATGGGCTTTCGCTTCGTGATTTATCTTATAACTATTATAACGATGGCTATGACCAAGTGGATATTTCACTCTTGGGTAAACATCTGTTCAGTTCACGGATTGTGGCGATGTGTTATCAAGAAGTACCGGATAAAATTTTGTGGTGCTTAACCGGTGACGGCTCTCTGGCAGCATTGACTTTTTCTGCTGAGCAAGAGGTGGCGGCTCTTTCCAGACACGATTTTAGCGGTAAAGTGGAAAGTGTGGCGATTGTTCCTAATATGGAACTTTGTCAAGATGAGTTATGGCTTGAGGTTAATCGTTCTATTAACGGCGAAACTTTGCGCAGTGTGGAATATTTAGAAAACGGTATGCCGCTTGCAATGCCGCCAAGTGTTTATAATGCGTCGCAGATCGAAACACGAAATCAGGCAGAGAAAAATTATGTGTTGCAACAGGCAAGGTATTTAGATGGGGCAGTGCTTTTTGTGCGTGCGGAAAATGATGATGCAACGACTATTACCGGACTTGCACATTTGGAGGGGGAAAAAGTGGCGATATTTGCCGATGGTGAAGTTTGTCCTTCTCAGTTGGTTATTAACGGTACGGTGCAAATTAAAGCCTCGCAGAATATGGTTCTTGTCGGGAAAGAAATTGTCAGTCAATATGTGCCGCAGGCAATATATTTTGATGATGAAAATGGTAGCGGTATCGGGGCAAAGCAACGTATCGATCATGTTCTTCTTATGTTATATCTTTCCGGTGGTGGCAAAGTCGGTGAAGATGAAAAGCATCTTTCGGAGATATTGTACCGTCCGACCGATGCGCTTATGAATGTACCGCAGGAGCTTTTTTCGGGTAATAAAGAGGTGCTGTTTAATGGTTCAACACATCCGAAAAATGAGCCGGCCCTCTTGATGATTGAAAATACATCTCCGCTTCCGATGAATATTTTGGCAATCGTACCCTATATGGCTTAGTGTGCGGTGTGCGTCGCACTTCCAGTACTGCCCGTACGGGGCAGGGGCGTCCCTGCAGTACTGCCCGTACGGGGTTTACTTCGGGATTTCCCTTGGGGCAGGGGGATCCCGAAACAAGTTCGGGATGACGCGTTAGTCGTTCAGCATGACGCGTTTGTAGCTATAAGGATGAAGTGTTGGAACTGATAAAATTGTGCACAGGCGGAATGTGCCCTTTAACACAAATTCAGTCCTGTGTGCAATTTTATTCTTTCTGGATTGTCACGTCGCTTCGCTCCTCACAATGACGAGGAGGAGGATTGTTACGCGGGGTTGCCACTCGCAATGACGAAGAGGGTATTGTCACGCGGTGTTGTCGTTTGTAATGACGAGGAGGAGGATTGTTACGCGGGGTTGCCGCTCACAATGACGAGGAGGAGGATTGCCACGCGGAGTTGTGGCTCGCAATGACGAAGAAGAGAATTGCCGTGTGGCGTTGCTTCTTACGTAATGATGAAATTTGATGTGCCGAGCATGATTTTTTTGCTTCTCAAAAAAATCATTTCTCACTTCGCTCGGCACATAACAGCCTTACGGCTGTCTGCTACGCGCAGGGCGCTGCTCAAGCCGCAGAGGCTGGCGCTTGCGCCTAATATGGGAAAAAATAAATGATTAGAGCTTATCAATCCGGTGACGCACATAAAGTTCTTGTTCAAAAAGCACAAATTCAAGAAAGTATCTATGCGGATAATTTTGAGAATATCTATGCTTATACTCTGTGCGATGACACTGCTGTTTATGCTGTTTTCGGTTGGCGTATGGCAGCCCCATATTCAGCGGAATGCTTCGCACTTATCGGTCAAAATTGCCGGACTAAACTTCTGGAACTTGTTCGCTTCTTAATTCGAGAAATTCCAATTATTATGCGTCAATGCTATATCTGTCGGGTTACTTTTACGGTTAAAAAAAATTTTTTGGCCGGTGAACGTCTGGCTAAACTTCTCGGTTTTTCTTTTGTGGCACTTTTGCCACGCTTTTTCTTAAATGATGATTATCAACTTTTTGAAAGGATTTTATAATGGCTTTAGGTTTGGGCGTTATCGCCGCTATTAATTTCGCTTCCAGTTACTTAAACGGAGTGAAAAATCGTAATCAAGCTTTGCAACAGGCTAACTCATATGCACAACAGGCGGATATCTTTCGGCAAAATGCTGCTAAAACACGTCTGAACGGAGCTCTCAATGAAGATGTTTTACGCGCTCAAAATCGCTCTTATCTTTCACGCGGTTTGGCGGCTGCCGGTGAAGCAGGTATGGCCGAAAGTCCGACTTTGATGTCTCTTTTATCAACTTCTGCTTCGGCTTTGGAACAAAATGTTTTAAATCAACGTTATCAAACCGAAAGTGAAGCCGAAAATTATCTCTATCAGGCACGTGTGGCAGAATATAATGCTCATCAAAACAGAAAAAAATCCCGTAATGTCTTTAAGAGCGGCTTAATCAATGGTATCGGCAGCGCTTTGACATCAATCTCTCAACCGAATTCTATGTATTAATTAAGGAGGTTATTATGGCTAATAAACAAAAAATTGCAGCAATTAAATTGGAAGGTGCAATGCTTCAAAAAACTGTACGCACACCAGCTATTAAATCAGCAATGAAGCAACTTGCAGAAGATGATTCTCATCTTGATGATTTACAGATAAGTTTAAATTATCAGAAAAAAATTTTGCAACACCAAAATAAATCTTCTTATCAAACACAAAAATTAAAAACAGCTGCTGCACTTGGTGTCTATCGCAGACAGTTACTTGCTTCTCAATCTGCATCGGAATTTGATAATATTGCGCAGGCGGCGGATACAATGTTGCAAGGGACTTTTGCTGACGGTGATGAAGATGATATGCAATTTTGGCAACAAAACAGTGCCAAAATTTTAGACGCTAATCGTAGAGATACTGAACGCTTACGCGAAATTAAACAGCCGGAATTTGCAAAGCAAAATTTGCTTTCTTTGTTGGCCGATACGCAAAGTGTTTTGGCGCAAATTCCGGTTTCTCATCCTGATAAAATTTTTGAACAAGGTTTGCAAAATATTTATGATAGTTCTTTCTTAAATGATGCGGAAAAAGAAAGCTATAAAATGAAATTTTTAACGGACGGAATTCTTAATTTGGCATTGCAAAATCCGCAAGCGGCAGAAACGGCACGAACGGAATTTTTAGCTGATAATGAAAGTCTTAAAAACGAATTGGATAATCTTTCAAAATTACAAAAGGAAGATGAACTTTATCAGGCAAATTTACGGAAACGTCGTGATGATTTTAATATCTTAAAAAATAATTTTTTATTGTGGCAGGAAAAAGAAAAAGGTAATATAAACCATGCGGCATATTATTTGTTCACTAATGAAGAAAAATTTGCTCGTGATGATGAAAAATATGTAATGGAAAAACCGCTTGCCACGGCTTATAATTTGATGAAAAATGCAGACGATACAGTTGAGAAAACAAAAGAAATCGGAGATTGTTTGGTATCTGCATATAATCGCAAAAATCTTGAATTTGATGAAGTGGCTTTGTTGCAAAATGAAGTTGTCGGAGCAAAAGCAAATCATCAGAAAATTTTTGATGAAGCATTTATTGATTTAACTGATAAAGTGTTTTTGGAAGATAATTTTGATGATACACCGGAAGCAAGTCAATTTATGGAAAATAAAGCTAAGTTTGCGTTTGAACTTTGGGGTGCTTATGATGATGAAAAAAAACTTATGGAACAGTCATACATTAATGACGGACGTACTTTAACAGCCGGTGTTAAAAGACGTTTTGAACGCGAAGCGGCGGCAAAAGTTAAAGATGTTTTCGGATTACAAGAAGGCGATGAATATCTGTCTTTAAACGAACTCAAAAATGAACTTGATGAAATTTACAAAGGTTCGCATCAAGAGCAAATTTGGCAGAAATTTTATAAAGAAATGCCATATGTTTCAGATAAAAAAATGTGTCTTAAAAAGTTGGCTTTATATCAACTTAAAAAAGAGCAGGGCAATATAGAAACACAGATTGAAGTATAGTAAAAATTTTCTAATCAACTCCATAGAAATATGTTGCAAAAATAATGAGGCTTTTTTATAATACGGCAGATTGTTTTTATGGAGTTGGTTATGGCAATGGAAAATGTTTCTAAAGAACGTGCAAAAGCTAAATTGCAATTATTAACTATGGTCTTGTTTTTTGGATTGATAGCCGGAGCAGTTTTTGAATATCAGCAAGCAACAGCTCCTTTAGATGAAGTGGTGGTGGTTTATCATAGCTTGAAAAATGAAGCTCAAAAAGAAAGCGTTGCACAACCGGTTTTAAATGAGAGCAAACCGGAAGTTGTTCATGAAATACCGCAAGCACAAAATAATGTTGAGCCGGTTCAAAAGGTTTCTGCTGTTGATGATTTCTTAGGTTATATGTTCGAAATGCAAGATAAAATTAATGCTATCAAACAAGAGGAAACTATTTTGGATAAAATGAAACAAAGTGAGCCAAAAAAGAAGGATGAAAATGTTGCTAAGCCTACTTTTGAAGAGGGAAAAATAGAAGTTTTTGATACTGAAAAAGGTGTGATTTCCGTGGTTGAAGAGGCTCATGATGCAGAAGTCAAATCAGATACGCTTGATAATGTTTCAGTAGAAGTTGAAACGCACGAAAATTTACCGATTGAAGATGCATCGGCGTTGGTAGATGAAAATGTGCGTGAGCGGGTTAACGGCGATATCCAAGAAGTGCAAAATAATGGTGAGGAAGCTCCGGTTGTACTCATTCCCGGAATGCAATAAAATTTAGTTTTTGTACAAGAAGTTTTGTTCTTTGTTAATAGGGACAATTGTGCGTTGTTTGTTTAGCGAATCAGAATATGCTTAAACCATTTTTCTTGAAAAATTATTTGTCTTTCTATTTCTTCATTGCTTAATTTAACAGATTCAGGTACAACAATCAATTTATCATCATTGTCATCAATTCGGTGAATAATACCGATACAATGACCGATATATTCTTTTAGTGGTTCGTTAATGCCCAAAATGTAAGCATCTAATTCTTCTTTATCACCTGATGTTGTGAACGGTAAGAATCCATAGTTAATCGGATATTCAAAACCATATTTCGGATGTTTACTTCCAAGAGGTCTGTCAATTTTTATCTTTACGGTTGCTCCAATATAACGAGTTACCGGTGCATTATCAAAAACGACCGGATAATTGTCTGTGTCATTCCATGGTTCATATTGTTTAAGCAATGTATCGAAGGCGTTTTCATCGATGACTAATTCTTTATTATCGCTTTTAGTTCTTTTTAAAATGCGACGTTTAGCTTCTTTTATATCACATTCTATAACGTGAAAAATGATATCATCGGTTAAAGTTTTTGCCCAAGTATAATATTCTTCTCGTTTCGCGTGAGTCCAAAATCCATAATCCATGATAACGTCTGTATTTTCTTTTATGTATTTTGAGGCTTCTTTGCGAATATCATTATCAACAAGTTGATATTTTGTAGCAAAGTCATCCGGATTGCGGCCGTAACGTTTTACCATTATTTCATCGTGTGTTAAACGCACGGCAGAAAGTTCTTGAGCAAGTTGTTTGGCAAAAGTTGTTTTACCAAACCCTATAAATCCAACCATTAAATGTATTGTGGCCATTTTTCACCTCACTTTGCGGGGAAAATTATTGGGATGGATTTTTGATATATATACCGATTTTTAATATATTGTGTCCGTCTTCATATTTATAGGTCATCATATCAGAAACTTTTTTGGCCAAAAATACCCCTAAACCACCAATTTGTCTGTCGGAAAGTTTTCCTGTAATGTCAGGATTTTTTTGTTCTATCGGATTGAATTTTTTTCCGCTATCAATAAAGGTTGCGGTGTACATATCATCACATTTTTCTGTAATTATTTCAACAGTGGCGTTTTCTTTTTGGGCATAGGCGTACGAAACTATATTAGAGAAGATTTCTTCTGCGGCCATTATCATATTAAATTGTCCTTTCTCCGAAACGCCGAAAGATGACATATCCTTTTTTAGCCACAACAAAACTTCTTCTAATTTACTTATATCTGCGGGAATATTTAGAGCGTATTTATTCAACAAAATTTTTATGCCTTAAAATCCAACATGCCCTCCAGACCGGCATATTCAAGAATATTGCGAATATTTTCCGGTACGTTAACTAATTTTACGCATCCGCCCATCGGTTCCAACATCTTTTGAAATATCAAAAAGGTGCGTATGCCAGATGAAAATACGTATTCAACATTCGTCATATCAAAAATCAACATGGTAATGTCTTGTAAGTTTAATTTTGATACCAAATCAGCAGAAGTGTTCGGGTCAAGCCAACCTTTTAATTTACAAGTCAACATATAACCGCTTCTGGTTTGTTCTATTTCAAGTGTCTTATTTTCTTCAGCCATCTTATTTACCTTTGTTCATAATTGGTTAAACTATGTATACGATATATCGTAAATCTTAATATTTCTATAATTTTGCCTGTTTATTTAAGAATTCAGCTTTTGCTTTTTCAAGTTGTTGGGTGAAATCCTTATTTGCATGCAATCTGTTGATGAGTGCGGAGGTTATGATGCGCGCATGGTCAACATCACTTTGGTAGTGGAAACCGACTATGACACGGCTTTCTCCATATTCATATCCGCGTTGTAAAATTTCATCTTGGCGGGCAGGGTTGATTTCTGATAAGACTAAGGCGATGGCCCAGCCCATGGTGGTATGTCCGGAAGGATATGAAGAGTTCGTGCTTAAACGTTCTTCATCTTCAGGAACAGGAGTTGGTTCGTGAAATTGTACAAATGGTCTGATGCGCATCAGACGTCCTTTTGATTTTTGGTTGCATAAACGAGTTGTGGCTAATAGGCGATCTAAGAGTGCATAAATTTCCGGAGTATTTTCTTTGGAAATTTTCATGTTAAACGGAGCAGAATATATCTCAGAAAAATATTCAAGTGTGTGTATGGCATCTTCAGCTGCTAATTTACCGCGTTCGGTATCACGCATGGTCTTACCCCATTCATAGCGGCGCCAATCATTATAAAATGCATCTTCACCGGGGTGAGGAGGTAAAGGAAGAAATTTGGCTCCGGTCGGTATTTCATCTTCGGTTAAAAACGATGCGTCTTTATCTCCCGAAAAAATATTATTTGCACCGGAAAGGGCAGATAGGTCTTCTTTTTTAGCGTTGTCTTCGGCCCAACTCGGGGCGCTTAAAAACAGAGAAAAAATAAATACAATAACAAGTAGCTTTTTCATAAAATTATATCCCAAACAAAATTAATTCATGTATGATAGTAATAGAATTTATCTCTAAGTCAAGATTGATTTTAATATTGTATGAACGAAATAAGGTAAGTTGCTTAAAAAACATTATAATTCATGTTCTTTTGACGGGGGTGTTTTTAGCAATTTATCTTTAATGCCGGAGCGGAGTTTTTGAAAATTCATTTTATAAAGTATAATTTTAAATCTCTTTAAGCGATCTTCAAAACGTTTCAGCCTTTTTTTGATACCAGGGTGTGAGGTATCTGATGATAATTCATCGGGGTTATTCGGTTTGTTAATTTCTTCACGTTGTTCGGCCATCTGTCGGGATAGAGTTGTGCGGAGATTTTCCAGCTTGGAAATGTCAGGCGTGGGAGAAAGTCCGATATTTCTATCTACAAAATATTCCAAAAATGCTTTTTTTACTTTTTCATCACTTAAATCATATCTGGTCATTACGGCCGGTTTACCTTCACCATCTCTGCTTAAATCCAAAGCTTGATCAATCTCTAAATCACGTACATCTTCTGCGTTATGAGTAATATAAATAATCGTCTTTCTTTTTTTTAGTTCATTCAAATATTGGGAAATGTTTTCTTCCATTGTGGCATCAACACCGGCGGTCGGTTCATCTAATATTAAAATAGGGGCGTCTTTAATTAGGGCTTGCGCTAAACTGATGCGGTTAGCTTGGCCGCCGGATAAACCTCCACCATTGCCATCTATAATTTTTTGAGGTGAAATCATTTCCGGATTATTGGGATCATCTTTGATACCTACAAGATCCATTACTTCCTGAACCAATTCTTCCGATGCGTTCGGATTGGAAAGACGGATATATTCATTAACGGTCATTTCCATAAATTCGGAACGTTGCATTGATAAAGCAATGTGTCTTGATGGTTCGGCAAATGCTAAATCTGAGTACTCTTTGCCATTAAAAATACCATGTTTGTCAACGGTTCCTATTTTGATGGTGCCGGCATTGACATCATTACTATGCATCAATAAATTTATTAATGTACTTTTTCCGGCACCGCTGGCTCCGCTTAATAATGTAATGCCGGGACCGATACGTTGTTTATCAGGGATGAAAAATAAAATATCTTTATTGAATTTGGTGGAATCTTTCGGATTTTTGCGATAAACCGCAACATTTTCCAATTCAATTACATTTGCTTTTTCATCTATTTTTTCTTTACCGTATTTTACTTTTAATTTGGGTTTGAAACTCTTAAAAGCATGGGCGAAGTTACCGATATGCGATAATCGTGAAAAATGGGCGCTGATACAGCGAGAAACAGCACTGTATGTTCCTAAAGAGGCGGCAACCATTACCAGTGCATTTGCCGGATGGGCAATCGTTGCGGCAACTACTCCAGCAATTACGACAGATTTTATTAATGTACCGATAAGAGCATATTTGTTAAGCATCTTTGTATATAATTCATATTCTTCTTCACGCTTTTTTCTTTTTTGTGAGAAAATTTGTTTGGATTTACCGATGCTGTCTGCTGTTTCCATTTGATAGCTGGTTATGTAAGCTTGTCGGTCAACAGCTCTGAATTGCGCATTGGCTTTGCGAATTTGATTTTTGCGGGCAACTTTTTCTTCATTCATGCGTCGGCCGAGAATATAGGCATTTATCGCTGACGCGGCAACAACGCCGCCCATAATCGGTAAATTTGCTAAACCGCCGCTGATGAAAGTGGTGGTAATTAAAGCAACAGATGAAATTGAACAACTGAGTAGAGTGCTTGTGGCTCCTAAATAGCCATTGACGGCTTTTTTCATACAGTGAACATCTTCCATGCTTTTATCAATACATTCGCAACGCGCACGTCTCTCATCAATCGAGAAACCATCAAACATCTCGTGTAATTTTTCAACAACGTTATTATCTAATTCCACTTGGCGTTGGCATAAATAATTATTTAATATTTCTGAACTGGCACCGGAGATAAGATTGGAAGTTAAATAACTGTAAAACCATCCGGGTTTGAATTTTCCTTCTTCATCGCGACATAACTTATCGGCAATTCCGGCCATGACCGATAAGACTGAAGATGCACCGAAACCACTCAATAATTTACCGCTGCCTTTGATAAATTCTTTGATTTTGCTTTTAGCAGTAGCTAAGTCCTCTTTGGTGAGTTCCTCTGTGATTTTTTTAGTCTTAGCCATAAGTGTTGTCCTTAGTAATAATTACCTTGTCATTATCACATTTTTTACAGCTAAAGTCAATAAATTTGATAATACTAACTCTATAAAAGTATCGCTGAGTTTTCCCAGCGATACTTTTTAAGCGTTAGCTCTTTTATCCGTCCATAGCAAGTTGATTATGAATTTTACAATTTCAGCCAATATCATTCCAAGCATTCCTCCTAAGAAAATTGTTAATCCTCCGGCTATAGGTACAAAGGTACCAAAGAATATTGTCGTAATCGGATTGTTTTTGAGGTATCGGTATGATTTTTTGCGTTTTATAATGAAAAATAAACGATCATTAGTTATAGGAATTTTCTCTAGGGCAGGGTAATTTTGAAAAAGACGCAAAATGATAATAAAATTGACAATGTAATCAGTTTTGCGTATAATAATTGTGAATTTGTATCAGGGGATAATGTTATGAAAGATAATCCTTTTGCGGAAACAATGTATAATGCTTTTATGGATGCATTTTATGGTCCTAAAAATGAAGCTGGAAAAAGAGATAATGCAAACGTCAAGTATGATGAAAGAACTCCTGAAGAAAGAAAAAAGAATACAATTGGAAATATTCTTCAATATGCCCGACTGAAAGAACTTGAGATTAGTCTTAACAGTTTTATCAAACATTGCGGAAAGACAGTGAAATTTCCTGAAAATATAGATGAAGAAGCAGTTATAAAATTTGTGCAGTTTATCAGTGGTTATATCCGAGATGACCAAGTGGCATTAACTAAGCTGTCATCTAAATATACTTTAGATCCGGATTTAAGAAAACTTTATTATGATGCGGCGAAGTATTCTGAGGCTTGCTCGCTGAAAGGTGTTATCAATAAATTGGTGTTTGATCCGGAAAAAGAGCATCAAATGTGGGAAATTAATAATCCGCATAATCTTAAAAAAGCAACCTATGTTGACGAGGCAAAAATTGTTCCAGGTAAAGAAACTCTTGTGTTGAGTATGTCGTTTAGTATTCAGCCGGAAGTCAGTGCTATGCAAGAATGGACCGATAAATTTTTACATCAGATTGTTGATGATCAGGAATTTTTTGGCAAAGATAAAGATGCATCTGTGTTTTTATCATATACGGATAGAGCACTTCCTAGAGGTAATAAATTCGGGCTTATCTATCAAACTTTGGCTAATCCGGATTATTTTTCTCCGAAGGATATGGACTGTGTTAAATCTGACTTTATGCAATTGTTGGGTGAAGATATTAAATTGGATAGATTTAACAGAGTTGTAAAAGGAAAACCTTTTAGTAAGGAACAACTTAATGAAAATATGAAAAAACTTAATTTTTTCGGTTATTGTTTCGGGGCTTCTTGTGTGCATCGCTATATCAATGCTATGCATCATATTGCCAGCCAACTTTATGATAAGGAAACCGTTGATGCGGCACTAAAAAAGATTAATGTTGTCAATTACGGGCTTTTACCTATCTCAGATAAGCTTAAATATTCGTGTATTTCTATGATTAGTAATTATACGGATGATTATCTTCGTGCTGAAGCTCAAGCAAAAAACTTTAAGCCGGAACTATATGAGCAAATTAAATGCAGAGAGGAAGACGGCGGATTCAGAATATCTTCGCTTGGAGAAAAAAATCATATTATCGCTTTTGCTTTAGATGAAGATACGAAAATTCTTGACGCTAATGGTAATATTATGGATAAAAAACTATTGGAAAACGGACATACGATTGCGATTGTTACGCAAAAGCATGTTGGTGAAGATGTGACAATGTCATTTGAAGCGGTTAAATTTTTATTAAAGGAAATATCTAAACATAATGATAATGCCGATTTGATTATGAAAAAACTTAAGTTGAAACTTGAATCTTATAAAGATGGACCTAAAAAAACTTCGGAACATAAAGTGTTAAAAGTTAAGAATGTCAGCAGAGAAGTGTAAGAAGTGTATTTTGTTTTGTATTAGCAATGTCATGTGTATAGTTTAGATGTTTGAAAGTTCTTCTCTGATTTTCATGAGAATTTTTCCCATGCGATTGTGACCGCTTCCTTCACCGAAACCGCATTTATAACATACGGTGCAGGATTTTATTAAAACGGCGTCTCCGGTTGCTTTCAACATTTCTGCAGCTTCGGGATTTTGAGTGAATTTAGCATATAATCCGGCTTCCATGATTGTATATTTATTTTCATCAAAATCTAAGCGGCGGTTTATTTTATATTCCGGTTTTTTGGTAAGTAATCTTGCATCGTCCGGATTTTTTAAGCTTAAGATGGTTTGAAAGCGCGCATCTGTTGCATGAAACTTCATGGCTTGATAGTAATGTTCAACAGTTGGAAATGTATAGAATTTTCCGTCAACATTCATTTGTATCGGAAATTCAGCATACGGGCTTAAAAACCACCATTTTCCCAGAGGTGAACAAAATCTAATTTCAGCAACCATCTTTACATCTTCCTTATATTGGTATTGTTATAGTTAATCAAACTGTGTTTGTCAATGGTCAGAAATTGCGTTTCGAAGGTAAAAATGCGACCATCGCTGCTGACATTTGCTTCAGGCCAAAGAAACGTATTTCATGAATATTGACCGGGCCAATGGTAAAACAGTGGAGGTGTATAAGCTCAAGAATAAGGGCGAGTATGCTGTTTTGGTTGGCGGGGTTTGCTACCGTTATCGTGATAATACGACAGTATTATGCCGCTTGGATCAACTCAATGTTCGAAACAAGCTTTTTTGCGACAACAGTCATGAAGGATTTATCCTCGGTTATGGCCAGACAGGGCGCGTAGTACTTGCTATTTTCAAGGATTAATACGCTTTTTTTTGAAGTAACAGAAAGACCACCATTTTATATGGTGGTCTTTCTGTTTTGTCAAAAATTATTAAATTAAGGATTATGTTTGCAAAGGTAATGTTTTTAACGTGATTTTTTATAAAAACATCTTAAAGTGTTCAGTGCACTTCCCAAAGGACTCCTTTGGTTATTCGGAGCGATTGCAATTGATTGGAAGTCTTCTTTGGTGACTTTTTTACGGATATCCGTCAGTTTTGTATTTTCAATACCGGTATCTCCGTTGATATTCGGAACGGCTTTTAGAAAAGCTTCTCTGTCACCGGATTGAATATATTCATTAACGGCTTTAATATATTTAGCGCAGCATTTGACGGCATCTTGTTCTAAATTTTCAAGAGATTTTTTGATTGTTTCACCGGTGACGGGATGGATA
>Ga0310694_10003369_pt1 | contig 15720 bp, 14 predicted proteins | sample 174DNAGHGhighgp2_FD_203884 | JGI IMG/M metagenome (GOLD analysis project Ga0310694, IMG submission 203884) | Sheep rumen microbial communities from Palmerston North, Manawatu-Wanganui, New Zealand - 1742 DNA GHGhigh gp2 (v2) (version 2) | ecosystem: Host-associated > Mammals > Digestive system... | reverse complement strand
TGCGGGTGCATTTGCAAAACATAGGTATTTTTGTTTGACAGCAGATGGATACGATGTGTTATAATGTATCGGCTGCTGCATGGCCCGGGAGCGCTGCTTTGCAGCCGCAGAAAAAAAGAATCAGCAGGAGGAAACAAACCATGAAAATCAGCAAAACACAGTCTGAAAAGGAACTGACGATCGCGCTGGAAGGCAGGCTGGACACCGTAACAGCGCCGGAACTGGAAAAGGAACTGAAAGACACGCTGGATCAGGCGGACAGCCTGACACTGGATTTTTCCGGGCTGGAGTATATTTCTTCCGCCGGCCTGCGGGTGATGCTCAGCGCGCATAAGGCCATGCAGGGCAAGGGCGGAATGAAAATCATCCATGTGAATGAAATCGTCCGCGAAGTGTTCGATGTGACCGGTTTTTCGGATATTCTGGATATCGCATAATGGAGGATGGAACGGATGAAAACGGACGTGCTTCTGGTTTCCAGCTCCGGAAATCAGATTGAACAAGCGCTGGATCAGGCGGAAAAAGTGGCCGCCTATAAAGGGCTTTCTGCCAAAAATGCGCTGCATCTTCGCCTTTTGACCGAGGAAATGATGGGCATGATGCGCTCCATCACCGGGGAAACGGAAGGCCGGTTCTGGATCGAAGATCACGACGGCGAATTCCAGCTGCATCTGCTTGTGAACACCCGTATGGATATGGATAAGCGGGATCAGCTGCTTTCTGTGTCCACCAGCGGGAAAAACGAAGCGGCAAAAGGCCTGATGGGCCGGCTGCGCAGCTTTTTTGATCAAGGCGCGGATATGCCCTACATTCCAATGTATCATGCCGATATGATGGGGGAGGCCACCGGCGCCGCGCTGGATTGGGAATGGTCGATGATGGACTATGAGAACGAGCTTCGCCAGTGGACGGACAAGGATGATAAAGCCAGGGAAATGTGGGATGAGATTGAAAAATCGGTGGTATCCCATGTGGCGGATGAAATCAAAGTGTCCATCCGCGGCCCCAAAGCGGAAATGATCATCATGAAGAAGATGGTCTGACGGGCTTCATTTGCGTATGGTCCCGGGCTGGATGCCGTGGCTGGCAGCAAGCGGTCCGCGCCGTATTCCCGGAAACCGGCGGGAGAGCCGCCCGCAAAAGGAGTGATATGATACTCATGGAAGGCGTCGCGTTTTTCTTTTCCTGGGAAGTGAGCCTGATCGAATGGCTGCAGGCCAATTTAAGCAATGCAGGCGTCGCCATTCTGTCTTTCTTCTCTATGTTCGGTGAGGAACTGGTTCTGATCTTTGTAATGGGCCTCTTCTACTGGTGCTTCGATAAAAAGCTGGGGAAAACCGTGGGGCTGAGCGTCCTGGCCGGGCTGACCTGGGGCTCCATGATCAAAAATGTTGTGCTCCGCCGCCGGCCGTATTTCGATCATGAAAAGATCAGGCTGCTGCGCGAGATAGAAAAAGGGGCGGATATCCACGATGCTTCGGCGCAGGGCTATTCCATGCCCAGCGCGCATTCCGCCAACGCCACGGCGCTCTTTGGTTCTATGGCGCTGGACAAAAGAAAAAAGTGGCTGACCGTGCTCGCGTTTGCGATACCGTTTTTGACGGGTATTTCCCGGGTGGCTGTGGGCGCGCATTATCCTACCGACGTGCTGGCCGGATGGGCGCTGGGCGCGCTGTGCGCCCTGCTGATTCCGGCGCTGCAAAGCAGAATCAAAAGCACGCCGCTGTTTTATGGGCTGATCCTGATCACCGTCATTCCCGGCCTCTTCTTTTGCAAAAGCGCGGATTTCTTTACCGGCTTTGGGCTGATGGCGGGCTTTATGGCCGGTACGCTGCTGGAAGAAAAGCGCGTGCGTTTTGAAGAAACCAAAAAGCCCCTGGCAGTCATCCTCCGCCTCGTGGGCGGCGTGACTGTGTATTTCGCACTGAATTTGCTGCTGAAGCTGCCTTTCTCCAAAGAATTTCTTGAAAACGGCACCACTGCCGCCCTGCTTGTGCGCAGCGCGCGGTATGCCGTTATCGCTTTTATTGAGTTTGGGGTTTATCCCATGCTGTTCAAGCGGGTAAAATGGGCAAGCTGACGCTGCCCTGAAAACATAATGGAGGATGAAGTATGAAAAAGAAGCTCTTGTCCCTGCTGGCGCTGACGCTCTCGGCTGTTCTGATTCTCTCTTCTCTTTCCGCCTTTGCTTTGGCCGAGGAAAAAGCCGACGCGGAAGAATACGAGGATGCATTTACGCTGTGGAACAAAGATGCCGCTTCGCTGAACGCTTTGCTTGATTACGTGGAAGCCGTGACCGACGAAAGCTCCCCGGATTTTATTCCGGTTGATGATCGCATTGCCGTGTTCGATATGGATGGCACGCTGATGGGCGAGCTGTTTCCCACGTATCTGGAATATTACATGCTGGCCTGGCGTATTTTGAAGGACCCCACCTGCCAGCCCGACGAGGAAATGCTGAAAGTGGGCCGCACCCTGCGCGACTGCGCGCTCACCAATTCCTTCCCGTCCGACATGCCCATGCAGCACGCCATTCAGGCGGCTCGGGCTTATTCCGGCATGACGCTGGGCGAATTTGCCGATTTCGTGACGCAGATCCTGAACCGGGAAGCGGATGGCTTTGAAAACATGACCTACGCCTCCTGCTTCTATCTGCCCATGGTGGAAGTGGTGGAATACCTGCAGGAAAACGATTTCACCTGCTACGTGGTTTCCGGCAGCGACCGCTTCATCTGCCGCACCTTCATTGAAGGCATGCTGGATATTCCCTATGCCAACATCATCGGCATGGACGTGCAGCTTGCCGCCAGCAAGCAGGGCGACGAGGACCCGCTGAACTATGTGTTCACGGCGGAGGACAGCGTGGTGCGCACCGATAAGCTGCTGGTGAAGAACCTGAAAACCAACAAGGTTTTGCAGATCGCCCAGGATATCGGCATGCAGCCCGTGCTTTCCTTCGGCAACAGCTCCGGCGACGTGAGCATGCATAACTACACCATCAACAACAACCCCTTCCGCAGCGCCGCCTTCATGCTGATCGCCGACGACAGCGAACGGGATTACGGCAGCGCCGAACGGGTGCAGCCCCTGAAGGAAAAATGGGAAGCCAGCGGTTATACCGTGATCTCCATGGCCAACGACTGGAAGACCATCTATGGGGAAGACGTGGTAAAGACCAACGAATTCCACTGGATGGAAGAGCTGGCTGAAGACCGCGTCGCCGTCGTTTCCGCTCCTGAAGAAGCTGCGGCTGCCGATACCGCTCAAGCGGCTGCTTCCGAAATGCCGCAGGAAGAAAAAAACGAAGATATTCAGTACGTGATGTATCTGGGCACCAATGACAAGGACACCAACAAACCCGTGTTCACCCAGGAGGAAGCCAAGGAGCAGGCCCGGGATATCCTGATCAGGCACTTTGGCGGCTATACCCTCCAGGAAGCCAACGGCGGCTGGATGGATGACGGTAAGGTATACCAGGAATACACCCTGGTGATTTACCTGAGCGACACCACCGAAGAGAAGGTGCACGCCGCTGCGGACGAGCTGCTCAAGGTGTTCAATCAGAGCTCCGTTTTGATCCAGCAGAACCCCACCAAAACGGAATTTTACGCCGCGGAATAAAGTGAGCTGAAAACCATATAACCGTGGAAACAGCCGAAGGAAAGAAAGAACCGGTGGATTTCTTTCCTTCGGCTATTGACTGTTTTTGGAGCTGCCATTATAATAGGTAACGAAAGAAGGGGATATGTCATCATAAGCCCCACATAATCATTTCTATCAGAACGGGAGGCGTCTTCATATGTCTTCGGTGTGGTACATACTTGTTCTCTGCGTGGTGGCGCTGGCCATCGCCTACGTTGCGTTCAACTATCGGCGCATTCGCAAAATGCCCGAGGGAACGCAGGAGATGGCGGAAATGGCCGGCATCATCCGCTCCGGCGCAAACACCTTCATGAAAACCGAATACCGGACCATCATCATCGTGGTGATCCTGCTGGCCGCGGTATTCAGTTTGTTTGTGGAGGCTACCAGCGGCATCACCTTCCTCTTTGGCGCTTTGATGAGCTCCTGCGCCTGCGTGGTAGGCATGCGCTCCGCTACCTATGCCAACGTGCGCACCGCCAATAAGGCCCGGGAAAGCCTGTCCATCGGCGAAACGGTGAAGGTAGCCCTGTGCGGCGGCTCTATCTCCGGCCTGTGCGTGCAGGGCCTGGGGCTGCTGGGGTTGGTTGGCATCCTGATGATCTTTGGCAACGTGCAGCATGATGTGACCGGCGGCGGTCTTGTGGCGTCTCTCGAGGGCGTGAACCCCACCATCATGCGCATCTCCACTTACTCCCTGGGCTGCTCCCTGGTGGCCATGTTCAACCGCGTGGCCGGCGGCAACTACACCAAGGCGGCCGACATTTCCGCCGACATCCTGGCCAAGGTGCGCAACGACCTGCCGGAGGACGACAGCCGCGTGCCCAACGTGATCGCGGACTTCATCGGCGACAACGTGAACGACATCGCCGGCAACTGCTCCGACCTGCTGGAGTCCTTCGTAGCCACCATTTCCGCGTCCCTCATGATCGCGTTGATCCTGTTCCAGCAGTTCAAGGGCCAGTTCGCCGAAAACATGGATGCGCTGAACGGCGTGTTCAACGGCACCATCCTCTATCCCGTCATCCTGGCGGGCGCGGGCCTGCTTTCCTGCCTGCTGGGCCTGTTCTACGCCGACCGGAAAAAGATGGGCGACAATCCCTCCAGGGAATTGAACCTGGCCACCTGGATCTCCGCCGGGCTCACCATGGTGCTGGGCCTGGGGGCTGCCGCCATCTGCTTTGCCAATGTGGATGCCAAAGTGCTGAGTGATACCTATAAGTGGGCAGCCGGCTGGGCCACTCCCTGGATCTGCGCTGTTCTTGGCATCGCCAGCGGCGTGGCCATCGGCTCCATCACTGAATACTACACCTCCACCGATTACAAGCCCACCCGCAAGCTGGCCGAAATGGCCCCGGAAGGGGAGGCCTTCGTAATCACCAAGGGCGACGCCGTGGGGTCCCGCTCTGTGCTGCTGCCGGTGCTGGTGATCGGCATCGCGCTGTTTGTATCCGGTAAGATCGCCGGCATCTACGGCGTAGCCATCGCTGCCCTGGGCATGCTGGCCTTCGTTGGCGCAACCGTGTCCATCGACGCCTTCGGCCCCATCGCCGACAACGCCGGCGGCCTGGCCGAAAGCTGCCATCTGGACGCCAAGGTGCGCGTGATTACCGATAAGCTGGACGCCGTGGGCAACACCACTGCCGCCGTAGGCAAAGGCTTCGCCATCGGCTCCGCCGCATTTGCCACCGTGTCCCTGATCGTATCCTATGTGGGCAATTATTCCGCGGAAATGACGCTGAACATTGCCTCCTTCGTGGTGGTGGCCGGCGCGATCATCGGCGGCGCGCTGGTGGAATACTTCTCCGCCATGCTCACCGACAACACCATCGAATCCGCCAAGCTGATGGCCGACGAGGGCGACAAACAGCTCACTCCCGAAGTGCTGGCCGGCAAAAAGACCCCGGATTACAACCGCATGATCCAGCTGGCGGCCAAACAGGCGCTGAAAAAGATGCTGGTGCCTTCCGTATTGGCTATGGTGATCCCCGTGATCGGCGGCTTCCTCTTCGGCGTGGAATTCGTAGGCGGCTTGCTGATCGGCGCCACCATCGTGGCCATTCCCCGGGCCATCTTCATGGGCAACTCCGGCGGCGCATTCGACAACGCCAAGAAGTATATCGAATCCGGCGCATTGAAGGGCCACGGCAAGGGCTCTGCCGCCCATAAGGCCGCTGTTACCGGCGGCACCGTGGGCGACACCCGCAAGGACGTAGTGGGCGTCGCGCTGGACATCTTCATCAAAACCATGTCCACCGTTGCGAACACCCTGGTGAGCGTATTCCGCAACATCACCCTGATCCGATAAACCTACGGGCATAGAAAGACCCCCGGGAGGAACGAGTGCTCCTTCCGGGGGTTGTTTTATGATTGCTGACGGACAGCGCGCTTTCCGCGATTACTTCTTGCCACGGGGAGCGCTCCAGTCATAGTTCTTGAGGGTGATGCTCAGGTGACGGGGCAGGCCCTCAACCATCATGGGCGCATAATGGCCCTGGATCAGGGGACGCACGTAGTCCAGGAATTCCTCGGTCACATAGTTGCCTTCCTTGTTGATCCACTTGCGCGGAACCACCTTTTCGCCATTGGCGATGCGGTGCACGTCGTAAACGCCGGTAGCGCTCTGATAAGGATCGTCGGACACGCGATCGATCACCACCATCACGCCGGAGGAACCTTCGTCAGCAGCCTTCACGGTGGCGCCGCCTACGTTGAAGGCTTCGTCCACGTCGATCTTGCTGGCCAGATGAGCCGCGGCGCGCTGCAGGGTGGAAAGCTCCACGGCGCGGGTCTTGCAGCCCAGCTGATTCTTCACCACCTGCGCCAGGTAGGCGGCGGTGCCGCTCATCTGGATGTGGCCGAACGCGTCCTTGGTGGTATCGGTGACGGCGTACTCGCACACGTACTTGCCTTCGGCGGTCTTGATGCCCTCGGACACCACGGCCACCACCACGTCTTTCTTTTCCAGGAGTTTCTTTACTTCGTCCACGAAGCCTTCGATGCTGAAGGGCAGCTCGGGCAGATAGATCAGGTCGGGGCCTTCGCAGTCTTCACTGCGGGAGAGCGCGGCGGCGCCGGTGAGCCAGCCGGCGTTGCGGCCCATGATTTCCACGATGTTCACGTTCTTCTTCTTGTAGGAGAAGCCCATGGCGTCGCAGATGATTTCCTTGGTGGAGGTGGCGATGTACTTGGCCGCGCTGCCAAAGCCGGGAGTATGGTCGGTGATGGCCAGGTCGTTGTCGATGGTCTTGGGGCAGCCGACGAACTTCTGCTTCGCACCGGTCAGCAGGGAATAGTCAAACAGCTTGCGGATGGTGTCCATGGAGTCGTTGCCGCCGATGTAGATGAACACTTCAATGTCCAGCTTATCCAGCAGCTCGAAAATGCGTTCGTAAACGGATTTGTCCTCATGGATTTCCGGCAGCTTGTAGCGGCAGGTGCCCAGGAAAGCGGAGGGCGTGCGCTTGAGCAGCTCCAGATCCAGCTCATTCTTGATATGATCGGAAAGATCCACATACTGCTCATCCATAAAGCCCTGGATGCCGTAGCGCATGCCGTACACCTTGTTGTAGCCGCGCTCCTTGGCTGTCTTGAACACGCCCGCGAGGCTGGCGTTGATGACGGCCGTGGGGCCGCCGGACTGACCGACGAGAACATTACCCTTCATGCTGTTTCCTCTTTTCTTCTAAGTGTTTTTATCGTGATTGACCATCGGAGATGATCAATGATAAACAATGTGGCAATCGGGATGGATCCCGGAATAACGCCAAATTTCAACTTTTACATTATACTCCCCCAAAAGCGCCTTGTCAACCGGATTGATACGCGGCTGTACCACGCGTACCAAAAGAAAACATACTTTTTGCGCCGAGGCTGCGGAGCGTCAGAGACAGTCACATTGGGCTGCAAATTGATATTTCTCCACGGTTTTTGTCTTGTGCATGATCCGTCAATCTGATATAATAGCATTGCATCCCAAGAAAGGAAGCAGCCGCCGCATGAAAACCACCGTTCAGCGCGTATCATTTCCGCCCGATCGGCGTATCCTGGTGACCAGCGATATTCACGGCCATCCGGATGATCTGCGGCGCGCCCTGGCCAAGGCAAATTTTTCCAGCGGCGATATTCTCGTAATCATCGGCGATCTGGTGGAGAAGGGGCCCCGCAGCCTGGAAACGATCCGGCTGGTAATGCAGCTGCAAAAGGAATACACCGTTTATCCGCTGATGGGCAACGTGGATTTGTGGCGGGTGGAATACCTGGAAAGCGATGATCCGCTCATGCACGCTGAAATGCGGGATTTCTCGCTGAAGGCCAAAGGCTGGTGGGGCGGCAGCCTGCTGCACGACCTGTGCGCGGAATTGGGCGTGAAATTGGACGAAAAAACGGATATTACCGCGCTGATGCCTGCCATTCGACGGCGTTTTTCGGAGGAGATCAGCTGGCTGTCCCGATTGCCTGTCATTTTGGAGACCCAACGCATGATTTTCGTCCATGGCGGAATCCCGCATGAACGGCTGGACGAGTTGGAGGGCACCGACGCTTTTCCCATCCTGAAATTCGATGATTTTTATCACGCGGGCTTGTCCTTTCAAAAGTATGTGGTGGTAGGGCACTGGCCTGCGGTGCTCTACAGCAAGACATACCCGGATTACAGCCCGCTGATTGACAGGCAGCGCCGTATCATTTCTTTGGACGGAGCTTGCGGCGTGAAAGATGAGGGACAGCTGAACCTGCTGATCCTGCCTTCCTTCGACAGCGAAGATTTTGCCGTGATCACGCAGGATCATCTGCCCGTGCTCACTGCTCTGGAAGCACAGCCGGGCTCTCCGGCTGACAAAGCGCGGTATATCTGCTGGAGCGACCGATGGGTGACGGTCAAAGAAAAAGGCGCGGAAATGAGCGTGGTCAGTTATCACGGGCAGGACATGGCCGTGCCCACTGTATTTCTGGGAAATGAAAACGGGCGGGATTATTGCAGCGACGCAACGGATTATGTGCTTCCCGTGGAGCCCGGTGACGAATTGCTGCTGATCCTGAAGCTGAGCCATGGGGTGATGGTGAAGAAAAACAGCATCGCCGGCTGGTATTTTGGCCGGTATGAAATGAAAACAGAGGTGTAGCGCATGAAATTATGGGGCGGACGATTTGAGAAAGAAACCAGCCGCATGATGGACGATTTTCATTCCTCCATTTCTTTTGACAAGCGCCTGTTTGCGCAGGATATCCGGGGCAGTATGGCTCACGCCAGGATGCTGGTTCGCCAGGGCATCATCAGCCCTGAGGACGGACAGGCTATCCAGCAGGGCCTTTCGGGCATTTTGCAGGATATGCAGGCCGGAAAGATCAGCTTTCCTCCCGAGAGCGAGGACATCCACATGCTGGTGGAGTCCATCCTTACGGAGCGCATAGGAGACGCCGGCAAGCGGCTGCACACCGGCCGCAGCCGCAACGATCAGGTGGCGCTGGATATGCGTCTGTACGCCAAGGACAGCTGCGATGAAACCCTGTCGGCGCTGCGGGCCCTGGAGGAAACGCTGCTGAAATTGGCAAGGGAGCATGCCGGGTCCGTGATGCCCGGCTACACCCATCTGCAGCGGGCGCAGCCCATCACGCTGGGGCATCATCTGCTGGCGTATTTTGAAATGTTCCGCCGGGACGTGGATCGTTTCCTGAATGCCCGGAAAGCGGCCGATGTGAGCCCCCTGGGCAGCGGCGCACTGGCCGGGGCCACTTATCCGTTGGACAGGGAATTTGTGGCCAGCGAGCTGGGGCTGTCCGCCGTTACCCGCAACAGCCTGGACGGGGTCAGCGACAGGGATTTCTTGCTGGATTACATGAGCGCCGCCGCCATCGGCATGATGCATTTGTCGCGCTTCTGTGAGGAAATGGTGCTGTGGAGCAGCATTGAGTTTGGCTTTGTCACCATGAGCGACGAATTTTCCACCGGCTCCTCCATGATGCCGCAAAAGAAAAACCCCGACGTGGCGGAATTGGCCCGGGGCAAAACCGGCCGGGTTTACGGCGATCTGATGGCGCTTTTAACGGTAATGAAGGGCCTGCCTTTGGCCTATAACAAAGACATGCAAGAGGATAAGGAGAATTTCTTCGACGCCCGGGACACCTATCTTGGCTGCCTGCGCATCTTTACCGAAATGCTCCGCACCGCCACGTTCCGCACCGACCGTATGCGCCGCAGCGCCAATGACGGCTTCGCCAACGCCACCGACTGCGCCGATTATCTGGTCAGGAAGGGCCTGCCTTTCCGCGATGCGCATGCGGTGGTGGGACGCCTGGTGGCCCATTGCCTGGAAAAGAAATGCGCCATTGACGAATTGTCTCTGGAGGAGCTGCGCCGGTTTTCCGATGTGTTTGAGCAGGACGTATACGACGCCATTTCCCTTGCTTCCTGCGTCGGCGCCCGCAGTCTCATCGGCGGGCCTGCGCCGGAGAGGGTGCTCATCGAAGTGGAAGCAGGCGAAGAATGGCTGCGGTCCCTTTCCTGATTGGCGCAGAATCCCCAAAAGCGCAGGGGGCCCTGCGGGGCAAAATATGCCCGTATGATTGACAAGGCATGGTTTCGTCTGGTAAAATAAACAGTAACGTTCGTTACACAGAAAAGAATGAGGAAGCGATCAACATGAAGAATTTGACTTATCCGATGCACGTGGCAGGGCTTGTACGCGATTTGCCCCTGTGCCGGGTGAATGACAACCTGTACATCGGCGCATTTGTCATCTTCGGCGACGTGGAACTGACCGTGAACTGTGCCAGGGAACTTCTGAAAAAAGCGCCGGAATACGATGTGCTCATAACCGCCGAATCCAAGGGCATCCCGCTGGGCTATGAAATGGCCCGTCAGAGCGGCGTCAATCGATACCTGATCGCCCGCAAGAGCCCCAAACTGTACATGAAAAACGTGTTCTCGGTGAACGTGCGCTCCATCACCACCGACCGGCAGCAAATCCTGTGCATCGACCAGGACGACGCTGATTACATGAAGGGCAAGCGGGTGCTGATCGTGGACGACGTGATTTCCACCGGCGAATCCCTTAAGGCCGTGGAAGCGCTGGTAAACCGCGCCGGCGGCAACATTGTGGGCCGCATGGCCATTCTGGCGGAGGGCACCGCCGCAACGCGGAACGACATCATCTATCTGGAGAAGCTGCCCCTGTTCCATCCCGACGGAACGCCTATCGAGGAATGAATAAGACGGCATAAAAAAAGGAGGAAACACCGCTGTGTTTTCCTCCTTTTTTGCGTGGAAAGCCTTATTCCTCGTAGAAGAACAGCCCTTCGGCGGTCATATACCGCTTGTAGTCGGCGAAGGTATCCCGCACTTGCTGATCGAAGGCCGCCTGATCCAGGGGACTGAATACGTATCCCAGGGGAAGAAGCGTTTGCTCCAAATCCGAAGCGGAAAGCAGCGCACGCGCTTTTTCGATCAGCGCCTGATCGCCGCTGTTCTGCATATACAGGCCAAGAAAAACATCCTGACACACCGGCATATCCAATTCCGCGGCGCAGGGGAGATCGGGATAAAGCTGCGTCCTTTCTTCGCCCAGGGTGCACAGCAGAAGCAGTTCCTTATCCGCAGCTTCCGTCAGCCGCGCTGCGTCGATGATGCCGGCCTGCACGTCGCCGGCGTGGAGAGACGGCAGCACCTCCTCGGGCAGGAAATAATCGGTGAGCAGGGGCAATTCGTTGCTGAGCAGGGTGGACGCCCGGTCAATGGCGTCGGCGTTGATATGCCGGGCCAGGAGGAAGCTGTATTCATTCTCCTGAATGTACGCAAGGAAGCTTTCCGCATCGGTGATGCCAAAGGATGCCGCGGCTTCCTTATCCATCACCAAAACCAGAGGGCTCCGGGCCGCCTGGAACAGAGGGGACATCGCTGCTCGCAGATCCTCGTCAGTATAGCCTTGCAGGCTGGCGGCCAAAACGGATTGGGTATCGCACAGGATCAGGGATGGATCGGAAAGCATCTGGTTGGCTGCATCGGCGCTTTCCGCTTCATCGGTGAAGGCGCAGGGGAGAGAAATGCTGTCGGCGATGGCCTGAGCGATCTTTGCTTCCGGGGTGGCTTCGGCAAACGGCGCGATCATGCCGCCTTCGGCCAGCGCCAACGCGGGCATCAACCAGACGAGCAGCAGAAAAAGCAGGCTTTTTTTCATGATATTTTTTCCTCGGTTCTTATCATGCTTCTGTAATCAGTTATTTTGTTACCGGTACGTGGTGCCCCACTTGAAGAAATAGCCGTCGCCAAGCAAAAGCACCTTGCTGATATGCCAATCCCTGATGGACTGGGTCAGGTTGAATTTTTCGCCCATATCTTCTTTGTAATGACGCATATCCACAAAATAGGTGTTGTTGAAGTGGCTGGCAATGAGCATGTTCACGGCGTTGGAGAATGAGCCGGCGAACACCAGGATGTTTTCCTTGCTTTCATCTCCGGTGGTGAACTGTACCAGGCCCTGGTCGCCGCCGTAAAACTCGCCATAATGATTGGCCATCAGGTTTCGCTTGCTGTATTTTCCGCTGAAATAGGCGGTCTGCTTTCCGTAAGCCGTTTTTTTCTTGCCGTTGATGTGCACGGTCATTTCGGGATAATCAAAGCGGTAAACGGTAAAATTCTCCTCGCTGGTATTGCGCTTGAGAAGGGCGTTGAGCGATCCGTTGAAATGCACGGGAAACTCCACCGTTTCGATGGGCTCCAGCAGCTTTTCTTCTTCCCCCAGCATCATGCGGATGATCTGCTGATATCCCTGATAAGAGCCGCGATAATTCCAATGGTGATCGGTTTTGTAGTAATAGCTGCAATACTCCTCAATGGAATGGAGCGGCAAAAGGTCGGTCTTGCTGTTGGGGTAATACTCCCGGATCAGGCTGTACAGGGGCGGCTCGGCAGACAGATCATCAAAATCCACCGAACGGCACGAGGTGGCCAGATACACGAAGGTTTCCACCTTGGGAAAAGCGGAAAGCACCTTGTTGAAGCTCTGTGCCTGGGTGATGGCCTTGTCAGGCAGAAAATAAATGCGGTAATCCTCCACCAGGTAATCGGTGTCCGCCAGGCTGTACACTTTCTTTTTCTGGCTGACAGTTTTGTATACCGTGCCTTCCTGATCCGGCACGGCCAAACCGGGCAATCCGGGCAGCGCGATCAAGAGCGCCAGCAGAGCGCAAAGCAGCTTTTTCAACGCAGTATCCTCCTGAAGCTTACGCTTTTGCATGGGTGTTTTATTCGTGATGACGATGGTGCCGGCGCAGATCCTCCTTGCGAATGCGGTAAAGCACCACGGCGGCCATGCCGACAGTGGCGGCGGTCATAATCAGGTAAATGATCAGATGAGGCCAGTGGAAGCCCAGTTTGCCCTCCAGGGAGAATTCACCGCAGATGAAGATGCCTGCTCCCAGCAGCAGCAGGCCGAATTCGATCAGCGCATGCCGCAGGATGCGCTGCTTGTCGCCGCACCGCTTCAAAGCCCAGACAAGGCAGAGCGCAAGAAAAATGGCAAACCCGATCTGATTGACCCTGCCAAAGTTGAAGATGCGCAGCTCACCGTCATAGCGGAAGCTCTCCGGCACCACCTGGGAGGCGGACAGCAAGGCAAGCGCGGTGAGGAACAGGGTGCCGCTGTGGTGGAACTTTTTATACCGCACAGCGCAGAAAACAAAGATGATCAGCGCCAGCAGCGCTTCAATATAGCACACCGCCAGCGCCCCGTTTTCCAGCATCAGGGGGAAGAAGCGCAGTGCCTCTGTTTCCACGTCGATGCCGCCGCCGTGACCGGAAAGAGGCTCAATGATCCGGGCGAAGGCAAAGAGCAGCAGCCCTGGCAGGGCAGCGGCATCCAGGATGGGGGATTTGCGGCCCTTCATTACGGAAGCGGCGATAGGCGCGGCAATCAGGGCTCCGGCAAATACGCCGATCACGCACACGTTGCCCTGGGACAGATCAAAGAAGGGGGAGAGCCCTTTGTACTCGCCCAGCTCGTCATAGAACAGTTCGCCGCTTTGCAGGTAGCAATAGATGATCCTGCCCAGCACCAGGCCCAGCAGCCCGGCCAGCGGACCGTAAAGGGCAAGCTGCCTGAAATCGGCTTTATGACGGGGCGCAAAGTATACGGACGACAGGTATGCCGCGGCAAAGCCCAGCAGCATCAGCAGGCTGTACAGGGAGATTTCCATGCTGCCGATGGTAACGATGGTGACTTGCATATTATTTCTCCAATGTAGCGAAGTAAATGATGTCGCTCAGAAAGCGTTCTTCCATTGTATTGTTGATTTTCATCATGTTGTAGCTGTTTTTGGCTTTGCTGTAGCCCAGGAAGTTCAGGGTGGTGCTGGCGCCCCCGTCCAGGTTGTACACCAGACGGCAGCCGGCGCCGGGAGCAACCTGAAGGCCCAGGTCCTGGCAAAGCTTCGCAAATTCATACACCGTCATGCCGTCATTCTTGGGGGTATCCGGGCTGCTGCAGGTGATCAGAAGGTATTCCAGCTCGCCCACCTGGCCGATGGCGGCGCGCTGGGCCCGGGTATCTCTGGCTTTGCTGAGGGAAGTATTCCAATAATCCTCGCTGATGATGCTTTGACCGTCCTTAACCAAAGCGGGGCCAAAGCAGAAAACCTGATAGAGATTTTCGGCGTTTTCCTTGTAGAAGGACGCATAGGCCTTGGCGTCGGGATGCTCGAGAATGGAGAAATCCCCGTTCTTATCAATCACCAGCAAATCGTGCTTCTCATCAGCCAGGTTGCGCACCTGCACGCCCTGGCGCAGCACCACCTTGCAGTGTTCCTTCACCTTGGTGTGATAATCGCCGTTGATGGACACCACGGCGTTTACCGCCTTGGCGATCAGCCGGCCGCGCAGAGTGCCGTCGGATTTGAACGTGCCTTTGGCCAGATATTTGGCGTTGGCATCGGACATATTGGCGGAGGCGGTGCGCAATTGGGACGGATGGGAAATCTTTACGTGGGCGGCCACATAATCCGTTTCGCCGGTATGCCCGCCGGTGGCGTAGCGCCCGGTGTAGATTTTTACGGAAATGGAGGGATCTTCATAGGCGCATGCGGCGCGGTATTTGTTATTGGAGATGATTTGTTCGGCGTCGATTTCCCCGGGGTCATCCGAGAACACATAATGCTCCGGCTTAGGGGCGGGACCGATGGAATAATCGCCCATGGGCAGGCTGTCCAGCAGCTCGGCCAGAGCGGGCACGGTCAATAGCATCATCAGCGCCGTAACAGCGGCCAGAAAGCGTGTCTTTTTCATGCTGCTTCTCCTTTGGTGAGTCGGTAAGGGACGTTTACTGCTTTTGCGCGGCGGCGCGCATATCCAGGAAAGTGGTGCGGATCCGCTCGGTCATCTTATCCACCACGGCGGCGTCCATGCCCTGGGAGGAAAGATCAGATACGTCCATGGGATCGCCCACATAAACATGGGTTATCCTGAACAGGCGCAGCTTTCTGGAAATGTACACCGGCAGAAGCGGCACATTGGCGCGCAGCGCCAGCACCGAGGTGCCCGTTTCCACTTCGCTCATCAGATCGGGCAGATGGCGGGTGCCTTCGGGGAAAATGCCCAGCACCTGCTTGTCGCGCAGCACGCGGAAGCACTGCCGCATGGCGGCCAGGTCGGTGTTATGCCGGTCCACGGTAATCATGTGCAGCTTGTCCAGCAGCTTGGTGATCGTGGGGTTGGCGTTCAGTTCCTTTTTGCCAACGAAACGGACTTCGTATTTTTTGCAGGGCTGGGCCATGATCAGAGGATCCATCCAGCTCTTGTGGTTGGAAACCAGGATGTAAGGCGCGTCCAGCGCGAATTTTTCCTTGCCGTGATACTTTACGGGAAAGAGAAATTTGACAATGACAAAGGCCACGATACGGGCCACGGTATACCAGAATGTGCGCTCCCGTTTGGGAGCGGCCTGCTGTTTTTCGCTCATGCTCTTTCCTCCGTAAGCTGAAGGATTTTTTCCACCGTTTCCTCAAACGTCATATTGGAGGAATCCACCAGGATGGCATCCTCCGCCTGCCGCAGCGGGTCGATTTCCCGGTGCATATCCTGATCGTCCC
>Ga0310694_10003368_pt1 | contig 15720 bp, 16 predicted proteins | sample 174DNAGHGhighgp2_FD_203884 | JGI IMG/M metagenome (GOLD analysis project Ga0310694, IMG submission 203884) | Sheep rumen microbial communities from Palmerston North, Manawatu-Wanganui, New Zealand - 1742 DNA GHGhigh gp2 (v2) (version 2) | ecosystem: Host-associated > Mammals > Digestive system... | reverse complement strand
TACTCACGAAAACATTATATTATAAAAAAAGCTGCCCCGCAAGCGCGAGGCAGCGATAAAAAGGCCTATTCCGTATGATCCGAAAGCTCAGTTTTCCGCAACCTTCGGAAGTTTTGCGATCGACTCCGCAAGCTGTGCATCCGTAGGGATCTCGTCATTCATCTGACCGTTATGGAATTTTTCATATGCGACCAGATCAAAGTATCCGGTTCCGGTGAGACCGAATACGATGGTCTTTTCTTCCCCGGTCTCCTTGCATTTCAGAGCCTCGTTAATGGCAGCACGGATCGCATGGGAGCTTTCCGGTGCAGGCAGGATGCCTTCCACTCTCGCGAACTGCTCCGCAGCTTCAAAGACGGAGAGCTGGTCCACGCTTACCGCTTCCATCAGACCGTCATGGTAAAGCTGGGAAAGGACGGTGCTCATTCCGTGGAACCGCAGTCCGCCGGCATGGTTCGGTGAAGGGATAAAGCTGCTTCCGAGCGTATACATCTTTGCGAGCGGGCAGATCATACCCGTGTCACAGAAGTCATACGCAAACGTTCCTCTGGTAAAGCTCGGGCAGGAAGCAGGCTCAACTGCGATGATACGGTAATCCGCTTCTCCGCGAAGTTTCTCGCCCATGAACGGAGCGATCAGACCGCCGAGGTTTGAGCCGCCGCCGGCGCAGCCGATGATGATGTCCGGCTTGATGCCGTATTTATCCAGTGCGGTTTTCGTCTCAAGACCGATCACGGACTGATGCAGAAGGACCTGGTTTAATACGCTTCCGAGTACGTAGCGGTATCCCGGATTCTTGGTTGCTACTTCCACCGCTTCGGAAATGGCACAGCCGAGGCTGCCGGTCGTTCCCGGATGCTCTGCGAGGATCTTCTTTCCCACCTCGGTCGTCTCGGAAGGAGACGGTACGACGGAAGCTCCGTAGGTACGCATCACTTCGCGACGGAACGGCTTCTGCTCGTAGGAAACCTTTACCATATAGACCTTACAGTCAAGATCGAAGTAGGAGCAGGCCATGGAAAGTGCGGTACCCCACTGTCCGGCTCCGGTTTCGGTCGTTACACCCTTCAGGCCCTGCTTTTTCGCGTAGTACGCCTGAGCGATCGCGGAGTTCAGCTTGTGGCTGCCGCTGGTGTTATTGCCCTCGAACTTGTAGTAGATCTTTGCGGGAGTCTGCAGCTTTTCCTCCAGGCAGTATGCCCGTACCAGCGGCGACGGACGATACATCTTGTAAAACTCACGGATCTCCGCCGGAATATCGATGAATGCAGTGTCGTTATCCAGTTCCTGCTTTACGAGCTCCTCACAGAAGATAGGAGAAAGCTCCTCAGCGGTCAGCGGCTTGCCCGTGCCGGGATTCAGAAGGGGAGCGGGCTTATTTTTCATATCCGCTCTCAGGTTATACCATGCCTTAGGCATCTCATCTTCGGTAAGATAGATCTTGTAGGGGATTGTTTTCTCTGACATTTTGACACCTCCGTTTTGTTTCCGGTTTTTTCACCTTTTCGGAGACAGGCTCTTTACCGGAAATAAAAATACCTGTCCCGTAGCAACGATTTGCTGGGACAGGTAGAAAGATCATTACCTGCGGTGCCACCCGGCTTGGTGTAAATACACCCTCTCAGTGCGTACCATCATACGCCGGATTTTGATCACGGAGATCGCTACTCCGTCTCACATACTAAGGAACGGATCCTGTTCTGTTCGCCCTCAGAAGTCCATTCGGCAAAAGCACTTTTGCTGCGATCACACCATCCGCAGCTCTCTCGGAAAAGGAGGCTGATGCTTACTTACTCTTCCTCAACGGTTTATGAAAAAATATCATAGACAAAAATATTTGTCAAGATTTTTTTGTTATCCGCTTCTGTTACAGCGGTTCCTTTGCCGGGAGACCAGCCTTGCGGGGATATTTTTTCGGCGTAGGAGAGGATTTCAGGATCGGGATCAGGCAATGCTCGATCTCCGTATCCGGCAGCAGGTATTTTACCGCTTCTTCCGCGGTGCCGCCGAGCAAGGAGATCGCTTTTCCGGCAGCAGCGGACTCGTTTTCTTTTCCCGATATCGCTTCGACGGATTTATAAGAAACAAAATGACCGCCGGTTTTCACATACGGCAGGCAGTATTCGCTGAGCGTGGAAAGATTTGCGACGGCGCGGGATACCACGTAGTCATACTGCTCGCGGTGTGCGCTGTCCTTGGCAAAATCTTCCGCACGTCCGTGCAGCGCTTCGATCCCGGTAAGACCGAGCCGGGAGATCACCTCATTTAAAAACTTCACGCGTTTTTGCAGGGAATCGATCATCGTGACCTTAAGTTTCGGAAATGCGATCTTCAGAGGGATCGCAGGAAAACCCGCACCGGTGCCGATATCCAGCAGCCGAAATCCAAAGGCAGAAGAATCTTCAGAAGCGGTATCCGTGTCTGCCGGCTCGTATTTTTCGGCAAACCCGGGAAGTTTCACTAAGGCCAGACTGTCGGCAAAATGCTTGGAAAGCACTTCGTCTTCTTCCGTGATCGCAGTCAGATTCATAAAAGAGTTCCATTCGACCAGCAGCTCATAGTAACGGATGAATTGATCCGCCTGCGACTCGCTGATCGAGATGCCGAACTTATTCAGATAGGAAATGATCCCGGAACTCTGCATAAAGATTATCAATCCGTAAACAAAACGAAAGTTACTTGGTTTCTATGATGTTTTCCGTGCCTTCGAGCAGTCCGTCGCAGTTGATCACGTTGTCATAGGCACGTGCGGTTACCTGACAGTTTCGGACGACGATGGCGGAAACTGCCTGCAATGCATCGTCATCTGCGGTCACTTTTACGACACCGTCATGGAAATAGAGATAGCCCTTTCCTTCTGTGGACGAATCCGTCTTGATCCCGTCGCCGATCGAGGTGATCGTGATGTCACCGCCATAGACCGCAACACTGTCGTTTCCTTTCAGACCGTTGTTGATCGCATTGATCGTGATGTTACCGCCGACGATCTTCAGATCGTCTTTGCAGCTGATCCCGTTATTATAGGATCCGTCGATATGCAGATTTCCGCTGCCGTTGATCGAGAGGTCGCAGATGGAGAAGACGCAGCCCTTGATCTCTTCATTCGAATGGGAAGAAGCGTCGGAAAGCTGGTTCTCCGTTCCGTCCGCGATCGTGATCAGTGCTTTGTCTGCGTTTGCGATATAGACCGGTGCGGAAGAGGAACAGTTGATCTGTGCATTGTTCAGGACGAGCTGTACTTTGGCGGTATCTGATGCATCTACGATGATCTGGCCGTCAGCAAGTTTTCCCTCGAGGACATAGGTTCCTTCCCGGACGATCGTGATCCGGTTTTCTTCCACACGGATGGACTGGACGATACGGTTGCTTTCGGTATCGCCATCCAGTGTATTTCCGTTCAGTCCGACCGAGATGTCGATATCTTTTTCATTCATACGGATCACAAAACAGTTGGTCTGATCGAAATCCGTCAGCTGGTCAAACGAGGAGAGCTTCGCAAACATGTTTGCGGAGATCGTATATTCTGCAGCTTCCGCGGACTTGCCGGGAAACGGTTCATAATCGAAGATCGCGTCTCCGGTCACGGTATCCTGCACTTCCGAGAGCTCCGAAACGGGATCTGCCGGTGTTTCGGGAGCAGTTTGGCCGCATCCGCTTAAAAGCACTGCTGCGGAAAGCAGGAACAATAATCTCTTTTTCATAGTTTTCAAACCTCCTATCGATTATGGTGCGGTTCCGTCGGAACCCTCGGGTGCCGGCGGGATTTCCGGATTATCATTTACGATGACGATCGCGTCCTGACCGGGTACCTGCGCGTTCGGGTCCGGATTCTGACCGTCGGTTCCTTCCGTCTGTTCTTCATTATTCCTGGGGATGGTGACCAGGATCATGACCGGTCTTCCGTTCTCATCCAGGATCGGATTTCCGTTTTCATCGGCGGCAGGAAGCTGCATGACGATATCTTCTCCGTAGGTGGAGATCGTCGCCGGATGACGGTTAAATCCATTCATATGGAGACTCAGGTCGATCCAGTCATAACGCCGCTGGATAAAGGTATGCAGGTAGGTGACCTGCGTTTCCGAGCCGCGGTATCCCCATAGCTTGTTGTTATATTCCCTCGAGCGTGCGACCTGCTCCCCGTAGGTGTCGATCGCATCAAAAGCGGTCTGCAGGAGCTCTTCTTTGCACTCATCCCAGCGCTCCTGTACCGCGGTCATGAACTCGTCCGAATTGTACAGATAGGACATGTAGTGGCCCTGCGCCGGAGAGTAGATTGCTTCGGCGGTTGCCCAGTAAGCGTAGGAAGGGTTATCCAGGAAATGTCCCATCGCCATATCGAAATCCCAGACGGGTCCCAGCATCAGCTTTTCTCCCGGGCGTTTATACAGGAACGTACTGCGGCAGAAAGCGGAGTCGGTATTGTTGGTCAGCTCCATGACGATGAACCAGTCGACCCAGGATTCCATATCAATGTAGTCTTCATAGCCCTGTCCGCTGACGATGGCCTGACCGGTCCGGCGCATATAATCGCTGATATAATTAAACTCCGGTGTGTTCGGCTCGTCAAAGGTCGGATAGCGTACATAGACCTGCGGAAGATACGGGGACCAGAAATATTCCTGTCCCTGGATATGGGTACCGAAGAGGTCTTCGCCGAGCTCGATCATAAAGCCGATCTCCGGAAGCTCATCCTCGGGATTTGCGGCGTCTTTGCCGTCTTCTTCGTCTTCCTCTGTATCTTCTGTGACAGCAGTTTCTTCTGCCAAAAGCTCTTCTTCAAAGGCATCGCCTCCGAAGAGATTGATCTTTTCCGAAGCGACTTCGATCTTTTCGGAGAAGGTGTAGATCCCGATATAGCTGCCGTTCAGGAAGACATCGACCGGAATCTGCTGCGGCGTAAACTCCATCCCGTCCATACAGCCGGCGATCGCCATGGCTACAGGGTTTCGGATCAGCGAGGGATCGCTGTAAGTCGGGATCAGGACCCATTTGTTCGATCTTCTCATATCGAAGAAGGAAAGCGCATCGTCGAACTTCAGCATATACGCTTTCTGCGGAAAGCGTGTCCAGCTGACATTTCCGCGTCCGCGGACTTTCAGCTCATATTCGGTCCCGTCTAAAAGCATGTGCGCGGAAGTGTACTCGTCACGGCTGGTGATGTTGGATCCGTCATCCGTATAAAGATACAGGACCGGCAGATCGCATTCCAGCCGCTTGTAGGTAACGCGGTACACATAGGTATACCCGTTTCCGGCGGAGACATAGAGCTTCGGGAATAAAGTCAGATCGATGTTGCCGTTTGCAAGGAGATATTCCGGGGCATCCTCCGGCACGGCCGGGTTCGTGAAACTGCAGGATCCGTCTTCCATCAAAAACTCCAGATGGGCATCTTTGACGGCACTGTCATTTACATCAAAGGGGATCCCGATACAGATCTCATCACCGTTGACGGTGAAGTCCGCATTTTCATAAACGGCGCCGCCGTACTGTGTGCGGTAAAAACAGAGACTGTCCGGAACATCGCCGATCGGAGGCAGGATCTCCTCCTCCTGTGTATCCGCTGCCGGGTCGGACAGCGAAAAATGCATGCTGCCGTCTTCCTGATCTGCGGCGGGTGTGATGACGGGGACGATGTTTTCCGAAACGGAAACGATCTCCGACGGAACGATCTTTCCGGCGGCATTTGCTTCATGTGGTGCATAGTTGCGGATCAGATACACCAGTCCGGCGAAAACGGCGATGCCGAGCAGTACGGCAACCGGTGTAAAGAATGCACTTTCAAAAAATGGTTTTCTCTGTTTCATCGAATGTCAGCGATCACCCAGTGATCGTCCACGTATACAAAGTAGTAGGTATTGTCGGTCGTATCGATCCGGTCCTGGTAGCCCAGGGACATGGATTTGTCAAAATACACATGACAGGAGAAGCAGTCTTTGCTGTATACGGTATAATCGGTGACGGCTTCGTTTTCAAAATGCGTGTTGCTGTGTCCCGCGACGACTCCCATATCTTCGCGGCGGTACTGATCTGCAAGTGTCAGATATACCGAACCCTCCGGAAAAAGATCCCGGATCGGATCTATGCTTCCCGCGGATCCCGGAAGATCCTTGGTAAAAAACAAAGAATAACGCTCCACGCAGGACAATACGTAGGAGGAAAGTTCCTCCGGCATGTCCGGTGTGGCGAAGCCGATCGCGATCTGTGCGCCGTTTTCGGGCACTTCATTATATACACAATTCCCTTCCCCGTCAATGACGCGTACTTCCGGCATTTCATAGAGTCCGGAAAACTCCATACGGATCTCTTCGGGAAGGGACACATACTCGAGGCAGTAATCAAAGCCTTCATAGCTTTGTTTCGAAACGATATGATCCGCGGAAACCGCCTGTCCGTTTACCGTGACGGTATGATCCTCCGGCATGGAGAGTGAAAAAGCGCAGGCCGGTGCTTCGCGTCCGGTCGTGATATCCTGCGGAAGCCATTCCGTCATGGTGAGCAGATGCATGCGTCCGTAGGAACGTCCGGGCAGAAGAGAGGTCGTACCGAGGAGGCGGTCACCGCTGTAAAGATCGTAGATCAGGGCGCCGCTGGCAAAATCCTCCCGCTGCAGACGGTAAGTAACTCCGTGGGCTTGGATATCCTCCGCGATCCCGGCACGGTAAGCGCTGTCGTCCTCAAATTCCGTGCAGGGAATGCTTTGATCGATGATGTGGATCTCGTAGTCACTTGTGGTTTCCGGGTCCGACCCGTTATATGCGAAGTCCGGAAGCGTGAGAGTAACATCCGTAAAGCCGTTTTCCGAAAGGGAAGAGACCAGCGCATCCATCACATGTTCCGGTTGCGCAGCTTCATACAGTAGCAGGCTTTTTCTCGCATAGAGCAGGAAGATGCCGCCGATACAGATCAGCACGAAAAGATAAACGAGAAAAACCGGAAAGATATGCAGTTCTTTTTTCTTTTTTTCTTTGCTCATTCTTTCGTTACGATAAAAGCGGTCGGCAGCCGTCTCGAAGCATCGGACTGCGGCAGGAAAGAGGAAGTGATACGGTATTCCCCGTCATAATAGAGCGAGGAGGAGCTTCCGCCGTCTAAGTTTGCCGCGTTGACTGCGCCGTATTGCTGCATGATATTGATGAGATCCTGTCCGGTCGCACCGAGATGTCCCGCCGTGCCACGGCCGTCCGTGACCAGGATCAGGACGGTACCGTCCGCACACTGTCCGATCGCGGTACGGGGATTGGCGCCGCCGCCTTTTCCTTTCAGGTCGACTGCGACACCGTTCATGATCAGTTTCGTGAAGTGGTTATTGTTCCAGTCGCTGATATCCTTAAAGGAAGCGGCATCCGTGATACGGTTTTCACTGACATAGGAGGAAAACTGTTCCTGTGTCATGCCGCCGACGTCCGCGATGACCAGGACGTGGTCTTCGTTAAAGCCGACCATGACATCGCCGGCTCTCGATTCGTTGAAAAGGACTTCGCCGCCGGAAACTACGATGCCGATCGGACGGCCGCCCCAGTTGATCCCGCTCGGGGTCTCAAATTCCCCGGCATTCGTCGCGGCAAGCGCGTCGAAGTTGGTACAGTATTCCCCGACGGTATAGCCGTTTTTCTCACGTTCCATGGAGGACCAGGGGTAGCAGGTCGCGATCTTTACCCGGGAAGGATCCCGGACGATCAGCAGTTGTGCCGCGAAGGTACGTCCCGTAATGGGCACGAGGGATACGGTTTCTTCGGGAAGCAGGAAGTTTTCCGAAGCATCTGCGCTGCCCGGACTCCCGGAAGTGCCGTCACCGTCTCCCGTCGATATGCTGTCTTCGCCGGAAACAGAGGAAGCAGCGGAGGGATCCGCACCGATCATAATGAGAGAGGTGTCGGTCTCGCTGGCCGTGGATCCGCCTGCAGCCGTATTTCCGGTGATGGCCAGGATCTCATCCTCGTCGAGGTACCAGGAGATGACAAACTTCATATTGCCGGTCTCCAGCATCGTTGCGACGAAGGTATCCCTGGCGGATTTCGACGGTCCGTTACAGAACATCCACATTAAAAGGTATAAAGTAAGAGCCAGTACTGCAAGAGTACCGAGCAGAAAAGCAAAGATCCATCCGATGCATTTTAATAAGGAAGACAAAATTTTCATCCGACCTATCATATCACAAAGGTTTTGAAAATACAAACCCGCTTGTCATTTATTTTCATATCCGCTAAAATATACCATATGTGGAAAAAATGGCTCCGGAAACACAATATCGAATGTGTTCTGTTTTTGATCTTTCTGGCCGGAATGCTCTCCTTCGTCGCCATGAAGGGTTTCTGGTATGACGAGATCGTGATGCTCGGCTTCCTTTCCAGGCCGAAACTGACGGATCTCTTCCCCATCTATTCCGGCATGGAGGTGAGCAATCTGCCGCTCTATGCCGTATTTATGTGGCTGATCTACCATATCTTTCCTGCACATAATCTTTTCCTGCTTTTGCCCGGCATCCTGATGACGGCAGCAGGTGTATGGCTTTTGTCCCTGATCGCTGCAAAACGCATGGGCCGCGCCGCTTCCGTGAGCGTTATCCTCCTGAGTATTTTCTCGACGACGGTCGTGATCCGGATCGGACTGGAGCTGCGAGCCTACTGCCTCATGTTTTTTGCGGTCTGTCTGGTGCTCTACAGTTATCTGAAAGAAGGGAAAAAAGAGACGGGTCTTTTCCTGCTCCGGCTTCTGGCGAGTCTGTGCCTGATCTATTCCCACTATTACGGCGTCCTTTTCTTTGCGCTCTGGGGCGTGGTTTCCCTGATCCAATGTATCCGGAAGGCATGGCCGTGGAAAAAACTGATCCCCCAGATCTGTGCGGGGCTTATGTTTCTTCCCTGGTTTTTGCACACGGCGAAAAATGCATTCGGAAAGGCCGGCGGATTCTGGATCGAAGCACCCTCCTTCCGGCGGATCCCGGAGGCGTTCGGATATCTGATGGGATCGTCGCTGCCGATGCTGATCCTATATGCGCTCTGCTGCATTTTCGTATTTCTTCATATCATCAAAAACAAAAAATACCTGTCCATGGAAAGTTTCTGCCTGTTTGCCCCGTATGTCGTGGTCCTCGGGATGTTTGTCTACAGCCGTTATCTGTCCGGTGGCGGCGGACTTTTTCTGAACAAGTATTTTACGGCGGTGCTGCCCTGTGTGCTCTATACGACAGCCGCCGGGATACAGCTTTCCTGTGCCTTCCTCTGGAAGAAAAAGCATCTTGCGGCGATCCTCTGGATGGCGGCGATGATCCCGGCACTGTATTTTTCCGCGCGTACCATGCACTATGAACGGAGTCATATCCGGTATTCGAGATACAGCGGATGTGCAAAGATCCTGCGGGAAGCAGGGGACCTGTCGGATCCGCGGACGATGTTTTTCCTTACCTATCACGATGATTTCGAGGGCCTTTCTGTGATCGGAATGTATGATTATTATCTGCTCCGCCGTGGGACGGAAGCAGTCAACATGGAGTGTTTCGACATCCATGATCTGCAGGATAAGATGGATGCGCTGGAAAACATCGATAAAGTCTATGTTTTCTGCGACGACGATATGGTGGAATACGATGAAAGTGCATACCGGTGCATCTGGCAGGACGGATACTACTGCCTGACGATATTTGAAAAAAGGTGACGCGGATGATCGAAACCTCAATGAAACGATATCGGAATCTCCGCGGCCTGCTGGCGATTTGGATCGTTCTCGGACATTGCGGAGGATATATGGACATAGGGAGCTTTCTGCTGGATGCGGTCCATGAGCTGAATCTCCTTTGTGTAGGGATATTTTTCTTCCAGTCCGGCTACGGGCTTGAGACTGCCGCAGAGCAAAAAGCGGATTACCTGAAGGGTTTCCTGCAGAAAAAGCCGCTCCGTCTCTTACTGATCGCGCTGTTTTCCGGGATCGTAAATACCGTGATCCAGGTTTTCCTCGACAGGGACTATGAAGATGTATATGAAGTGCTGCGTGCCATACGGGAGTTCATCAACTGGTATGTCTGGGTGCAGGTGCTGTTTTATCTGATCTTCTTTATTTCGGCAAAGCTGATCCGGAAACAGACACTGCGGCTGGTCGCGATCACTGCCGCGGTACTGATCGCGACGGAAATCCTGCGGCATACCAATCTCGGACATGCTTACTATACCTCGGGTCTGGCGTTTCCCGCGGGGATCCTGATCGCAGTGTACCGGGAAAAGGCGGAAGCGCTTTTGAAAAAGCAAAGGGTGTTGTGCCTGATCGTGACTCTGCTGCTGAGCGGCGTCTTTGCGTTCCTGACCTTACGCTCCCACGATCATCTGATCATCGCCTATGCGAAAAACCTGATGTGTGTATCCGCCGCGATCTTCGGGATGATCCTGCTGTCAATGATCCCGCTTCGGGGAAAAGCATTGGAGTATCTGTCGGAGATCTCTCTGGAGATCTACCTGTATCAGTTTGTCGCGATCAATGCGTCCGCGACCCTGTTGAAAACACTGGGAATAAAGAAAGAGTGGAACTTTGTGGCGATGACCCTGATCGGGACGATGGTGCTGGCGGTATTCTTTTCTTTCCTGCGAAAAATGATCGAAGCGAAAAAAAAGAAACCGTCATAAGCTCAGTTTTCGATATTCAGTATTTCCACAAATCCCGTTACATTCAGTACCTCCAGAACGCCTTCATTTGCGCCGCGGATCACCATATCTCCCTGGCGGCGCAGCATGGCTTCATGGGTCGTAAAGAGAAGATGCAGTCCTACCGAGGACACATAGATCAGATTGCTCACATCCAGGACCAGATGATGGACCCCGCGGATCGCCGATTTCAGATTCCATTGTTCCAGCTCGGATGTGCTGGACGTATCCAGCCGTCCCTCCAGAAAGATCGTCATTTTTTCTCCGTTTTTTTCCTGTTTTACGCTTAACATGGCATCCTCCCCTGATACGTATTTTCCGGTTTTGCTTATATATACGGACGTATTACCCTGAATTCGACAGAGATTATCAAAAAATTCGCAAAAAACGATAAAGCTTTCCCGCAGACAACAAAAGACAGAACGCGGGAAATATGATATAATTCTGAATCATGAAAGAGAAGAGGTTTTGGACATTACGGTATACGCTGATCAATGCCACGTATTTTGCGGCGTTCTGTACGGTGCACGCCTATGCGGCGGTTTATCTTCTGGACCGGGGCTTTACAAATACGCAGATTGGCATTCTGCTTGCCGTGGCGAATGTGACGTCGGCACTTTTGCAACCCGTCGTTGCGGCAGTGATCGACCGGCAGGGCTTTTTCACAAACCGGAATGTGATGATGATCAGTGCTGCACTGATCGCGGCGGGGTCCGTACTTCTTCTGGCGGCGGACACGGTCAGGACCGTGGTTTTCATCGTTTTCGCCCTGATGTATATGGTGCAGTTTACTTATATGCCGATCATGACGGCTTTGAACTTTGAGTATCAGAGGAAGGGGATACGGATCTTTTACGGTCTGGCCAGAGGACTCGGCTCTGCCACGTTTGCCGTAACCAGCGCCATTTTTGGGATCGTAGTGGAAAAGAAAGGGGTCAGGATCCTTCTGTATTTCAATATCCTGGTCATGCTCCTTCAGATCGTTATCGTATATTTCTTCCGCCTTCCGAAAGAAGCAGCGGCAAAAGAGACCAAAGAAGACAGAACGGAACAGGCACCGGATGCGGAAGCGGACCGCGTGCCGACCGCTTCTTTCCTTACGTTTATGAAAAAGTATCCGGCCTTTACCGTGATGCTGGTTGCGACAGTATTTCTGTTTTTTACGCACAACATGCTGAATGATTATCTGATCCAGATCATCAATGCGCTCGGAGGAAGCGAAAAGAATCTCGGGATCGCTACGTTTGTGGCGGCATTGCTGGAACTTCCGACGATGGCCGTGATCTCCGTGATCAGTAAAAAGGTAAATATGCGTTTGCTGCTGATCATTGCCGGAATATCTTTTACGATCAAGTCCGTGATCATGCTTGCCGCCGTGAATATTCCGATGGTGTATGCCAGTCAGGCGATGCAGATGTTTGCTTATGCCGTATTCATCCCGTCTGCCGCATACTATGTGAGCGAAAATATCGCCGAAGAAGACCAGGTCAAAGGGCAGGCGTTTGTGACCAGCTGCTTTACGATGGCCGGGGTGTTCAGTTCCCTGCTGTGCGGGGTGATCTTAGACCGGCTCGGCGTGAAAGAGATGCTGATCATCGGAGTCGTCATTTCGGTGATCGGAACGATGCTGATCTCCTATTCGATGTATATGTCGAAAAAAGTTTCTCAAAAATAATCCAATAAATTATCCCCTACCAGATCTATCGGACGAACATCTTTGAAGATGTGGAAATAATTATAGAAAGTAGGCTTTGATATTCCCGTTGCCTGCGAAGTATCTGAAAAAATGGTTTTTGTTTCTGCCAAAGTACATATATTTCTTGAATAGGATCTTATCAGGCGTTCTGCCCATAAAGGATTCCTTTTAACATGGCTGATATTAGAAATATCAGTATGACAATGGATACACAAAGCATTGTATGTGTGATAAAATGTTGATGATGGATAATAAAGCATTTGATTCCAAACGTATCGCAGAAGGATATGCCCAAAGGCCGTGGCTTCATAAAAGTGTTATCGAGACGGTAAAAAAAGATCTGGGGATTTCTGAAGATTTTAAATTCAAAAACGGTCTTGATGTCGGCTGCGGAGCGGGCTTATCTTCCAAGGCGCTGCGCCTTATATGCGATAAAGTCACGGGTACGGATATCTCCGATGAGATGATCAAAATCTGTAAAGAACTGTATAATGACCGGTACTATACTTTTTATACAGCAAAGGCTGAGGAGACGCAGATCCCGAAGGAGAAGTATGATATCGTTACCGCGGCGGGGTGCATTAACTGGATCGACAAGGATCGTTTTCTACGCAACATAAAAGCGGTAACAAGCAACGATGCGATGATCATAATATATGATTTCGGTATAACGGACAGGATGTGCGGAAACCCGGGATATACGGAATGGTATAAAGACGAATATCTGATCGGTTTTCCAAAACCGCCGAGAAACGAAAAGAAATGGAGCCAGACAGATCTGCCGTCTGGTTTTATCATGAAGAAGCAGGCAGATCTTGAAATGGAATATGAATTTGACATTGACACATTTACAGACTTTATGATGATACAGTCTAATGTCAACTCAAGGATTGAGAGAGGGGATATATCCGAAAAGGATGTAAGAGCGTGGCTGGAGAGAACGCTCGGACCGGTATTTGATCGGAGGACCCGAAAACCGGTATTCAGCGGATATATCTGGTATATCAACAGAGTTTAGGGTGGATCGCGATGAAGGGGAATCCGCATAAAAAGATGACTTTTTGAAGACCGGGTGCGGAAGGTGCGTCACCTGGGCAGACGCGACCGCAAAGTCCGGGATTTTTGGAAAAGAAGAAACCGGAAGATGTTTCGGAAGAAGATGAAGCAGGAGATGTGTGCTAATATGACTTCGGATAAGATTGATGCTTGGGTTAAAGAACAACGCAAGAGAAATGGTGAAAATGAGTAAGCAGAAAAGGAGAAGAAAATGAAGAATTATATCAAAATCCCGATGATCGCGGCGATCGTGCTGGAGGCATTTGCCCTGCTTATCGCTTTCGGGATGTATATGAATCAGGATCAGATTATCAATAGTATGGGAAGGAACCTGGGCATAGGAAATATCTATCCTGCAGTGATAACGCTTTATATCATCACATTTGCAGTTTATATCATCTTTTTTCTGGTGATGGTAACCTATGACGGAGCTTCATGCAGATGGGTTGGTGATGCTATGGTGATCGTATGGATCATTTTCAGCACAGCATCTCCTTATGTAAGCGTTATACAGAACGGAGCTATAGCTATTAGGGGAAGCGATTATGTGGCCGCTATGAGCATACTGACGTCTCAGATCTCGATGTTCGTATCACCGTTGAGCATTATAGCATCAGCGCTTGCACTTGTTGCGATAGGAAGATTCAGCGCGAGGAACGAATGCCGTGAGGCAGTACCGATGGGAGTAGATCCGGCGGTATTTGGTCAGGGGTATATGCCGGCTCAGGGATATACTCCCGTACAGGGAAGCATACCCGGCCAGGATCATGAGCAGGGGCAGTAAGCTGTACAACCGAAAATAGCAGTGGCCTGGACTAGAGCGCAACGATCGAATACGAGTGAAAATAAGAACGACTGCCCCGCAGACCTTTATTTTAAAAGGCCTGCGGGCTTTTTTGTTTGCAATGCTCCCTAAATGCTTTCGCATTAGCCAACCAGACATAAGAAAATAACAAGAAAAAAGTATTATGAAGCAGTGCAAGAGTCAAGAGAGAGCACATTTGTATGTGATCATCTTTTATACGAAAAAGAGCTCTAACGATAAACGGAGCAGGGTGAATATGCAGATAATCGTTGACTATCTGCATTTTTTTTTATTATGATACAAGAAGTCGTGAACGAGAATCCTATGATCATAAAGGGATAGGGATCCGATCATGAAATGTAAATAGGCTATTCCGGGAGGAAGAAGGTGGCATAGGCCTTGCGAAATTCGAATTCTTTGAGGATTGCTGTGAACTTCAGAAACTCTATCTTGCAGACGAAGTCAAAGGGGCAGGTTACAGTTATAAGCTTATCTCGCTGATCGAAGATAAAGCCAGAGAGCTTGGGTACAAGCGGATGTATCTTGAGACCCATGACAATCTTGCTGCAGCTATACATGTATATGAGAAAAGCGGATATAAAGAGATAGAGAAGCCGGCGGGCATAGTGCACGCTACAATGAATAGGTTTTTCATCAAGGAACTGTGAGAAATCGGACGAATGCCAATGAGATCAATTCTGATCAGGGACACAACCGGGGAAGAACGTGAGCAGATAGTAAATGAAAAAGTATTCCGGCTAAAAGACGAAAGGAGTATAACTTACAGGATAATCGGCTATTAGGGGTAAGATAAACCGAAATAATGTAAAGATTTTGATGAAAAGAAATTTCTATAAATTGGTAACACTAATATCCCTTATATTTATTCTCGCATTATCAGCGTGCGGTGCAGATAAAGTGGATGGCGAAGAGCAGGCTGTAAGAATATATACCTGCCCTGCCGAGAATATGTTTGGTCTTGAGAAAGTTGTGGTATTTGAGGACAGAGTAACAGCTGTATTCGATAAGGGAATTAGTGACAAATCAGAATATTTCAGCCTGTCATATAATCAGGAAAAAAACGAGATTTCTGCCGGTGCTAATCTGTCTAATCTCTCACAATACAGGAATCCATTAAGCACTATCGAAGAAAAAGACGGAAAATACATCGTAACCATGGTGTTCGAATATGATGAGGATAATAAAATTGATCCTGATAAGGATATAGAAGTTACAGGGTTTAATGTACTCGGAGGAAGTGTAGATTTCAACGACGGTAACCTAAAACTCCTATATTCGATTCAAGGCGGCGAATGCTTCGATGATTTCCGGCAGGACTATTCAGACAATACCGGTAAATGGGGAGAAATACAACACGAAACAGTATGCTGGCCGATGGGGGAATAGAATAGTTAATCGATTATCTTCTGAGATAACGCTCTATTGTTCATCCATTTAACTGCAATAATCCTATCTAAGCTTCTTTCACTTTTTTCCCGGTCATATATTCAGGCACAAGTGCAAACATAAAT
>Ga0310694_10003367_pt1 | contig 15723 bp, 11 predicted proteins | sample 174DNAGHGhighgp2_FD_203884 | JGI IMG/M metagenome (GOLD analysis project Ga0310694, IMG submission 203884) | Sheep rumen microbial communities from Palmerston North, Manawatu-Wanganui, New Zealand - 1742 DNA GHGhigh gp2 (v2) (version 2) | ecosystem: Host-associated > Mammals > Digestive system... | reverse complement strand
GGCGTTTCTCCATATCGGTCGCGCTTAAAGTCTGCGCCGAACAACTCTTTCCAATACAAGCGTGCAGCAATCCCTTCGTAATTATCTGAATCCCCTGATTTGACATTGCTATATAGCGGCTTTAGTTGGGAACTATCTTTATGGAAGCGTTCCAACAGCAATGCTTGATTTTTGATTTTTGCTTCTATGACTTCTTTCCAAATCTTTTTCACTGTGGGCAGTGATGCTTCCAATTGGTACTTATATGCCTCTTGTTGCGTGCTATTTGCCTCCATCGGAACGAGTTGCATAGATGGCATAAAATGACTATCACAAAAGATCACTGCTACATTATTGTTCGCCAACTCATTCAACAATGGGATCGTGATAATGATTTGCTGGTTCTCTATAATCACGCCCGACAGATCTTCTATCGGTCGAGTGAGAGGTTGCGGTAAGTCCTCTCGCTCGATGACCAATTGCTTGAGCCGGAGCGAGAGTTTGCAAGGCTTGGAAAAGAAGAGCGTTTGTTTTAGCATGACTTGAACGTTATTTTGCCGGTATCGGATATATTAAAGTCTTGTCCTTGTACGAGAGCGTTAAATTGAGTGTGCAAAAGCATTCTGATTGGCGCTGAATCACCATTTTTAAATGCTCCATTAATTTGCTGTAGCTCTCCATTTGGTCTAGCCTCTTGTTGATGCTTTAGTCTAATTTGCAGACCTTTGGAATCTGACATTCCTATAATTTCGTACATTCGTTTCACCAATTCTTCTTGGGAAGCAGTGTATATCTCTTCCGGAGAATTCTCGTATAAGAGCACCAAATCCCCTAATCGTATAGTCTTGATAAGTGCATAGCCTTCTTCGCTCACAGTGGGTACTAAAGGCTCATGTTTGCCGTAGGCCTGTGCTGCTTCATACAAACTGATAATAACAAACGAACGTTTCTTCTTTCCCTTTGCATCTGTTCCCTCATAGATGGCAGACATGAAGTTGCCATTTGTCATTGAATAGTGGCTACGCTTGTATTCTTTCTTGGATTGATCGCGCAATGAACGGATAGGTGAAGCGTTAATGGCAAAATCTTGGAAACAGCGCACTTTCTTAATCTTAACGTTTTTCTCTTTGTTTAGCCAGATAGAACCGTCTCCATTTTCTTGTTCAGCCTCAATTGCAGCAGATAAACTTCCATATTTTGCTCTGGCATCATTCACCGTTTTCTTAATAATCGGATCTACGATGCTGGCTGCCATTTTTTCTTCATCTTTAGAAGCAACTGAACTTAATATTATCCGCTTTACGGCACATAAGTTGCCAACTTTATGCTTGTCATCCACATTTTGGCTGTTGACAATCATTCCATAAATCATATCGTTGTGCAAAGCTCCACGAGCGGTATCTCCTTGTGCAAAACGAGGTTGTTTATTGGCATCACGGATGATATGTCCACGGCTATCACGAAGTTTCTTCTTTGTTTGCTTACCCATCGGGTTGGAGGTGTAATGCGCCACAAGAATCTCTTGCTCAATATCCTTGATATCTTCCGTGAATGTCTTCCATGGTTTCGGCATTAGAATGTCGGAACTATGATACTTATTTTCTTCATCAGCATGGTAATATGCGGAGAGCTCGTCATACTCACGCTTACCCATACAAGCAATTGTTATAGCATCAATACAATGATGCACATGATTCTCGCGGTTCTTCTTTTCATAAGCTGTCTGTATTCCCCAAATCTTGCGGAATGCAGCAGTCATTGATCCTTTGACGACATCCACCCGATTGAACAAACTGAGCAAATACAACCGACCGTAACGGCTGATTACTGATATATCCGTTCCTTGCCTGCGGGTAAAGCCTTGCACATCCTTCTCTTCGATTGTAAAGGCTTTGTACTTGTTTCTCCAGAAGTCCCGTTGCATCTCCAAAAGATGACGTTTAGCAATCACGCTGTCTTTTGCCTCTTTTGTGCTCAATCCGGATGTGGCATTTTTCATCTTTCGCAGTTGCTTATCTAACGCCTCGCAGTTCTCCTTCCATGTTTGGATATTGGCTTGTAGCAATTCTTGTGCTTGTTCTGATAGTTGTGACGGCAGACGGTTCTTCTTTATCTCCCTATTGAATTTTGCATCACAAATCGTCAAGTTCTCGCGCGTGGTATCTCCACCCATACTACGCGGAACGGTGTGCTCAATGTCAAACTCGGTGCCATTATACAAGGCGGACAGCGATATGCTTTTACCTGTATAAACGCACTTGCCTTCCTGATCCTTCCAAAGCAAGTATTTGAGTACATCATCATCACTCGGATTTGGGATGAATTCTTTGATAGCCTCTACCGCATCTTCGCGTTCTTTGCGCAAGGCGGCTTGATATCTTCGTAATGCTGCACGCCGATTCGCATCATTCAGTTCGCGCGCGAACTCAATATGTATGATTGTGTTCTCGTCAATCGTTCCGTCCTTGAGCAATTGGTTGACTACCGCTTTCATGCGGAAGAGCGAACGCATAGCCATCGGATTCTTGAGTGCAGATATACGCGGAGAACCTAACTGATATACGCCGTTTGTGGTGTGCTCCACATGACGATATTCCTCAATCATAGAGGGGTGATAGAGTTTCTTTATCTCCTTTGCAGATAGGTTATAGTGCTGCATCCACTTCACATCCAATGCTTCTTTTCGTTCCTCGCGTGACATCAGCGGTTTGCCGTTCTTGTCAGTTGGGATAGTCAGGTATTCCTCAATATCGGCTTTCAGATAGGCTTCTACATCTTCGTCGAAATCTTTCTCAAACGGATAGTCTTTCGTCAAATCACGCAGTTTGGCTAAGAGAGTAGCATTCGGATAATTCATTCCGTGGTCACGCATCAGCGGAACAATATTCTCCATCGCTTTCAGCGATAGCGAAGCGTAGCCTTGCGGCAAACGAATTTTAACAAACGCATCGGCTTGCTCGTCAGCCAGATTATAATGTTTGATTGCCCACTCACGGAGTTTCAGGTCGTCGTCGAAGAAATCCAATGCTAACCATATAGAATCAACCTGTGCCCTATCCTTAAGCAGATCTTCGCCAAAAACATCACGCAGTTGCGCGCTTACCGGACAACCTGCAACGCTGGTATCCATATAGTAGTTGAAGCGGTAGGGCTTATCCTCGGCTGATTTGTAATAGCAATACTTACCTTTCCCTGCAAGCGTTTTAGCAATGTCTTCAAACGGGAAGTTCGCTTTGGATTTGCGGAACCACAGATGCTTTACTTTATCGATCTCTTCATTAGTCAGCATGCGCAGCTCAGCATCCTCCGGCGTTTGCATCTTGATATTGCGGATAAAACTCCACATTCTGAATTCTTCAAACAACGGATGGGATACAGGCGCACAATGCTTGGATGGTTCAAACGGACATTTGGCAACACCGCGACGCTGGCTCTTCAATGGCCGCTGCTCGAAGATGGCTTTTCGAAGCTGCTGAACCAAGGATTCATCCAAATGTTGCTTGGCGCAGATGGCATCAAACTCATGCTCATAGTGCTCCTTACGGTCGGTATAACAACTGCGGATGCGCTCGCCTTTCTGATACAACTGATAGAAATATTGGCACAAATACTCACATCCGGCATCATGAATCTTCTGCGTCAGTTCTTTGATACCCGCCTTAACTGCTCCGGATTCTTTGTCTTTGTCATCAGTTTGGTCTTTGCGATTGCTGAGGAATCCGCGACGTTGCGCGATGTGATACATAGCACGCCCTACAAGATAACGATTGTCAGGGCTGCTCATATCTAACTCTTCTTCTACGCATCTGCAACGTGCCGCATAGGGATTGATGCCTTTCTGCTCATCAGTCAGTTGCCAGCGCATAAATGCGATATTATTCAATGGATACTTGCCATTCATGCGCCATGCACGCAATTCCTGTGATGTAAGCGAAGGGCACAAGCCTGCATTGCTCAATACTGTCAGCAATCGAATCTTCCTAACTTTCCTACGCCAATAAAGTTTCCGCAAACTGCGATGAGATGTGCGTTCTGCTGCACGGGATTTTTCTTGGGTGCCTTTCTCTATGTTTACACCTTCTTGGAAGATCTGTACACCTTTATCCACCAACTCGTATCCTCCTAACGGAAGTCGGTCAACCACCGCCCAACCTAACGAGTTAGTTCCGGTATCCAAGCCTAAAATGCGTTGTTTAATGACGTTTTCCATGAATAATTGAAGTTTTTTGTTATTTTTCTATATAAATATTTGGATATTTCAAAAAAATGTTGTACCTTTGCATCGTGAAACAAGTTATCTCTTCTTCAACTTGTCACAATAAGGCCCTTAAGGCCGAAGGTTGAAAAACCTATGGCTCTACTTCGGTGGAGCCTTTTTTGTGCTGATGATACTCCTTCGTTTTTTGCAATTCTCTCTAATCAAAGCGACATTCCGGGTTGAGGTCTTGCGGGCTGCGCCAGATCATGTGGTACTCCTCACGCAAGATACGTTTCTTGTGCTTCCAGAACGTGTGGCATGAGCCGAAGCCCAGTGTGCCGATCTCCTTGAGTGTGCGGCGTGTCCCTTTCGGGAAAGATGCTACAAAGTTACGAAAAAAAATGCACATTTGCAACAATTCCCGAAGAAAAATTGCACAGATGTGCATTTTAAGGCGAAATCTGCTGTGGTACATATCCGTTATACTCATCACTGATGCGACGGGAAGCTGACGAAGCAAGCTCGGCGGCGCAGTCGTTGAGCGTGAGGCATTGCGTGCGCGAGATGCGCAAGTCTGCGGCATTCTCGCTACCAGTAGCAAAAGGCGCAAGCACAACAAGGAATCCCTGCGCGCAAGCATCAAAATCACGTCCCTGCGGATAGACAAACTTGCCATCCAGCGCACGCTTGACAAGTCGCACCATTGGCAGTTGCTCCTTATAGCAGGCCTCATAGACTGCTTTCTCCGCCGGAGAGATAAAAGGCGATACCAACACCACACCCCTCCGAGCTATATGCAGGTAATGATTAACTTCATTGTGTATCTGTTCTTCCGTCAGATTGCGATGGCAGCGTACTTGTTGCCGCTCCGGATATTTTAGCAGGAAAGTATTGCCCACCGCCGTATATCGCGTCTGACTATCGCCGATAGTGAAGTTATACACCTTACGCAAGCGATCAGGGTAATGATGCTTGAGCCATAGTCGCCGCGGGTTGTCACGCAGATAAGATATCCAGCCCTGTAGTTGCCCCGGTGCTGTTAGAGGGCGGTCGTTATATCCGGCGCTAAAGAGGGGAGATCTTTCCTGCGGGCTGACGCCCACAGAAGCCGACGAAGACGGAGGTGACGATAACGGCGAGCTGACGCCCACAGAAGCCGACGAAGACGGAGGTGACGATAACGGCGAGCTGACGCTCGACGAAGCAGACGAAGGAGATGCCTCCCAATAGGCGCGGGAGCAGGCTCCTTTCCAGGCACCGATGATCTTACCTAAATGCCAGCCTTGCGGCAATTGCTCGCGGATATAGAGGATACCATGGAAATGATCGGGCATCAATTGGTATTGCAGTACCTGCACTTGACAACCGGCAGACTCTTGCACTTTGCGCTCTATCGCTCGGAACTTGGCTATTACCGTTTCGCCGAGCGTGGTGGGGGCTATCTGTGCCGTGTTCGGGCTGTCGCCTTGTAGCGTGCCAAGGAGGCGCTGGCGGTCGGTGGTCTCTACGGTGATGAGGTATGCTCCCGGGCGGGAATAATCATGCCCCGTCTTACGGCGGTGCATATTGTGCTTGATTGGGGCACGATACTGCGGGCTGACGCCCACAGAAGCCGACGAAGACGGAGGCGACGATAACGGCGAGCTGACGTCCACAGAAGCCGACGAAGAGGGATATGACGATAACGGCGAGCTGACACCCACAGAAGCCGACGAAGAGGGATATGACGAAGCATGTCTCTTTTGAGCTACGTCTTTTTCGTTGGCTGTGCCTCGCGTAAGCGTGGCTTTTCCGTCCTTTATATGTGTACTGATTTTCATATTATTATGCTGAGTGCCCAATTGCCTGCAAAGTTACAAAAAATATTTGATATATGCAAATGTATTAACTTTTTTTGCGCGATTTGCTGTTACCTGTCTGCGCACGGGCTAATATTTCCGTTGCGGACAAAAACGGTCAACTGATCGCGAAATACGATGCAAAGATAATGCAACAAAGTGCTATATCTTGTCGCATGCTCAAAAAAAGTGCAAAATATTTGCATAATTCAAAAAAAAGTTGTATCTTTGTATGTCAAAACCATTATTATTCATGCCAACCGAGTCACATAGCAGTACTTCGCGCCGAGCCATCCGTGTGGTGGCTGCAATCGTCATCGACCGGAGCGGACGTATATTTGCCACACAGCGAGGGTACGGAGAGTGGAAAGACTGGTGGGAGTTTCCGGGCGGGAAGATTGAGGCAGGCGAGGCGCCCGAACAAGCCTTGCGACGCGAGATACGCGAGGAACTGGATGCGGATATAGAGGTAGGGAAACTGATGCATACGGTGGATTATGACTATCCCGCCTTCCATCTAACGATGTACTGCTACCGCTGCACCTTGCCCGACGGACACGTCGTGCTGCTGGAGCATGAGGCGGCACGATGGCTGAAACCTGAAGACCTGAACACCGTGAAGTGGCTGCCGGCTGACGAGCAGATAATAGCAGAACTGCAGCGCGGAACAGCGGCGCAGACGTAAAAATTGCGAAAAGAAAAGATTATTTTGGCAGAACACTTGCATAAATCAAAAAATTTTTGTAACTTTGTGTGACTTTTCCGAAACAGGAAGATCTTCAGCCGTAACCCACAGACTGAAACATGACTACTAACGACTAAAACAATTATGCTATGGATATTTTAATACTTGTACTGTTATCTCTGGCGGGCGTGTCGCTGCTCGTGCTGGAGTTGTTTCTCATCCCGGGAATGGGTATAGCCGGTATAGCCGGCGGAGCCTGCCTGGTAGGTGCAGTGGTGTATGCCTACATGGTGATCGGTGCCACGGCAGGGCATATAACATTCTTTGTCGTGCTGGCTGCCACGGGTGTGGCTGTGTATGCGTTCTGCAAGAGTAACGCAATAGAAAAGATGGGTCTGGATGCAAAGATTGACGATACGGTCGAACTGGCTGAACCGGGCAAGAAGATTTCTCGCTTGCAAAAGCAAGCGGAAGAGATGAAAGAAACCGCTGAGGCTGATAAACATTAGACCGCTGCGCTGCCGGACATATAACGAAGGAATAATAAATTTAAAAAAATCAATAGTATGGAAGCATTACAAATTATTCTGATTGTGCTGCTTGCGATTGCAGTAATCTTGTTCTTCTACTACGTGCCGTTCATGTTGTGGATCAACGCGCAAGTCAGCGGTGTACGAATCTCACTGATCCAACTGTTTCTGATGCGTATCCGTCGTGTGCCGCCCACGAAGATTGTTAACTGCATGATCGAGGCTCACAAAGCCGGACTGCAGGATGTGAAACGTGACGGTCTGGAGGCCCACTTCCTTGCCGGCGGACATATCGAGCGTGTGGTACATGCTCTGGTAAGTGCCAGCAAGGCAGGTATCCAGTTGCCGTTCGGTATGGCTACGGCTATCGATCTCGCCGGTCGTGACGTGTTTGAGGCTGTGCAGATGTCCGTCAACCCCAAGGTGATTGACACTCCGCCGGTAGCTGCCGTTGCCAAGGACGGAATACAGCTGATAGCCAAGGCACGTGTGACGGTTCGCGCCAACATCAAGCAACTGGTAGGCGGTGCAGGCGAGGATACGATCCTTGCACGTGTAGGCGAAGGTATAGTAAGCTCCATCGGTAGTGCCGAGAGTCACAAGCAAGTGCTGGAGAACCCTGACAGCATCAGCAAACTGGTGTTGTCCAAAGGTCTGGATGACGGTACGGCATTCGAGATACTGAGTATCGATATTGCCGATATCGACGTGGGCAAGAACATCGGTGCACAACTGCAGATGGATCAGGCTGAGGCTGACAAGAACATTGCCCAAGCCAAAGCCGAGGAACGCCGTGCGATGGCTATTGCCAACGAGCAGGAGATGAAAGCCAAAGCACAAGAGGCACGCGCCAAGGTGATTGAGGCTGAGGCTCTTGTGCCGCAGGCAATGGCTGAGGCGTTCAAGAACGGAAATTTAGGAATAATGGATTATTACCGCATGCAGAACATCCAGGCTGATACCGCCATGCGCGAGACCATCAGCAAGCCCAAGGCGAAATGAAAGTAGCTGTATTGCAGTACCCCGTAGCATGGGGAGATGTTCGCAAAAATGTCGGTGACACCGTAACTCGCATCGCTGCATTGGTCGGAAAGACCGATGTGGCGTTGCTGCCTGAGATGTTCAGTACAGGGTTCTGCGTGGATCATCCCGAACTGGCTGAGACCACCGACGGATATACCATCACCACACTTCAGCAGACTGCCGACGAGACCGGTATAGCCATTGCCGGCACGTTCATCTGCCGTGAAGGCGACAAACTGTACAATCGCGGCTTCCTGCTGTCACCGCATGCTGCTCCGCAGTTCACCGACAAACGTCACCTGTATGCCACCGGAGGTGAGGACCGATTCTTCACTCCCGGCAAGAAACGTACGATATTCACCTATCAAGGCGTAAAGATTCTGCTGCTCATCTGCTACGATGTGCGGTTCCCCGTATGGGCGCGAAACGTATGGGGCGATGACTATGACCTGATTCTGGTGAGTGCCAACTGGCCCGAAGCACGCGTGGTGATGTGGGATATACTGGTGGCATCACGTGCCGTGGAGAACCAATGTTATATAGTGGCAGCCAATCTGGTGGGCGATGATGGTGCAGGGTGGCACTACAACGGACACTCGGTGGCATACGATACACGCATGAACGAACTGCTGAAATTCGCAGATAACGAAGAAGGTACACGTATAGCCGAACTCTCCATGCCTGTGCTCAAGCATTATCGCGAAGCATTGCCGCTATGGAGAGATACAGACAGAAAACTTGTGCGTTTGGAGTTCTCGGAGTAAAGAAGATAGTTAGCAAGTGAAATATTTGTGGCAAATACAAACATTGTCGGATGAGCAGGCAGCACTGCGCGACAAGCTGACACAGGAACTGCAGATCAGTCCTGTGGCTGCGGCTCTGCTGGTACGTCGCGGCATAACGACGCGCGAACAGGCATCGGCGTTCGTTCATCCGGCACTCAGTCAACTGCATGACCCGATGCTGATGTTCGGCATGCGAGAGGCGGAACAGCGTCTGTCACGAGCCGTGGACAGCGGCGAGAAGATACTTATCTACGGCGATTATGATGTGGACGGCACAACGGCCGTGGCACTTATGTACCGATTCCTGAGTGCGTTCTATACGAATATCGACTATTATATCCCCGACCGATATACGGAAGGTTACGGCATATCGTTCCGCGGTGTGGATTATGCGCAGGAGCAAGGATGCACGCTGATCATCGCCTTGGATTGCGGTATCAAGTCGGCAGACAAAGTAGAGTACGCGCGCAAGCGAGGAATAGACTTTATCATCTGCGACCACCACATGCCCGGTGACGAACATCCGCAGGCGGTAGCCGTGCTGGACAGCAAGCAGCCGGATGATCCGTATCCGTTCAAAGAGTTGTCGGGCTGCGGAGTAGGATTCAAACTGGCGCAGGCCTACGCGCAGACGCACAACATGCCGTTTGATACCGCACTCAACCCTTTGCTTGAGTTGCTGGCAATGTCGATAGCATCGGATATTGTATCGCTCACCGGCGAGAACCGCGTACTGGCATACTTTGGCATCAAGCAGATCAATACACGTCCGTCGGTGGGACTGCAAGGGTTGCTGAAGATGACTGACCTGGAAGGCAAGCAGGTGAACATATCCGACCTTGTGTACCGCATCGGTCCGCGACTGAATGCCTGCGGACGAATCAAGTCCGGGCGTGCTGCTGTCGAACTGCTGATAAGCAACGATGCCACGGTGGCAACGGAAATCGCGCAGACCATCGAAGCATTCAACAGCGAGCGGAAAGAGAAGGATGAGAAGATCACTCAGGAGGCTCTGCAGCAGTTGGAGGCGGACCCCGAGCATCCTAACAAACATACGAACGTGGCGTACGGAGCCAACTGGCATCGAGGCGTGTTGGGTATAGTGGCATCCCGACTGACGGAGAACTATTACCGTCCGACCATTGTTCTCGCTGATACAGAAGACGGGCTGATAGCCGGCTCGGCACGCAGCGTAGGCGGATTTGATATCTACTCGGCTATCGACTCCTGCCGCGACCTGCTGACTAACTTCGGCGGACACGTGTTTGCAGCGGGATTAAGCATGCTGCCCGCTAACCTGCCGGAGTTCAAAAGGCGGTTTGAGCAATATGTGGCAGAGCATATAACCGACGAGCAGCTGATGCCTGTTATCCGCGTGGAGGAAGAGTTGCTGTTGCAGGATATAGACAAGCAGTTCTATAATGTGCTTCGCCATCTGGAGCCTTTCGGACCGGATAATCCCCATCCGCGATTTGTGACGCGAGGGCTGATCAACAACCGCTACACCAAGCGTGTGGGCAAGCAGGGCGAGCACCTCAAACTGGACCTGACCGACCGCAGCGTGGCAATCAGCGGTATTGCGTTCGGCAAAGGCGATATGGCAATGTATATCCAGAACGGCAATGCCGTGGATGTATGCTATAGTCTGGAGCAGAACACGTACAACGGCGTGACATCACTACAGATGAAAGTGGAAGATATAGTTCCTACGGAGTCAACGGAAAAATAATACGGAATGTACATCCCTGTAATCGACAATGTTGAGATTGACCGTGAGCAACGCCAGGTGCGCAAGCAGGGTCAAGCGATCCACCTGACCGGTCTGGAGTACGGTCTGCTGGATTACTTGTCGGCACACGCCAACCGGTTGTGCACGCGCCAGCAACTGCTTGACCACGTGTGGGGTGCCCGGTTCAAATACGATACAGGCACGATAGATGTACACCTGACAGCACTACGACGCAAACTTGGCTGGAACAGCAAGTATCCAATCGAAACGATTCGCGGTGCGGGATTGATACTGCGTATCGAGCACACGGTAACCCGTTACACGGTGGATCTGCAGTCGATACTTGCAGAATGGCTGCGGTGTCATGAGCAGGAGATCAATGCAGCCGGTCTGGTGGCACAGATGCACCTTACGCCGTTCGTGAACGAACTGACAATCGACCCTGAAGTGCTGAGACGCATGCTGGACAGTATATTGGCAGCGTTGCTCCCCGGAGCCAAACCCGGGATATTCAAGATCAGTTCGCGCCTGACTATGCACCACTTCTCCCTCACTCTTGATTTCAACGGTGCAGTGAACGAACTTCGCATCCCTATTTATGGGGATTTTGATGCATCTTAAGATAATCTTAATCTTTGTTTAAGAAAAATTTTGTACCTTTGCACCCGCTTTCGGCAGATAGCGGGTGTAACTATCCATGCAAGTAAAGGTATTAGTCATAGTATGTCTGGCAACGGCAGCAACCATTGTGCACGCCGCTTCGCCTGAAGGTTGGGCAGATACGGTAGCCCTGCCGGATGTGGAAGTATCCGTATCGCGTATAGCGGTGCCTGTATCGCGCCAGCAGATGCAGGTGAGTGCTCTGGATGCGCGGATGATTGAGTCGGCACAGGTGGCAGCACCGAAAGATGTGGCAGCACTCGTCCCCAATATCCATATGCCGGATTACGGTTCCGCCATGACCAGCAGCGTGTATATCCGCGGCTTGGGTAGCAGGATCAATGAGCCGGTATTGGGTATGGTGGTGGATGGTGTACCGCTGTTGGATAAAAATATGTACGACCATACGATGCAGGATGTGAAACGTATCGAACTGTTACGTGGTCCTCAAGGCAGCAGTTATGGCAGAAACTCCCCCGGCGGAGTGATGGAGATACGTACCATCCAACCGCTTGACATAGGCAGTCAGTTGATTCGCGGCGGTGTGAGCTACGGAACAGCCAATACTGTCAAGGCTCAGATGTCGTACTACGGCAACAATCAGGCGTCGGAAGCCGGCGATGCGAACAGTCGTCCGTTCGGCTGGGGTATAGCAGCGCGTTATCAGCGCACCGATGGATTTCACACGAACGATTATACAGGGCAAAAGGTTGATTACGGTCAGCAGGCAGGCGGACGTATCGTATTGGACGGTCGTCCGACGAATGAATGGCGCGTGACCGGAACGGTGTATGCCGATTGGGTGCGGCAGGGAGCTTTCCCGTACGCCTCGGTAACAACGGGAAGAATAGACTATAACCGTCCGGGTAGTTATGAGCGGCTATCTGTACTGCCGTCGGTTCGCGCGGAATATACGCATGATGACTGGCGCGTACAGCTGTCGGGCAGTTATCAGTACATGCATGATGATATGCTGATGGATCAGGACTATACGCGTGCCGACATCTTTACTCTGCGGCAGACACAACGCCAACATAACGGAACGCTGGATGCATTGCTGTATGCCCCCAAACCCTGTGAATGGTATGAGTGGACCGTAGGATGGAGCAGTTTCCTGAAAACCAATGCGATGCATGCCCCCGTTACGTTTATGCGCGAGGGTATAGATGAGCTGATTCTGGGTAACGCCAATCGCGGCATCCAGACCGTTTTTCCCGATGACTCCATCTGCATCAGCAATACCACATTACCTATCCCGAGCTCGTTTGAACTGCTGAATGCAGGTGTGGCACTCTATCACCAAAGCCATTTTCAGTTCGGACACTGGCATATCAACGCGGGCGTGCGCATAGATTATGAACACACGCGCATGGACTACCTGAGCACGGCTGACCTGAGTTACCGATTCACAATGATTATGCCTGATTATGAGGATGTACACACTGAGATTAGAGGCAGGCAGTCCAAGCCGTACTTGCAGGTGCTGCCCCGGTTGGCTGTGTCGTATGACGGATCATGGGGAACGGTATATGGCTACGCAGCCAAAGGCTACAAGGCCGGCGGATATAACCCGCAGATCTTCAGCACCATCACGCAGAACCAAGTGATGACGGATATGGCAGCAGACATGGGTATGCATCTGGATATGGCTGATCCGCGGTACTCGGACGTAGGTATCACCTCCTATAAGCCCGAGACGGACTGGACATTCGAGATAGGTGCCCACCTGACGCCTGCTGAGGGACTGAAGGTGGATGTGGATGTATTTCATATTCAATGTCTGGATCAGCAGGTGACCGTCTTTCCCAACGGCAAGACGACAGGTCGCATGATGGCTAATGCTGCTCGCTCACGAATATGGGGTGCTGAGGCAGCATTGCAGTATCGCTGGACGCGTGACAAATGGTTCGGGATGCTGGATGCCTCATACGGCTTTACCGATGCACGGTTCATCACGTTCAACGATGGTATGGGCGACTATTCGGGACACTATATCCCCTACGCACCGCAACACACCCTGCACGGGCTGTTGACAGCAGGTTATATGGTAGGGCACAAAGCCCTGCAGGCGGTAACCATGTCGGTTAAGGGTGATGGTATAGGCTGCATCTATTGGAACGAGCAGAATGATTGCAGTCAGCCGCTGTACGGTCTGCTGGCAGCTACAATAGCCCTGAGGTGGCAATATGTGCAATTGGAGCTGTGGGGTAAGAACCTGACCGGCACGCGGTACGACGTGTTCTACTTCCGATCAATGGGCAACGATTTCCTGCAGCGCGGCAAGCCCAGAGAGTTGGGCGCAACCGTGCGATTTGAGATATGATAAACCTGACTATGATAACCAATAAAAGACAAAGAAGAATGAAGAAATTATTTACACTGATGGTACTTGCCGGACTGCTGATGTCCTGCCACATCACTACACAGGAAGAACCGGTGAAAGATAACTCAAAGGCGTATGAGGCATATGGACTGCTGACCATTCCCACATCGGGATTTACGAAGGAAGCCGTTCGCACCAAACTGGTGCTTGTGGATGACAAGAAACTTAATCTGTACATGTTTGAGGTGAAGTTCGCTGCCGCCATGCCGGTGACAATTGACATGCTGATTAGCGGAGTGGACTATACCAAGACCGGAGAAAGAATAAGCTTCAGCTGTAACGATATAGTGCCTACAGCAGGAGATAAACCCTACGAGAAGTATGTCATCAAGGACCTGAACGGTTACGTTACGGCAGACTCGTTGTGCCTGAGCAACAAGTACGGAGACACTCCCAGCGTGTATGAGGGAGTGCTGGTAAAGTAAGTTTCACAAAGAGAAAATTCTTAGTTTCCGTTACATCGGATCGACGTCCGGTTGGATGATCGTCCCCTTGCAGTTGGGCAAGGAAAGTACGTAGCGGATGTGTTGCATCACGAGCGTTTTGGCTTGCGAGAACGATGCATTGGCTTCGATGCGCAAACGAATGGAGCGGATATACATGTTCTGCACACGTGCAACAGGAGGTATAATCACATCGGAGCACCGTGTTCCGAATATTTGCCGGAGTCGTTCGCTGAGTTCGCGCGCAGCAGTGTCCAGCCTCGTATAGTCGCGATGTTTGAGCGTAAGCACAATCAGGCGGTAGAAGGGCGGGAAACGGAATGTGCGTCGTTCCCGCAACTGCTCTGCATAGAACGAGGCGTAATCATGGTGTTGCAACAAGGTATATAACGGTGTATCCGGCTGAAAAGACTGAATGATGACTTCTCCCTCGGTGCCTGTTCGTCCGGCGCGTCCCGCTACCTGCTCGAGCATTTGGAATGCGCGCTCGGAACTACGGAAGTCCGGAGACTGCATCATACTGTCAGCATTAAGGACGGCAACGAGAGACACATCGTTGAAGTGCAATCCTTTGGTGACCATCTGCGTGCCTATAAGTATATCCACCTCATGGCGTGCAAACGCATTGATAATGTGCTGGTGGCTATTCTTGTTACGAGTTGTATCCAGATCCATACGTGCAACGCGTGCATCAGGAAAAAGCGTGGCGACCTCGTCTTCAATCTTCTCAGTGCCAACACCATAATCTCTCCACTCGCCTCCGCATGCAGGGCAAACCGGCGGTACACTTATCGTGTATCCGCAATAGTGGCAGATCAGTGAGTTCGTTCGCTTGTGGTGGGTGAGACTGACATCGCAGTTGCAACACTTGGGCACGTAGCCGCACTTGCGGCAACCGATGTACGGTGCATAACCTCGACGGTTCTGAAAAATGATGATCTGTTTGCCCAAAGCCAGTTGTTCGCGAATCTTATCCACCAACGGATCGGAGAAATGCTCGTACATCTCCTTGCGATGGTACTGTCTCTTGAGGTCGATAAGTGATATATGCGGCAGACTGAGCCCTGCAAACCGCTCGGTCATCTCGATCAAACGGAACTTGCCGGTCTGCGTATTGTAATACGTCTCTATGGCCGGTGTAGCCGTGCCTAATAGCAGGTGTGCTCCCGCCTGTTTCGCCATCACTGCCGCTACCGAGCGGGCATGATAGCGCGGCGCAGGATCCTGCTGCTTGAACGAACTGTCGTGCTCCTCGTCAACGATGATAAGCCCGAGCCCGGTGAACGGCAGGAATACACCGGAGCGTGCGCTAAGAATAACCTTAGGCTGATCAGAGTCCAGTAAATCCTTGTAAATCTCTACGCGCTCCATATCACTGAACCGCGAGTGATAAACGCCCAGTTGCTTGCCGAACACGCTCTTCAGCCGATCGGTTAGTTGGGTGGTGAGTGCTATCTCCGGCACGAGGTA
>Ga0310694_10003365_pt1 | contig 15725 bp, 5 predicted proteins | sample 174DNAGHGhighgp2_FD_203884 | JGI IMG/M metagenome (GOLD analysis project Ga0310694, IMG submission 203884) | Sheep rumen microbial communities from Palmerston North, Manawatu-Wanganui, New Zealand - 1742 DNA GHGhigh gp2 (v2) (version 2) | ecosystem: Host-associated > Mammals > Digestive system >... | reverse complement strand
TACTTTTGAAAAAAACGACGCGCTTTTTAAAAAAAACGACGCTACTTTTGGAAAGCAGGTGACAAGCCTGCTCCCACGACCATGCAGGGGCTATTCCTTTCAAGCCAATCAGCTAAAGAATCATAGAGGCTCAAGGCAAGCTTATATCAGAGGCAGCAAATTGCCGACAGGGGGAAGAATAGGCACTACTCTCCCCCCTCCGTCTGCTGCACGATAAACTCACGGGGCGAAATGCCGAAGTGCTTACGGAAGACGGCAGAGAAATAAGGCAGCGACGAGAAGCCAACGGTATAAGCCACCTGCGTAATGTTGAGTTTCTGCTCCTTCAGCAGCCGTGCAGCCTGCTCCATGCGTATGTTGCGTATGAACTCGGAAACGGGAATGCCCGTCATCTCCTTCATCTTGCGGTGCAGGTGGGCGCGGCTGATGCCAGCATCCTGACAGATAGTGTCTACGCCAAAGTCGCTGTCACTCAAGTGGTCGTTGACGCTCTTGATGATACGCTCCATGAGCTGCTCGTCGTTGCCTTTCACCTCTATCTGCTTCACCTTGTCAATGGGCTTCTGGGAGCCGGAGAACTTGCCGCGCAACCTTAGGCGGGTGGCTATGAGGTTGTCGATGGTAGCATGTAGCTCGCTGACGTTGAAGGGCTTGGTGAGGTAGGCGTCAGCGCCCTTCTCCAATCCCTCAAGCCGGTTGCCGATGTCAGACTTGGAGGTGAGCATAATGACGGGCAGGTGAGAGATATTGACGTTGGTGCGTATCATGCGCAGCATGGTGAAACCGTCCATCTCGGGCATCATGACGTCGCTGATGACAAGGTCGTAGTCGTTGGTAAGCAGCTCCTTGAGACCGTCCTTGCCGTTATGACTCATGGCGAAGTAGTAGTATGAAGCAAGTTCCTGAGCCACGAAGCGTGCCAGCTCCTCGTCATCGTCGACAATGAGAACGCGGAACGTCGTGCTGGGCTGTCGCCCCGTGGACAGCCGGACGCTCTGTGGCGTTTCCTCAGAGGTATCAAGCTCTGCCTGGTCAAGGTGTGCAGTGCCTAATGGCAGCCTCACGGTGAACACCGAACCACGCTGCCCATCGGTGCGGTTGCGGCCGGTGATGGTGCCGTGGTGCATATCGACAATCATCTTGCAGAGATTGAGTCCTATGCCCGTGCCCAGAACATTGCCGCTCTTCTCGCCTGCTCCCTGATAAAAGCGGTCGAAGAGGTGTAGCAACGTCTCGTCGCGCATGCCGGTACCAATGTCGGCCACGGTAAGCTCCACATAGTCCTTCAGTGCACCGTGGGCGTGGTCGTCGTGCCCGGTGGTAAGGTGCAGGCTAATCTCGCCGTTGTCGGAGCCATACTTGAAAGCGTTGGACAGCAGGTTGCTGACTACCTTGTCAAACTGTGTACGGTCTATCCAAGCCTTGACGCTCTCAGTAGGTGCGTCGAAGGTATAGTCAATGCCACGTTCGCGGGCGGTGTATTCAAATACCTGATAGATGGTGCGTACAAACTCGGCCATGTCGGTCTCGCGGCAGTGCAAGTGCATCTGCTGCTTGTCTATCTTACGCACGTCAAGAATCTGGTTCACCAGCGAGAGTATGCGCTGAGCGTTGCGCTCAATGACGCCCAGATCTTCCTGCGCCTCAGCGTCGAGTCCTCGCCGCCGTAGTTTGTCGAGCGGCCCCATGATGAGCGTCAGCGGCGACCGTATGTCATGAGTGGCGTTGATGAGGAATTTCATTTTGTCTTCGTCTAACCGCTGACGCATGCGGCGGCGATAGAGCCATCCGCCAAGGAGTATGAGTGCTGCCAACGCCAGGGCGTAGATAATGTAGGCCAGTGTAGAGCGATACCATGGTGGCGTAACGACAAGGGTGAACACACGCGACTCGCTGACCACGCCGTTGTCAATGGCGCGCACCTCAATGCGATAGGTACCGCTGGGCAGATGGTTGAACACGATGGCGTTTTGTCCTTCAATGTTGCGCGTCCACTCGCTGGCGCCGTTGACACGGTACTCGAAGATAGTGTTTAAGGCCGAGAAATTGAGCAGTGAAAACTCCAGCGTAATCGACGTCTCGAGGTATGACACAGTGAAGTGGTCGCCCTCAATGACGGGCACGTCGGTGACGCGCCTGCCGCCCGATTCTGTCAGTGTGCTCACACGTTGGCTGCCTAAGAAGAGGTTGGAGAGCCTCACCGAGCCTGGCTTTGTCACAACGTTGTCGACCTGCTGCGGCGTAAAGGTGACGATACCGTCGCCGGTGGCAAAATAAATGCGGTTGGCTGCCGGTGTGAACATGCCAGCAGCGCTGACGTAGTCTTTGACGGCCTGGGCCTCACCGCTGACATAGTTTAACCACTTGTTCTCGCCCTGGCGGTAGTGCCAGATGCCCATGGAGGTGGCACACCAGATGCCGCCGTCGTTGTCCTGCACGATATATGCAATGGTAAGCCCGCGCAGAGGCTCGGCGTTGGGGAAATCCTCAACGGTATTGGTCTTGCGGCGCCACACGTAAAGTCCCTCGATTGTGCCTATAATCATGTCGCCGTCACGCGTCTCGCAGATAGACTCGCAACGTATGCGCTCGCAGATGGTGTTCCACCCGAAGGGGCGGAAACTGTCGGCCACGGGATCATAACAGCTGACGCCCCACGACGATGCCAGCCACAGCCGGCCGTCGCGGTCGACGGTCATGTCCATCACCCAGTCGTTCCACATCTTACCGCGAACGGAGTCCATGGGGTCGGTCATCTGGAAATGGCGCAATTGGCGCGTAGCCTTGTCATACTGCAGCATGCCGCGGCTGTATGCCGAGAAGTAGAGGTGGCCGTGGCCGTCGTCGGCCATGCAATTAAACTTGTCACAGCCGAACCTCAGCAGTTCGCTGGCGCGGCCGGTGACAGGGTCGTAGCTGTAGACGGCCTTGCTGGTGCCCAGATAGTAGTTGCCCTGTCGGTCGCGGCTTATAAACTCGGTGCCGCCGGGCGCTGACGGATGAGCCACGATAGTACCCTCGGAATTGAAGCCATAGACGCCTTCGTTCTGCACCGTACACCAGGTGACGGCGTTCTCGCCTCGGCAGATGCTCGACACGAAGCTGCCTATATCGCGCTTCTGCGCCGAGAAGCTCCAGGTGGAGAACTGTGCCTCGTGGCTGGAAACCACCACGAGCCCCTTTCGCTGGCAGCCCACCCAGAGGTTGCCCTGCCGGTCTTCCAGCAGCGCCCACACCTTGCTGGCATCGGCATTAATGCCAGGCACACTGAGGTGATAAGGTTCCACTCGCCTCGTCCCTACGGGAATACGCAGCACGCCGTTGCCGCGTGTACCTATATATATATTGCCTAAGTGGTCACAGAGCGCCGTGGTGAAGTTGGGCGTGAGACCGCCGAGTGGCGACAGGTCGAAGAAGCCGTCGTGGAGTCCCTTTTCGTCGTAAACCAGCAGGCGGTCGCGGGTGAGCACCAGCACGCGGTTGCCCATGGTGGCAAAACCCAGCGGCGGCTCGCCGTTGGTGGGAAATCCTTGGGCTTTCTTTCCCGGAGCCTTCAGCGTGACGTGGGCAATGCCTCCCTTCCAGAAGTTTCCGCGGGCGTCAACATAGATATGCTCAAAGTATCCGTCGCGGTCGTTGACACGATAGTCTGACAGCTCCGTCGTCGTGAGCGAGTCCAGGGTGGCTTGATGGAGACTGTAGCCCGATGTGCCCACGAGCACGCGGCCGTCGGTATCCTGACAGATGTCGCCCACACGAGGGCGCTGTGAGTTGGAGAAATCGTAGCGCACAAAGCGGTCGGTGGCGTAGTCATAGCGCTGCAGCCCCGTGTTGGTGCCTACCCACAGGTTGCCGCCTTTGTCGCAAAACACCTTGTTGACGATATTGTACATCAGCGACGTGGAGTCCTCGGGATTATTGCGATAGACGGTGAAGCGATAGCCGTCGAAGCGGTGCAGACCGTTCTCGGTGGCCACCCAGATATATCCTGCCTGGTCTTGGCAAATGCTCGTTATCATGGTGCTCGACAGATAGTTGCTGCCAAAGAACTGGCAGGTCTGCCCATGAGCAAAGATGGCTGAAAGCATCAGCCAGAAAAGAATAGTTAGTCTCTGTTTCATGTAGTTAATAACAATAGGTCGGCTGCAAAGATACGAAATAATCTTTTATCTCGTGCATTTTTCACTGTTTTTTTTACAAACAATGCGGTTGCCTATGTTCACACACCGGCAACCGCATGAGAAAACTAAACTACTTTTTTACCTATTGTATTAACTAACTACTTTTCCTGTGAATGTTTTTTATTCCAAGCCTATCGCCGCAGGGTCTGCTATTTCTCCTGCTTAATAACAGCCGACTCTTGTCCGAAAAGATACTGTGGCTTATAGCCGCCATAGTCGACAACCACCTTCTCGAACACGATGCCCGGCTGTCGGGGCTGCAGCGTCAGCGTGTGCTCGCCGCCGGCGGCCACCGGCAGTTCTACCACCGACTCCACCAGCCTGCGTGCTATCGTAGGATAGAACTCGGAGTACATGTAAGGCTGGCGGTCAACGAGGTTTTTGTTGAAGCACACAACCTGCGGTTTGCCGCCGTCGATGCTGACAGCATACTCATGGCCGCCACGGTCGAGGAAGTCGAGCGTTGACTTCACAATAACGTGCACCTTCACCTGCCTAACTTCTGCTGGCAGTTCCAGCCGATAGTTCAGCTGCGCGAGGCCCGGCTCGCGGGTATAGGGCGTCAGGGCTACGGCGCTACGCGTCCGTCCGTAGTATGGATAGACGGTCCACTGTGTGCCGTCAGGAGCGGTGGCGCTATAATAGTGCTCGGCCTCCATGGCGGTATAGCCCGTGGCGGTCAGCGGGAAGGTGTAGCCCTCGGGAGTGCCTGAGGCTACGCTGGCTGTGCGCGGCAGCATGTCCTTGGGGAAGTTGTCGTTCCATGAGCGATAGCCTATATGCTTCTGTGTCATCATGCCGTTCCACTTGCCGCCGGCAATGTCGTGGTTGTAGGCTCGGCAGAGCAGTGAGTCGCGCTGGAAGCAGCGCTTCACGCGCTCGGCCCACAGGTTGGCGTCGGGGTTGCTATGCTTGGCCAGATACTGGTTCATGGCCTGGGCGTAGTACATGTCGTAGAGGTTGGCCATGGCCTGGACGGGGAAGAGGATGAGCTGCCGATAGAAGTCGCGGGCGTTGGCGGGGATGTCGTCGTAGAGCCTCAGTGCGCGGCGCTCCAGGCGGGCATAGTCGTCGGCCACCTGGCGCCATTCGCCGGTTTCTATGTTGTAGGTCTGTGCGTCGAGCATTTCGGGCGTGACGCGGGCCATGTACTGGCAATTCTGGTTGTAGATGGCGGCGGCCTCCTCGGCGGGCGAACCGCCGAACACAGTTGCGGGCGAACCGCCGAGGACGTCAGCGAAGAAGCGCCGCGTATGGTCGGTGACGGTCTGCTGGGTGTACTGCTTGGGGGCCCATGCCATGTCCATGAACAGCTGTATGGGGTACTCCATGGGCTTGAGGTCGCCGACGTTGAGGATCCAGAGCTTCTCAATGCCGAAGTCGTAAGCCAGCGACAGCTGCTCAAACATCTGCTGCGTCTGCGTGACGTTGAGCCACTTGGTGTTACGCGGAGCGCCCACGTAGTCAACGTGGTAATAGATGCCCCATCCGCCCTTGCGGTTGCGCTCGGCCTGGTCCTTGGGCACGCGGCGTATGTTGCCCCAGTTGTCGTCGCTGACGAGGATGGTAACGTCGTCGGGCACGCGGAAGCCGGCGTCGTAGTAGTCCTGCACCTCTTTATAGAGTGCCCACACCTGAGGTGTCTCCTTAGCGGGGCGTCCGGTAACCTCCTTGATGATGCGTCGCTGGTTGCTGACGATGCTCTCCATGAGTTTCGTGTCGGTCTTGTCGCTCATGGCTTCGTCGCCGTCGCCGCGCATGCCAATGGTGACGATGTCGTCGGTGCCGCGCATGCGCTCAATGCCCTCGCGGAAGAAGCGGTCCAGATTGTCCTTGTTGGTCTGGTAGTTCCAGGCGCCCCACTCCTTGCGGCGGCGGGCATACTCCTGATGGTTGCGGGCCATGGGCTCATGGTGCGACGTACTCATGATGACGCCCATTTCGTCGGCGGTCTTAGAGTTCTCAAGGTCGTCGGCATAGAAGGCCCAGCCCCACATGGCCGGCCACAGCATGTTGCCCTTGAGGCGGAGTATAAGTTCGAACACTTTCTCGTAGAAGCGGTGGTCGCCATAGTCGGTGCCAAAGGTGTTCTTCACCCAACCGGTGAGGCACGGCGCCTCGTCGTTGAGGAACAGTCCGCGCCAGCGTACGGCAGGCTCGCCGTCCGTGCGCGTACCATTATATATATATATAGCGTCGTGATGGTCAATGGGCGCATCGGCCCAGTAGTACCATGGTGAAACGCCTATCTGGCGGCTCAGTTCGTAGATGCCGTAGATGGCACCGCGACGGTCGCTGCCCACGATGGTGAGCTGGCCGGTGCTGGCAATGAGCAGGTACTGCTCGCAGCGGCCCTTGAGCTCCTTCTGGTTCTGGCGCAGCCTGCCGGCAGTGCCTGCCACGATGGTGGCGTCCTGCTGACGGTCGACAAACGACACCTGGGCGCCACAGACGCGCTCCAGGTCGGTCTTCAGGTTGCGGGCGGCAAGCATGACGCCACGCTCCTCTTGCGGACTGACATATATGGTAATGCGCCCGTCCTTGTTCAGTTTCCAGTCGCCGTGGCGGAAGTCAACAAACTGGTCGGCAGCAACAGCGCTGACCACGGCGAGGCACCATAGGACGATAGTCAACAGATTTTTCTTGCTCATAACGATACGGGCTGTTTCCTTTTTTTGCAAAATTACTCAATATGCACGTGTTGAATAATAAAAAACGACTCAAAAACTTGACATGAGACATTTTTATAACAGAAAAGCTACGATAATCGTTATATTGTCAATGGTTATTATGTGAATTGATAACGCGGCTCACAAGGGGAGGTGGCGCCTTACGAAAAAGGGTGGCGGTTTTTTTTCAAAACGACGTGGGTTTTGAAAAAAAACCGCCACCAATTTTTAAAAAGGAGGCGGGTTTTTAGAGAAGGGGCAATTCTTACTTCTTAAGATACCAGTTGTCCGTGTTGCTAAGCTTCTCATAGAGAGCAGCATCGCGCTCGCCATTGCGGCGGCTGACGGGGTCGGCCAGGTAGCTGGCATCGCCACGGCGCAGGGCCACGCGCATGAGGTCATAGTAGCGGTAGCCCTCGAAGGCGCCCTCAAGCGCCATCTCGTTGATAATCATATCCTCGACGAGCGGTATCTGGTAAGCGATGGTGTCGGCACGTGAGGCCAGGGCGGTGGCGGGCTGCGGGACGACGTAGAGTGTGTCGCTCTCGGCACGCCCGCTTCCGCGTGAGTGTACACCCTGCGTGTTGTCGACGGTGAAGAAGTCGGCGTCGAAGGTGATGAGGGTGCCGGCGGCGGTGCGCTCGGCCTCGTCAAGGTAGGTGGTCACGTTATAGTCGTTGAGACCATACTTCAGCACGGCGAAGGCCGACTGCGGGAAGCCGGCGCGGTTGAGGGCCTCGGCATAGCGCAGGTAGACCATATTGAGGCGATAGAGGGTGACGCCCTTGTCGTTCAGCTTGCTGATGCTCTGGATTTCGTTGGAAATGCGGGCGAAGCGCTCCTGATTGGACACGTGTCTGCTGAAGGACGTGCCGAAGCGTAGGTCGCCGATATACTCGTTGCGCTCCAGGTTCTGCTTCGGGGCATAAAGCGTGTCTAGCGAACCATTGACATTGGTGGAGACGGCGCAATAGTTGGGCTCGGCCGAGAGCTGGCGCATGCGGGCGGTAGGCGTGGCCTGTGCATACTGCTGATTGGTGGCCGTAGAGTTGAAAATGTCGTCGAGATGGCTCTTGACGCCGTAGAACACGCTGGTCTCCATGGGGATGTAGCACAGACACTCGTTGCTGGCGCTGCTAAACGACAGCGAGCTGGAGGCTATACGGAACTCCCGCGAGTCGAGGTCAGTCCATGTGGCGCGCGAGGTGCCCGTAGGCAACGGGTTAGTGCGCAGTGACAGGTAGTCGTGATAGTACTGCGCAGCCTCCTGATAGCGGCCGGCCCAGAGGCAGAGGTCGCCGAGCAGCGCACGCACGGGGATGAAGAACTTCTGCGAGTTCTGCTCGTTAATCTGGCCATACAGGGGCAGCTTGGTGTCAACGTAGGGCGCCAGGTCGGGTATGAAGTAGTTGCAGATGTCGGCAATGCCCACATACTGGCTGTTCATGGCCTGCTGTGCCTGCTCCTCGGTAAGCAGAGGCTTGGTGACGAGGGGAATACTGCCATAGACGAGGGCTGCCTGCAGATAAGTCCAGGCACGGAAAGCCTTGACGGCGGCATACTCGTACTCGAACACCTTGCGGTCGTTCTTCACCAGGGCGGTGTCAACATTCTGCAGGAAGTAGTTGCAGTTGTTGATGACGGCATAATAGTCACTGATGCGGTTGTAGGCATTCTGCGTGTCGACGGTGAAGTTGGCAATGGCCTTCAGGTCGGTTGACGCCTGAGCGGTGGTGGTGGTCAGGTCGCCACGCAGCTCGCCGAGCAACACGGTGCGGTCGGCAATGGCCTGCAGCTTGTAGACAATGCCCATGACGCTGTAGACGGAGTCAGTAGGCTGATTGAGGTGATTGTCGGCCTGATACTCCACAAGCTCGGAGTCGGTTTCCATAAAGTCGGAGCAGGACGTGAGAGCCGTGAGGGCTGCGGCAGTGGCACAGCACAGACAGCAGGCCGTAAAGAGGTGTTTTATGCTTTTGGTAATCATAATCTTCAATTTTCTATGTTCCATATTCAATCCTACATACGATTACAGGTTAATCTTCACACCCAGAGCGAAGGAGCGCGAGCTGGCCAGCAGGCCGCGGTCGATGCCCTGCAGCAGGGCGTTGCCGCTGACGCCGCTGTCAGGATCGGTACCTAAGTAGCGGGTAATGGTAAAGAGGTTATAGGCTCCGCCCCACAGAGTGATACCCTGCAGATAGGTGCTGGTGATGGGTATGGTGAAGCTCAGCGTGACATTGCTCAGGCGCAGGTAGCTGCCGTCCTCTATCCATCGGTCGCTGAAGCGGCTGTTGCCCATGGGGTCGCCATAGCTGACGCGCGGCATGTCGGTCTGCTGGCCGTTGGCCATCCAGCGGCCCACCATGGCCGTCGTCTGGTTGTGGAACCGTGAACCGCTCTCGAGCAGTGCACGCTGGTAGTTGTAGACGTCGTTGCCCAGTGAGTAGCGCATGGTGGCGTCGAGAGCCCACCGCTTCCAGTTGAGGCGTGTGTAGATGTTGCCATAGATGTCGGGATTGGGATCGCCGATGATGACGCGGTCGTCCTCGTCGATGACCTTATTGCCGTCGAGGTCGGCAAAGTGTACGTCGCCAGCCGAGAAGTACTGCTTCTCGCCCCGTCCGTTCACCAGGTAGAGGCCCTCGCTTTCTGCCTCGGCCAGCGTTGAGAAGACGCCCTTGGTCTTATAGCCGTAGAACACGCCGGCAGCGGTGCCCACCTGCGAGAGGATGGTAGCGCCGTAGGCCTCGGTCTCGAACGGCTGGTCGTTGTCGGGCAGGGCAGTGATGCGGTTCTTATAGTGACCGGCCGAGGCGCCTATCTCCCATCCGAAGTTGCGAAGGTTGAGCACCTTCACGCCGATGGCGGTCTCGAAGCCCTCGTTTTGCAGCTTGCCGTCGTTGCTCCAGTTGCCAGCCAGTCCGCTGGTCCAGGCCAGCTGTCGCAGAGTGAGCAGGTTACGGGTCCAGCTCTTGAAGTAATTGAAGCGCACGTTCAGGCGGTTGTTGATGAAGTTACCCTCAAAACCGGCAGTCAGTCGGCTGGTAGTCTCCCACTTGAGCGATGTGTTGCCGATGTTGCCGATGGTCTTGCCGTCAACGGTCTGCGCCAACATGTTGTTGGCTACGAAGTAAGTCTTCGATGCCGTGTAGTCAACGTTGTCGTTGCCTGTGATGTCGAAGCCGGCGTTCAGACGCAGGTAATCGATACCCTTGACATTGGAGAGCCAGCGCTCATTGGTAAGCACCCAGGCGGCATTGACGCTGGGGAAGAGTCCCCAGACGACGCCTCCGAGTTTAAGTCCGTCGGCGTCCTCGCCGAAGGTGGAGCTGGTCTCGGCAGAGAGACCTGCCTGAAGATAGTATTTCTCGGCATAGTTATAGTTGGCCTGTGCATACCACGTTAGGTCGCGCGCCTTGTCGTCGGTGCCCCATGTGGTGCGGTAGTTGCGGGCGTTACCGGTGCTGGGGTACTTGTCGTTGCCGGTGTCGTAGCCGCGCTGCGCCGTGAGCTTGTAGCTGCGGTTCTGGAAGCGCAGGCCTCCGAAGAGGTCAATCATGTGGGCACCGTAGCGGTTGTTCCACTGCAGGCGCGTGTCGCTCATGATACTGTTCTGGCGGGCGGCCATACTCTGAGCCATGTTAGTGCCCTGGAGGTTCTCGCCGGCAAGAATGCGGAAAGGCGGTGTACCCTCAAGCGGCAGATAGTAGTTCTCGTTGGTGTTGACGAGCGTGAAGTTGAAGTGCTCGGAAAGCGACAGATGGCGGTTGAAACGGAATCGCGGCGTGATACTGAACTGCACCATGCGGTTGCCGGCCTGGTTACGGTTCTCGCCGTCGCCCAGCTCAAGGATGGCCACGGGGTTAGCCAGGCGCACGCTGTTGGCATAGACATCGCCGTCGGCCTCAAAGACACGGCCTACATAGTTGTCGGCCTCGGCCAGATAATGGCTGGCATTGCCACGGTTGTCGAAAGCATAGGGCGAGAGGAACGGCGACTTGACAAGCGAGAGGAACGACGGGGCGGTGATGGTGCCGACAGTAAGGTCGGCCTTGGCGCCATCGTCGCGAAGGTCGCGGTTGACATCGCTGTAAGAGGCGTCGAAGCGTACGTCGAGATTGCGGATGACCTCGATGTCGCTGTTCAGGCGCATGTTGAAGCGCGAGAAAGCATTGCCACGCAACGTGGCATCGCCGAAGGAGTAGCCCACGGAGAGATTATAGTTGGCTACGTCGTCGCCACCCTGCACGTTGATGCCGAAGTTGGACACAAAGGTGTTGCGATAGACTTCGTCGCTCCAGTCGGTATTGTTGTGATAAGTATTGTAATAGAAGTTCGAGGGGTCGTTGTTGATGAACTCCAGATTCTTCACATTGTCGGTAAGGCCGGCCAGCAGCTCAGTGGCATAGAGGCGATAGTCGGCAGCTCCCATCATCTTGGGCAGGCACGGCATGAGCTGGTAACGGCTGTTGATATTGACGTCAATCTTCGTGGCCATCGACTTGTTGCGCTTGGTCTTGATGAGCAGCACACCGCCGGCAGCCTTGGCGCCATAGAGGGCGGTACCGTTCTTCAGCACTTCAACGCTCTCGATGTCGTTGACATTGAGGTTAGCCAGGATGTTGTTGTAGTATCCGTCGTGGAGCATCTGGCGGTCGTACTGCATGTCGGTGATGACGCCGTCGATAACCACCAATGGCTGTGCATTAGCCTGAAGGCTGTTAATACCGCCGATGAACATGGTGTTGCCAATGCCCAACTGTCCGCTGCGGGATACGGAGTGGACGTCGGCACCAAGCTGCTCGGCCACCAAGGGGTCGATGCTCAGCTGTGCGGTGTTGTCGAACCGCTGTGCCGTACGCGAGACGCTCGACAACGTTGACGACTGGTAAATGGGGCTGAACGTGGAGGGATAGAGCTGGGCGTCGGCAACGTTCTTCTCTGGCACGGCCTTCTGCAACAGCTGGTAGCCGTCAACACGCATCAACACGGAGCTGACGTGCTCGGGGGCTTTCAGCTCGTAGCGCCCTTCGTCGTCGGTCATTGACGAATACTTAGTTTCACCGTATGCCGCCACGATAACACCTGCTATAGGCTGCCCGGTAGCAGCATCAGTGACCTGGCCGGTGACGGTTTTCATGTTTCCCTGGGCTATTGCTGTAGCCGCACTGCCAAAGAACAGGCTGGCGGCTATCAAATACTTATATGCTTTGGTAATCATAACTTCTAACTTCATTATATATTACTCTTTAACAGACTTACGGGGACGCAGATAGATGCAGTCGAGATACATCTCGCGTGAGAACTGAGCGTTCTCACGGGCCATCATATAGCAGGCTATGTTCACGGATACTTTCAGGTTGGTCTCGCCGTAGTTACACGTGGGGAAGACGAAGTTCTCGGCCAACACCACGGTGTCAACACGCAGAGGGTCGTTCTGGAAAACGGTGTTATCGCAGTTGAAAGCCTGCTCCTCGCCATTCTCGTCAACATAATTGACAGTGGCCTTAAACTTGCAGGACTTGGCACTGACACGGGGGTCGTAGACCGTCTGCGGCAGGATGACGGCGCAGATGTCGTAAGCCCCCGACAGGGTATTCTCTACCTTGAAGCTCACGTTCCAGTTGCTGGTGCTGGAGCGCGGCGTGATAACCAGATAGCCGTTCTCCGACACGCTGTCGGCAACTACCGTACGAGAAGAATAAGTACACAGGTCGTAGCCTACAATCAAACCGCTGTGCTCGCCCTCGGAACGGAGTTCGCGGTGGTAGGTCATCTCGGGCGTGTAAGGCCACTTGGAGGTGGTGTAGAGCGTTCCGTTACTATAATCCTTAGCCTCTGCACCGTAAAGGATGCCACCGGGCTCGAAAGGCTTACGGAAGACATGGTACTGGGGGTACTTCTTGTCGTAACTGTAGTTAATCAGCGAATCGGCAGGCGAATAGAGAATGGTGCGGCTGAAGACAGCGTCTTCGAGCAGCTTGTGGTTAGCCCACAGCCGCTGCAGGGAGTCTGCGTCCTCCATCGTCGGGTCGAAGCGGAAGTAGCTCATCGCCTCGTCCCACACCCGCTGCCACTCCTGAGCCTCAGGAACGACGAAGATGTAAGACGAGTCCTCAGCTGCCAGTTGTCCGATACGCTCAAGCAGAAGGTTGCGCTCGCGGAAGACAGAGTCTGAATAAATCTGCTCACCATCAACCATGTCGCCTTCCACCGACTGCGTCGGCAAGAACTCGTCATCCTCGTAGCTGGCAAACTGTTCGCCGATGGCAGCATAGCGCGGGTCGCTGATCATGGCCTCGTAAAGGTTATACCGATAGGGCACGGTGTTTTGAAGCACATGAAGCACACCGCCCTTGACATGAACGTTAGCCTCAGTGATGGGCACGCCAAGCACCTGGTTGTTTTCAATGGTCATTCGCTTACTGTTCAGCAGGAACAGCTCGGTGGGGGTGCTGACACTGGAGCCGAGGTTATAAGACAGGTGGTTGCCAACAAAGGAGCGTTCCACCATGGAGTCGCCACGGTTGGTGCTGACAAGGCTGAGCAGCGAGTCTTTGTTAAATGTACCGTTGACGGGAGCCAACACGGTAAAGGCCTGCACGCCGTCCAGAAGGTCGGCATAGCTGACACTGGTTTTCTTGTGATGCTTGTAAACTTTCGTCTGCTGCAGCACTTCGCAGAAGTCACTCAGTTCGGAACGCTGACGCATGGCTTGCCACAGGGTTTGCTCGCTGCCAGTCTGAGACAGCGGGTCCTCGTAATGGCCGTCCCAGTCGGAGCAACTTAATAGCGCTGCACTAAATGACAAGTGACAAATGATAAATGACAAACCTAACAGTTGTCTTTTCTTTATCTTAGTAATCATAATCTTCTATTTTCTATGTTCTATCTTCAATTTCTTAGTGCCAGTCCTCGCCTTCGGGGTCGTCGTAGACATCCTTGGGCACAAGTTCGATGTAGTCGAGCGACATGTAAAGCGTACTGCCCTCGAGAATCTGGCGGAAGCGCAGCCAGTAATCTTGATCGGCACTCATATATTGACGCACCAGAATGCGGCGTGCGGTGTTGGGGGCATTCTCGCGGAAGGAATTGCCGCTGCCGTTGCTGGTATTGTCGCCATAGCTGTCCATGGCTTTCATGTAGCCAAGGTTGCGCAGAGCCTTGTCGTTGGCCATGTTTTCCTCCATGTCGTTGGTATCGGCCACACGCGCTGTCATATACTGGCTGTCGAACTGGCGGAAACTTACGGGAATGCCGCAGGGTTCGTTGTTAAGGTAAATCTGGGCTATACCACGGTCGTCGCCGAGCGAGAAACCTAAGCGCACCTCGTAAGTGCCGTCGTGGGGCACGGGAGGCAGTTTCACTGAGACGTCATACTTCTCGCCGGTAAAGCAAACGCCGCTACCCTGATAGTGCACCCAGCTGGTTTGCTCGTTGCCGCAGCCTACGAAGGTGTTGGAGTTATGGAACTTGAAGTTGGTAAGATAGCCCGGCTTGAAGCCTATCATCATAATGTCCTTACCCATGTGTTCCATGCGGGCATGGCCGTTCATGAAGTCGGGGCTGAGCGTGCTGCTGTCAATTCGCATGCGGCGGTTGAGCACGTTCTCGCGGACATCCTTGGAGTAGACCAGCAGGTCGTCAATGTAAATGTAACGCCCGTTCTTGCAAGTCTGCACCTCGTTGCCGCTCTCTTCGTTCTTGAAGAGACGCACGCCACGAACCTTGTAATTAGTTTTCAAACCGCTGCGGTTCATGAATATCTCCTCGCCGGGGATGCTGCTGAAGCGCACGATGGTGTGGGGACACATTGTCTCATAATAGTCTTCAGGGTCGGCAACACTATAAAGCATCTTGCTGGTGTATACGCTGCCACGGCAGTGCACCCAATAGTCGCGCGGTCCAGTGCGGTCAATGAGATGATAGCTGACAAAACGGTTCAGTGGGTTACGACGATCCTTGAAGTCGTTGTCATACTTACCAGCGTCCTCCGGGTAGGACTCGTCGTAGATACGCTTGGCATACTCTTTCAGGTCGTCGAGACTATGAATGCCGTGAGCATGGTAGACAGAGTCTGGCTCAACGAAGGCAGTATACTTGAACTGCCGATATTGGGGATACCACGTATGAGTGGTGGCTCCGTTGGCGCCGTCGCCCGTGCGGTTAATCTTATAGAAGCCTTTGCTGGTGCCGCCATTCCACGCCGAGTCGGGGTCGACGGTATAGGTGTCGTCGTTGTACTTCGTCAGCGAGTCGGCCATGCCTGTCAACTTCAGGGCAGCACTGAAAATGCTGAGGCTGGGGTTGTCGTCGATGATTGCCGGCAGGAACTGGCTGCTGGAGTTGATGACACGGTCGATGACATGGACCACACCATTAGTGACGGAGTCGTCTTTCTGGATAATTCGGGAGTTCTTGTTGACATAGATGAGCAGCGCATTATTATTATATATGTCACTGTCGGAAGTCATTTCAATGTAGTCGTCGTTCATGTTCACGGGAGGAATTTCGCCGCCCATGTCGGTAGTGAAGTAAGCCTTATCCTGCACGATATGCATGCGAGAGAGCGTGTCGCAAATCTCTGTCGGCAGCGCATCGAGCGAAGCGTAACCGTTCTCCTTGAGATAGTTCTGAATGGCTTCGTTGGTTGGTGCAAAGACGGTGTAGTGACCGTAAGTCTCCAAAATGGAGAGATAGTTGCTGCGCTGCAGGATGGTTTGGAAGTCGCTGAACTGTGAGTTGTTTGACTCGATGAATCCTGCTGCTGTAAGGCGCACCGAAGAGTAGAAGTTCAGCGGGGCATCGCTGTCATCGTCGCTACAGGAGGAGATGAGGGCAACACCTAATGATAACTGACAAAAGAGAAATG
>Ga0310694_10003364_pt1 | contig 15726 bp, 4 predicted proteins | sample 174DNAGHGhighgp2_FD_203884 | JGI IMG/M metagenome (GOLD analysis project Ga0310694, IMG submission 203884) | Sheep rumen microbial communities from Palmerston North, Manawatu-Wanganui, New Zealand - 1742 DNA GHGhigh gp2 (v2) (version 2) | ecosystem: Host-associated > Mammals > Digestive system >... | reverse complement strand
TGGAGACGAGGTAAAAGGTGTCGCCGACGCGGATGACGTCGGGGTCGGGCACGTCGGCCCACAGCATCGGGTTCTTGATGGTGGCTTGAGCGCCTGCTCCTACGAGGAGGGCGGCTGCTAAGGTCAGTAACAGTTTCTTCATTGGGTTATGGTTTTGAGTTATTCTTGTGCTACTACAGTTTCACGGTGCAAAAATAACAAAAAACCGCCACACTGCCGCCCCCGAAGGTATCTGATACTTTTCTATTTGTCTCAATCAGACAAGAACATCCCCCGAAAGCGCGAAGCTTCCGGGGGATGCGTTATTGTTTATGAGCTGCGAACCACGTAACGGCGCAGCAATAATTACTAATTACTTCACGATCTTCTGGGTCTGGACAGTGCCGTCGCCCATCACCTTCTTCACGATGACGATACCCTTGCTGGCCTTCTTCACGCTGCGGCCGTTGAGGTCGAACATCGAGATAGAACGAACCTTAGAGGTATTAGCGTTCTTGATACCCTGAGCGATAGACTCAGCAGCGGCAACATAGTTGAAGCCCTCAGCAGCGCCGACGAGGTACAGGCGTACACCCTCGAACATATACTGCGACTCACCAGCACCGAACTGTGCACCGATAGTCAGCGTACCATCCTTAACCTCGATAGGAGCCAGATCATGAGCCTTGTTCACCTGATAGTTACCAGCCTCCTCGAAGAGCATGGTCTCGGTGTAGTTCACGTCCATCTCAGGCTCTGCACCTTCCTCGGGAACAACAGCGTCAGAAGCCTTTGCATAAGCGAAGCTGTTACCCTCGTTAGCGTTAGCCCAGTCGGTAGCCAGCACCTCAACAACGTACACACCTGCGGGCAGGTCAGTGATGGTCTGCTCCATGCGCATATTTGCACCGGGATGCCATGTGGTGAAGGCAACGTCCTCAGGCAGGCCAGGAACATTGCGGGGGCTACCCCAGCTTGCGCCACCCTGTCCATAGATACCAGGCTTAGACTCAGTAGGAACAGTCCAACCAGGAATATCAGCGATGCTGTTACCATTCTTATAGATGTTCGGGTTCTTGATGAACACGGTCATATCGTACTTCTGAGGAATCTCCTCACCAGTATCCTGGTCGATCTCAGAGCTCTTGAACATCTCAGCTGCGGTAGCCTCGTCCTTCAGCTGGTCATAGACAGCCTTGGTCACGTGGTTCTTCAGCATCTGAGCGATGTCGTCGTTGTCGTCCAGAGCAGACTTACCAGCGACAATAGCTTCGTCGTTCTCGTCATAACCGAGTACGAGCAGAGCCTCCACACCAGTACGGATGCGCTCAACGAGCACCTTGATACCAGTATCAGCAGACTTAGACTCCGTCCAGTCGTCGGTGAACATGGCCTTAGCCTCAGCAACATTGCCTTTAAGCTCATCAATAGCGGTCTTCAGCTCTGCATCGTCAGTCAGCTGCTTACCCGAATACTTGCCGACAGCAGTGCTCAGTTTACCAAAGAGCTCGTGCTTGTTGAACTTACTGTCTGCGTATTCGCTGACAAGTGCCTCGGCATCCTGCAGGTTGTTATCGTAATCGTTACAACGTGTGTAGTGCTGGCTCTGAGCCTCCGTCTTGACACTCAGGTCTGTCTTTGCATCGTCTACCTGGCTCGGAGCCGTGTAGGTAATAGCCTCAGCACTGTACTTCTCGTAAGCTTCCTTCAGGGCAGCATAGGCCTCACCCTGATAACGTCCGTCGCTGCTCTCTTCAAGAGCGGCTGCTGCGTTATCAATAGCACGCTGCAGTTTCTCATCAACGGCAGCCTCACCAATGCTGAAGGTCAGCTCTGCAGGTGAGTCCTCATACATAGACTCGTCATTCAGAGAGAACACCTTAGTAACATTGATGGTGTGCTTACCCTCGGCCAAAGCGGCAGCACCAGCCTTACGGGTCAAAATCACTATTGCATTGTTCTCTGCATCACCAGCAACCGTCAGTTTTTCAGTGTCATCCAGCTTTGCCTCTATCAGGTTAGCCTTAACGCCCTTGTCGAAAGTCAACGTAAACGTGCTGATTGAAGCAGGCAGACAGAACGAACCGTTCTCGGGCTCACTCGACTCAAGGCTAGGACTGAGCCAGCTGTTAGGAATCATGTCAATTTCACCATCATATACTGAATTCATTTCGAAGTTCTCAACAGCGGTGTTGATGTTCGCGCCACGGGTGTACTTCAGCTGATACTTTGCATCGGTAGGATTGGTGAACTTCACCTTCACATCTGCCGTTGCAGCAATAGGATAATCAGGATAGTCCTCGGAAAGGAATACATAGAGCGAACCGTCCGTATCGTACTCTACGCTCTCAACGGGAGCCTCAGTACCATTAATCGTTATCTGGAAAGCAGCCTTAGCAAGTTCCTCAGGCAGGACAGCACGCTTCTTCTTACCAACGAGAGCTTTCACAAGGTCAGGCATATTGGTAAATTCCGTAAACAGGACTCTGAACCCGCCATATTCATCGTTTTTGACTTCATTCAGGAGGGCATACTTATCCACAGAGATATTATCTAAATAATAGGTGTTAGCAGGGTTGCTATCGTTGAAGTTAAAAGCGATAGAGCCCATCGGTCTATTCGCAGGAGATTGATTTGAATTTATAACGACATCGTCCTTAGAGAAGGTAGCCCACGTAGGTGTAAAATGAATGCTGCCAACTAAGTCATAGTGGTTGTAAGAGTCTGCTCCATCTTCCCGAATACCACCAGGATTGAGTGTATGAGCCTGTGTAGATATATCCTTTGCAACATCGTTCTCAGACCTGTAGTCGAACTTCACGCGCAGTCTGGTTCCTTCAGGAACAGACTCGTTGAAGGTAATCCAGAACTGGGTATCCCAATCATTGGCTACCTTATCGTTAGATGCAATCTGGAGGCCCCTAGAACCGTCAACACCGACACCGTCAACAGGCGAAATGGGTACTGCTAGTTCACCCTTCTCATAAGGATATTGACGAAGGCGGAAGCTGGTATTCTCCGTACCTTCCAAGTCGCCATTCTGAATCAGCGATGTCCAAACAGCGTTCTCAGAAACCGCAGTCGGAGTAGCGGGTTTGTCACCATAGACCTCAAGAACGATGTCCTTAAAATAGTAGGTATTCTCAATACCTTGACCAAGCTGGAAGGCAATGCAATAGAAACCATCCATTTCACTACTTGCAGTCTTTTCGCCAGAGTCGTAGTCAACCCAATCCTCGGTAAAAGGAACATCACCAACACAAGCCCAGTGAATATAGTTACCGGCTCCCTTATGAGACTGTGTACCGACAGAAATAGCCTTGTCGGCCTTAATCTTCATGCGCAGCCTAAACTTGCCACCATTAGGAACGGCATTTGCTGCGGGGAAATCCAGGAAGAACTGCGTATCCCAGTCAACGTAGTTATTAGGATCAGTTCTGTCTGTTTGGCCATTGGGTACTGGCATATCTCCAGCGGCAACGGCGTCATCCTTACTACGAGCATAAACGACATAGGCTCCGTCTTCCGTTCTGGCCTCCTGCTTTTCAAGCCTTACGCCGTCGCGAGCCTCATTGGCGTAGCCCTTAACATCCACTTCAAACCATCCCTTAATGGTTTCTTGCGCATTTACCACCCCTGCAAAGCATAGTAGCAGAAGGGTGAGCATGGATTTTGTAAAAATCTTCATGTTTTTAATGTGTTAAGTTAATAATAAGTTAATTATAGGTTTGGCTTTTATTGTTTTTCCGTTATGTCATTGGTTGATACGGCGACAAAGATAAAGGACTTTTACGAAATGAACTATACGATTTGTCTCATTTGTTTTTATATTTGTTACATCACGTATCTTCGTATCAGAAAACATCCCCCGAAAGCGCGAAGCTTCCGGGGGATGCATTATCGTTTTTGTGAGTATTATTTTACGACCTTGAGCCTTCAGCTCGAGCTCGTTCACGCTCGGAAAAGCACGAGCGAGCTCGGCTTTTCACTCACTATTTCACGACCTTCTGGGTCTTGACAGTACCGTCGCTCATCACCTTCTTCACGATGTTGATGCCCTTGTTGGCCTTCGCAACGCGGCGGCCATTCAGGTCGTAGACAGCGATTGAGCGTACCTTAGCGGTCTTAGCATTCTCAATACCCTGGGCGATAGACTCAGCTGCTGCAACGTAGTTGAAGCCCTCAGCAGCGCCGACGAGGTACAGTCTTGCATAGTCGAACATGAACTGGGTAGTACCCTCACCGCGACCGAACTGTACACCGATGGTCAGCTTGCCGTCCTTCACCTCCACGGGCTCGAGTCTGTGGGAGTGACCACGCGAGTAGGTTATTGCACCGAGGTCAAGTGTAGCGCTGTAGTGGACGTCCTTCTCGGGCTCCTCACCTTCCTCGGGTTCAAGAGCGTCAGAAGTCTTGCAGTATGCGAAGGCATCGCCGCAGAGCGTGTTCAGCCAGTCGTTAGCGTACATATCAACCACATAGATACCGGCAGGCAGGTCCTCGATGGTCTGCTCCATACGTGCAGTACCGCACCATATGGTGAAGCAACCGTCCTCGGGCACACCCTCGTCGTCATGAACGTCGCCACCCCAGCTTGTATCAGCCGTGAAGCCGACATTATTACCGGCAACATTCGTAATCGTCCAGGCAGGAATGTTCTCCTCAGAGATACCCTTGTGGTCACCACCGACAGCGTAGAGGTTCGGGTTCTTGATGAACAGCGACATGTCATACTCCGGAGTCGTCACAATGATTTCGCCATCATCGCCCATCTCCTCAGTAGACTCGAACATGGCAGCAGCGGTCTCAGCGTCCTTCAGCTGGTCGTAGATAGCCTTCTTCACGTGGTTCTTCATCTGGTCAACAACGGCTTCGTCGTCGGTCATGGCAGCGTTAGCCACCGTGATGATCTCGTCGTCCTCAGCAACGCCCAGGGCTAACAGATCCTCAACACCCAAGCGGATACGCTCGGTGAGCACCTTGATACCAGTGTCGCCATAGTTAGAAGCGCCCTCGCCAAACATTCTGTCAGCAGCATAGACGTTCTCGGTCAGCACCTTAACGGCGGTCTCGAGCTCAGCGTCGTCGGTCAGCTCCTTACCCGAATACTGGGCAACGGCAGCAGCCAGCGTAGTGTAGATCTCGTGGGCAGCGAACTTCGTGCCAGCCTTCTCGGCAACAATCTGCTCTGCGGTCTGCAGGTCAGTATCGTAGGTGTCGCAATTCGACTTATGGGTCTCCAGGGCCTTGGTCTTCGTCTGCAGGTCCTTCACAGCAGTACGCACCTGACTGGGAGCGGTGTAGGCAGCGCCCTCGGCCTCATACTTGGCAATAGTCTCCTGAAGGGCGTTATAGACAGCGCCACGGTAGCGGTCGGTCTCGCTCTCGCAGTTATCAATCATGGTCTGGCCTGCAGCAATAGCAGCCGCCAGGTCAGCGCTCATGGCAGGCTCGCCGACGCTGAATGTCAGCGTGACAGGTGCATCCTCCGTTCCTACGGGAATATCATACTGTGTCCAGGTGTAGACACTTGTGATAGTGATTGTATGGCCACCGGCAGCCAGAGGCTCCGTGGCGGTACGTGTCAGCGTCACCTCAGCGTTACCGGCATCATCCTGGGGCGACACCGTCAGTTTCTCCTTACCGTCGAGCTTGGCGACAAGCATCTTGCTTCTCACCTTCTTGTCGAAGGTCACCTTGATAGTATTGGTAGTAGCTGGGAGGTTGAACGAACCCGTCTCAGGATCGGTGGTCAGCACCTCAGGAGCAGCCCAGGCACTCGACTCAATGTCGAGGTACTCGTCGTACGTACCCTCCTCCTCGAAGTTCGCAGCAACGGTATTGTTGTCGTCGAGGTACTTCACCTGGAATTTCTCATCCGTGGGGTTGGTGAACTTCACCACCACCTTATTCTTCTCCGTCAGCTCGTTGCCTTCCAGCCAGTCCTCATGAAGGAAGATCATGAACTGGCCTTTCTTGTCGGCCTCAACAGACTGAATGGGAACGACCTGACCGTCGACGGTCACCGTCACACAGTCGGTAGAAAACATCAGGCGCGACTTGCCGATAGCAGCAATCAGGTCGGGGATATTCGTGTACTCGGGGAAGAGCACGCGGACGGCCTCGCAGTTGTACTGGACGTCGCAGGCTCCCGTATACAGTCCGAACTCGAAGTTGTCGAACCAGAAGGTTACTTCACGGTTCACACTTGCCGTTCCGTCACCAGCGGTGTTAGGCACCTCCTCGTCACCGTTGTTCAGGTCCAGTGCGAAGCTCTGGAAGGCGTCATCAGCGACATCGATCGTACCGGTGAAGGTGTAGTCCTTCCACTCTGTGCCAACATAGAACTCGGGAATACCAGAACCGGGCTTCCACTGACGGGGTGCTGCCTGTGCTGAAGACGTAATCTTGACATCATCCTGGTCGGCCTTTGCCGAGAGCTTAAGCAGCCACTTCGTGCCAGTAGGAATATTCTCGTTAGCCTTCACGTAGAGCTGTGTGTGCCACGACTCCGTAGGCTCGGGGAACGAGGTAATCTTAATACACTTGCTGCCATCCGGGCCCTCAGGAACAATTGTGAGGTCGTCTTCGGCAGTACTGCCATTGTTAGGACCGTCGTAGGAATAGGGGAAGCTGGAGTAGTCGTCGCCCTCCAGGTTGCCATTGACAATCCACGACTCAAGGATCTTGATCTTATCAGACTTCAGGGGAGAGTTGTCCGCCAGCGTGCAGAACGTCCAGACGACAGCATCCTCCTCAGACTTGTTGGCAGGACCGGCATCACTCAGATAGAGACCCGTGCCAACGTTTCTCAGACGGAAGCCGCCCTCGACCTCCTCGATGTCCCACAGGGCACCGTAGCTAAAGTCCTGACCATACTCGTACTGTTCGCCAGTATCATTGTTCGAGCCGTTCAGACCTAAGATGAAGCTGCACCAGCCAGAGGCAGGCTGCGAGTTCAGGTAGCCCTCAGCTCCGCTCCAAGGTATATAGTCACCACCGGCGGGTTTCTGCAGATGGAACAGCAGATGGCCCTCAGCCTCTTCGACGAGCCACAGCCAGCCGCTGTTACTCTCCACGAAAGCATCCTCGGGATAGCCGTAGGCCAGGTTCTGGGCATTGGAGCCATAAAGGAACTTGTTGGAAGTCTTCTGCCAGATGGCGACGATATCGCCCTCCATGAGCATCGTCAGTTCCTGTTCGGGTGTCAGCGTGAGCTGCGCGAACGATGTGCCATAGTAACCTAAGGCCATCAGACAAAGGAGTAAGAATTTCCTCATAAATGTTGTTTTGTTTAAGTTAATAAAATAAGATGTCAATCCTAATTACTATTTATAGTGTGATTTAGCGGCCCAAAGGTACAACGCTCCGGCGAGAACGACTTTCGTATTTGTCTCAAACTATTTCGACATTTCGTCGGTGTCTCATGGCTCACAACACCAAAGTATTTAATAACGCAAAAAGTGGCGCCTATCCAACGATAGACGCCACCAATTTATTAATAAAGCGCGAGCGAGCTCGGCTTTTCACTCACTATTTCACGACCTTCTGGGTCTTGACAGTACCGTCGCTCATCACCTTCTTCACGATGTTGATGCCCTTGTTGGCCTTCACAACGCGGCGACCGTTCAGGTCGTAGACAGCGATTGAGCGTACCTTAGCGGTCTTAGCGGTCTCAACACCGTCAACAATCTGCTTGTAAGCAGCGGCATAGTCGTAGCCTGTAGCAGGAGCGGTCAGCGTGATTGTAGCCTCGTTGATGAATGCCTGAGAGTTAGGACCGTAGCAGAAGCCGATGGTCAGCTGACCGTCAGTAATCTCGACATCCTCGATGTCACCAGCATTCTTGACATAGCCAGCGAAATGGAGCTCGGGATCAATATCACCTTCCTCGTCGTTATAGTCAGGCGTTTCGGAAAGCTTAATGTATCCATAAGTACCGTCAGACATCGGGCTTGCACCGTTGTCGCTGCAATCAATGTGGATGGTGTAGATACCTGCAGGCAGGTTCTCAACAGTCTGCTGAACCATGGGGTAACCACCGGGGTGCCAACCAGCATGGATCTGGCAGTCCTCAGCGTAAGCAGTATTAACGTTATGCTCTGCACCCCAACCCGGGAACGGAACAACACTGCCTCTTGTTGCAGCCCAACCAGGAAGATCAGTAGAATTAGCCGGGCAATAGATGTTCGGGTTCTTCAGGAAGCAGGTCAGGTCGTAAGAAGGAACCTCTTCGCTCTCTTCATCAGCAGCAAAGAGCTGGCTATTCTCACTTGCCAAGTCGCCCATGATCAGGCTGGTGGCATGACGCATGATAGCCTCGGCAATCTCGTCGTTATCACCAAGCTCAGCATTGGCAGCCTGAATCACGTTAGCATCTTCCTCCATGCCAAGCTTCTTCAGCAGCTCAACACCACGGCGCAGACGCTCGTGCAGGGCAGCATAGCCATAAGTACGGTCACCACCGCCATACCAGTTATGAGACTGGCCTTCGGAAAGCATCTTGCTGGCCTGGTCAATCACACTGTTCAGCTCGTTCTTGGCAGCAGTCAGCGCGTCGTCCTCATAGAGCACAACGAACTCCTGCAGCACCTCAGCAGTATGCTCCTCACCAGTCTCTTCGTTAACGATAGTCTCTTCAGCGAAGGTGCAGTACTTGTTGACAGCAGCAGCCAGAGTCTGGAAGTACTCTGTGGGCTCGAACTTCGTACCCTTCTTGCTCTCATAGAGGTCGAATGCCTTAGTAGGCAGTGCATCGTAAGCATCGCAGAGGTCAGCATGATCTTTCAGAGCCTTTGTGGCTTTCTTCAGGTCCTCAGTAACCTTTGCGAAGACAGAGGGAGCGGTCAGCGTCTTGCCATCGTACTCTTTAATCAGGTTGTCAAGCGTAGTATAAGCCGTACCAGCATAGCGCGAATCGTTCTTAGCCTCACGCATAGCCTTAGCAGCTTCCATAGCATCGTTCAGAGCCAGTGTCTCCTCAAAACCGCGAATGCCAGGAATGAACTTCATGGAAGGATTACCCAAGAGGACCTCGCTGTAAGCCTGTTCACCATTTTCATTTGTAGCCGTCCAACGGAGGACATAGTCACCATCAGCATCAGGAGTGAATGAGATTTTAGTGCTTGTTGAGCCAGATACAGCATTCTTACTACCATTTACATTAGGTGTGTTTTTAATCATCTCGGTATACAGAGGCTCATCCTCCATTTCGAAAGCTTCCTTAGTGAAGATATCGAACTTCATCCATACACCGTTATCCTTCCACTGAGCAGAGTTGAAGGTAATCGTGTAAGGCTTACCAGCGCGCAGTGTCAGAGGATATTCATCCATAGTGCCATACAACAGATAGCCCTCACGGAAATAGAGGCCCTTAGTGAAATCACCACCTGCACCGAATTCGAACATACGAGCACCGCCATCATAACCAGTACCGTTCGTACGCTCCTGACCGTTATAATTCATGTAATAACCTACAGGAATCTGGTCATTTGCGCAATTCTGGAACAAAGCGGGATCAACCAATACCTCAAGCTCACCTGCACTCGATACATCGATAGGACCGAAGCTGTAATTCACGACGATAGCATTATCGAGGTCATAGCCACGGTCAGTCTTAGCGCTGGTGACAGTCAGAGCATTCTCACCGTTAAGAGCAGTCGTAGCAGTACGCGTCAGCGTAATCACGTTAGAGAACTCCCCAGCAGCAGAAGCCGTCAGCTTCTCATTACCCAGAGTAGCATTCACAGTAGCCACCTCAACCTTCTGGTTGAAGGTCAGCGTGAATGTGTTCACGTCAGCACCGAGGTTGAACGAACCTGCCTCAGGCTCGATACTCTCCAGCTCGGCGGCACCCCAGATATAAGACTGATACGTACCATCTGCCAGCTCTTCATTATAGGCACAAACCAAGCCACTGAATTCGGGCACAGGCTCGCCTTCCCACTTACCCTCAGTGAAAAGGAGGCGGCAAGCTTCATCTGCAGGATTCTTGAAAGCAATCTTGACGACATCATTCGCCATGTCATTGTAGAAGTAATCCTCATCGCCGTCAACATCCAGCATGAAGATATAGAGGTTACCATTGGGACGACCCTCAACCGAGATGGGATGAGCAGGCTTGCCGTTCCAAGAAATCTCAACACAGTCATTCGGCAGAACCACCTTCTTACCGTCGCCAGCCTTCACCAAAGCAGGAATATTGGTACCGCTCAGCTTCACCTCGATGACGTCACCGCCAAAGGCAGCAGTAATATCAGATGCGGGGTTGGCGCTACCCAGGTCATAACCAAACTCGATGTTGTCGAAGTAATAGGTAACACCACGGCTAACCTTGACGGTGCCGTCGCCCTTGCCTGCCAAGTTATCAGTGTTAGGAACTTCCTCATCACCATTGTTCAAGTCAAATGCGATGCTCTGGAAATCATCAACACTGATTTCGCCACTCCATGTGAAGGTTCGCCACTCAGTTGTAACACCGAATTCTTCAATAAAGCCACCTTTCCAGGTACGGGGAGCAGCCTGTGCACTTGTAGTAATTTTACCTGGCTGGTCAGCTTTTACAGCCATCTTAAGAGTCCACTTGGATCCCTTCGGCATCACCTCGTCAGCCTTAATATAGAACTGTGTGTGCCAAGTCTCAGATGGAGCAACCTCATCCGTACCATAGGCTTTCACCTTGAAGCACTTGCTGCCGTCAACGCCTTCGCCTACAGCAATCTCGGGCAGGTCGTTAGCAGTACCGCCATTGTTAGGACCATCCCAGGAAACGGGGAAGCTGCTGAGGTCATCGCCCTCGGCATCACCGTTGTTAATCAGGGACAGAAGACCTGTAACGGGTCTCACGGTACCCTCGATAATAATAGCCGTTAGACGGCCTTTAATACCAGAACCCTTGGTCTTGATACAGTTCAGATGGACGTATTCCAAAGATGAGCAGTCGTAAGTAGCTGTACCGTCTTCAGCGATAGTCAGCTCTGTCTGCTGCATATCGCCACCATGGGCATCACCGCCCTCCGTAGGAGCCTTACGGTTGAACTGAACCCAGAACTTGAAGCCCGGGGAACCCTTGAAATAAATTTTCTGTGTGCCAGTCAGGTCGGCATACCACAGATAGTAGGCAGTAGAGCTACCATAGATTGCCGTCCAGTCACCAACCTCCTTGTAGAGATTGTTGTCGCAACGGAACGGCGTGCCTTCGGGATTCTCGTCTGTGACGTCGATGGGGTCGGGGTTAGCCACCTCAGTAGCACCCGGCTCACAACTCGTCCAAGCCTTGAAAAACGAGGCATCGATTTCTGCCTGATAGATCTTCTGACCGTAGGCAGTCGTTGCACACAGTACTGTGAGTACCATCGCAACAAGCATCATGTAACACTTTCTCATGCTTTTTAATGTTTTAAGTTAATAAAGAGTTAATACTGATTAATATATAAGATGAATATACATTTCTCTATTTGTTTGTACACAGACACAACATGCCCATATTTTCCGCCACAAAGGTAAGTGCTTTTTAGGAAACGAGCTTTCGTATTTGTCTCAAACTGTTTCGTTTTATCATTTATGTCTTACAACCTACCACTCTTAAACGCACAATCAACTTAATTGACGCAAAAAAGTGGCGTCTATTCAACGACAGACGCCACCTTATTATATATAAAGAAGGCGGAAACGCCATGCGCTTCCGCCTTTTTTCATATACTCATTTCACTTACTTAATCGCAACCTTTTTGCCGTTCTTGATGTACAGGCCCTTACCAGGCTGTGCCACGCGGCGGCCCTGGAGGTCGAAGTACTCGTCCTTACCGGCAACGGTCTCAACACCCTTGATGACGGTCACAGGATCCTCCACCAGGAACTGGATGTTGTCGAATACGAACTTCACGTCCTTGCGGGTCTTCGAGAGGTTGAAGGCGATGGTCTGGAAGTTCTTCAGGTAGGTATTCTCGTTGTTCATCTTACCATCACACTCGTTGGGAACAGTACCCTCGAAGGTGTAGTGCTGCCAATCGCTCTTGAAGCTCGGCGAGCCAATGCAAGCATAGTGGATGTAGTTACCCGGCTGCTCGTGGCACTGGCTCTCGCCCGATGCGTTGATGTCAGAACGGTAGTCGAACTCAACGCGGAACTTCTTACCTGCGGGGAGAATCTCCGTAGCGCGGATGAAGAACTGGTCTTCCCAGTCGGTAGCGGCCTTAGAACCACCAGTCTGCAGCACGATAGCCTTGTGCTCGTCAATGCCCTCGTAGTCAACAGTGACAGACTTGTAAGGATCGCTGCTGTTGTCCTTCGAGAAGAAGCAGCTCAGGTCGTCGCCCTCGAGCGTACCATTCTTAATAACGCTTCTCCAACCGGCGGGAACCTCGAGCTCAGCAACGGGAGCGCGGTCGACCAGCTCGTTGACAGCCATACGGATCTCCGTAGCGGCAGCCTTCAGGCTAGCAACGGTCACGTCCGGCATCTTGGTCGTGGTCTCTTCCACTTCCTTCTCTTCAGTCTTTGACAGCCAAGCCTCGCTCACAGTCACCTGTCCGTAGGTCTCGGTGCTCTCACGCTCCTGTCCATAGATGGTCAGGTCAGCCAGCTTCGTGCGGTCAGTCTTCCAGTCAATGTCAGCAGCAGTCAGGTCAATGTCGATATTGCCCTCAGCATCAGTCTCAACGATGAAGTCGGTCTCAGGACCCGAGGGAGGCCATTTGCCGTCGTCCTCCTTGAACTTCACAAGCAGCTTGTTCTCCTTAGAGTTAACGAAGTTCGTAGCCTTCAGATGCAGTTTCTGCCACTCCGTCACGTCACCCTTAATATCATCGGCAGTCATGAAGGTGAACGCAGGATTCCAGCCACCCTGGCCCCACTGCAGGGTCTTATCGGTAGCGTTCCACTTAGCAGCGCAGTACTCGGCGGTACTGAATGTCAGTTCCTTCTTGGTCTCCACTTCCTTCTTCACCTTCTCAGTCACGGTGATAGGCTTAGCCGTCAGCTGAGCCAGACCAGCGTTGATAACCTCGTCAAGTGCAGCAAGCGAAGCCTTCGTCTTGTTGGCGCGAACCTCGTCAGACTTAGCACGTGTGATGGCACTCAGCAGAGCCACCTTAGCAGCAACGATAGCGGGATCGGTATCGTTGATCTCGATGTCACCAGTACCCACAGCCGTCTCAGGACGGTAGTCGGGATCAAGCGAATAATCAAAGTCGTCCTTATCAACGACCAGCTTGACATTCTTGAAATAATAGGTTACTTCAGAACCCTTCGTCAGGTTAAATGCGATAGACTTGAACTCGTTCTTATAGCTGGAGCCCTGTTTTTCAGAGCCATTATATTCACTTGGAACATTAATTATCAGCTCATACGGTTTCCACTCAGTAGTAAAATCAATAGTAGCATTTACACCACCAAGATAATTGGCGGGTTCCTCATGGTACTGTATTGAACCATTACCAAGCGTCTGATTAGAACTTGCCTTGCAATCGAACGTAAGCTTTACCGAGGCACCTGCAGGAAGAGCCTGCTTTGAGCGCACCCAGAACTGAGTGTCCCAGTCTTGTGATACCTTCGCAGGACTCACAATAACGATTTCTTCATCCGTAATTTCAGAAGGATTGGAAGCAGGATACACCTTTGCGAATGATTCACCAACATTGATACGATCATACCACTCATATTCAATTTGCGCTTGAGGCAGTCCGCCCATCCATCCATGATTGGTACCAGCAACGGAGTAGTCATGCGATTTCACAAGCGTCTTCTGTTCGCCATCGACCTGATAGACTTCAACCTTCTTGACTTTGAGTACGCCTTTAATATTGCCACACTGTAACATAACATCACCGTTACCGTTTCCGGGGCTGATGCTATTCCAAGTAAGCGACAACGTCTTGTCTCCACCTGCAGAAATCGTACCATGCTTGGCTTGTCTGCCTCCCCATCCGGCGAAGACCTCCATCTCCACGTCACCCTCAGTCGGGTCACCTGCATCGGCTGTCCAGTTATAGGTCATGTCTATTTCGTAGTTGTTGCCCTCAACGTAGTTGATGCCAGTAGCAATAAGCAATTGAACGAAATACTGTGTCGTTGATTGAGGATTGTTAATCACAAGGCAACCATCTGTAACATTAACAGTAGTGGCCTCAACCAACACTTTTTTTGCACTCGCAACGCCCGCAACGCATAGCATGACGAGCACGAGTAATGATTTTGTAAAAATTCTCATAATTACAGTGTTTAAGTTAATAATTAATTTAATAAATTGTTTATCTGAATTTTGGTTTATTCACATTTTAGGCACAAAGGTACGATACGCGCGGGAATAAGACTTTTCAATTTGTCTCACTTGTTTTTCTTTTTTGCACGCATTCACGTTTTTTCCACCTTTTCTACCGATTATTCGCCCCTAAACGGGCTAAAATCACGGTTTGCAGCAAGAAAATGCGGCGGCAGGGAAGCGTGGGAGTAAATAAACTGAATGCTGATTATTCCGAGACCAGCCAGTCATCTACCGTACGCGTATTGACGTCAAAGGTTACGCCTACTTTGACCACCTTCCTACCTTCAGACTCATAAGGTATGGCATAGCCTCGCTGCTGGATCTGTGAGAGTGCATCGCTTGGGGTACCGCTGGTCTTCAGTTCGAAGACATAGACAGTGTCCTCCATCCAAACGACCATGTCCATGCGACCACCGGCACACTTTACCTGTGTGCGAACATAGACATTGAGCATAGAGAAGATGAGGTAGAGAGTATACTCATAAAAGCCCTCTGCAGTCGCCGCATCCTGTAGTTTCTTCTTGAAGCCCTCTACATAGGGCAGACCGGCGAGGTAGCTCTGCATCTCACGCATGGCCAAGTCGATGTCGCCAGCCTTCAGGGCTCGCCAGAACTTCAGGGCGAAGCCGGTCTGGACATCAAAGGAACGCAGGCCGACATAGGCTGGCAAGAGTCCCTCGGTATAGCCTATACGCACTTCCTGATTAGGGATTCCCAACGTGTAGGTCTCGCTTTCGTGTTCATAGTCCTTGATGGTGAGGTAGCCCGTCTGGTAGAGCAACGGAAGTGCATCCTGCATATTCTCCGTAGGTTGGTCGAATGCTGTTGCTGGTACTTCCAAATGTTCCATCGACAAGATGTCGGTTCCGAAACGCTTCATCTGGCGGATCAGATAAGCCGGTGTCCCGCTGTCAAACCAGTAGTTAGTGATTTTCTGGTGTTGGAAGGCTTTCATCAGGCTGAAAGGATTATACACCTCCTCGGAATCTTCGGTGAAGTGATAGCCGTCGTAGCGTGCCTTCAGCTTCTGGTGCATTTCCGTACACGTCACACCGTAAGCGTCCGCCAACTCGCTGATGCTGTCATTCAACGTATGAGCCATCTCGCGCTCGGTGATGCCACAAATGCTAGCGAACTTCGGGTCTAGCGCTACATTCGTCAGGTTGTTAAGTGTAGAGAAGATGCTGAGTTGCGAGAATTTCGTAATGCCCGTGATGAAACAGAACTTGATGTAGGGATCGAGCATCTTCAGACGCTGGTAGAACTCCTGCATGATTTCACGCATCCGCTTTAGAGTGACGTCTTCGTGGAGGACATCGAGCAATGGTGCATCGTACTCGTCAATGAGTACTACAGCCTGCCGGCCGCTCTTCTCACAGGCTCGCTGAACGACGCCTGCCAGCCGCATACCCGGCGACACCTCCGCATCATCCCTGCCATAGAGGGTCTCATAAGGTTTCAATATCCTGTTCAGTTCTGTCACC
>Ga0310694_10003361_pt1 | contig 15732 bp, 10 predicted proteins | sample 174DNAGHGhighgp2_FD_203884 | JGI IMG/M metagenome (GOLD analysis project Ga0310694, IMG submission 203884) | Sheep rumen microbial communities from Palmerston North, Manawatu-Wanganui, New Zealand - 1742 DNA GHGhigh gp2 (v2) (version 2) | ecosystem: Host-associated > Mammals > Digestive system... | reverse complement strand
TTTGGGTGAAAGCCCCACGCAAAAGAATCCATAAAATGAGAGTGATTGTATGACGAAATATTTGCTCCGGCGCTTCTTGCATGGCCTCGTATCGGTGATTATCGTGGTGGCCATCGTGATGCTGCTCATTTATTCCTGTCTGGACCGGCAGCTGATTTTCGCCCAGGACCCGACGTACACGCAGCTGGGCAACAACCAGAAGATCGTGTATCAGTACCGGAAATGGGAATCTTTCGGCTACATTGATTACGTTCCCTACGCCGAATGGCTGCAAACCCTGGTGCAGAACGGGGAAATCCGGCAGGAGCAGCTGACCCCCCTGTCCGCTTTCGCCCAGAAAGCGGCCAACGATCCGGAGGATGTGGCGGAATACGTCGCTCGTTTTACCAAGTACTACGAGGATAAGGGCTACACCGTGACCCGTCTGGACGCCAAGCTTTCCAAGAAAAAGGTGGCCCCCGGCGGCGCGCAGCAGCTGTACGCCTACAAGGATAAGCCCCTGCTGGGCCGGCTGTGGAATTACCTGACCGGCCTGATCAGCGTGGACAATATCCACTATGTGCAGGAGGACGTGGGCGAGCGCAAGCTTACCTTCACCCTGCATGATCCCCTCTACGGCGGAGAGAAATTTGCTCCGGCCATCATCGGAAACGGCACGCTGCATAAGTATCTGCTGTACACCGATGGCAATTTCCCCTTCATTCACCAGAACCTGGTGAATCTGAACCTGGGCAAATCCTACACGGTGAATTCCGGCGTGGACGTGTGGCAGAGCATGAACGCTCCCCAGGGCTCTTATGTAAAGACCACCATCACTTATCCCACCGGCCTGGTGGAAAACAGCGCTGACGATCTGCACAGCGCCACGTACTCCCCCGGCTCCCGGGATTCCAATCTGGCCAACCGCGACCGCTTTACCGATGATTACACCAGCGTGATCACGGTCAAGAGCGGCCTGAGCAAGGTGGGCTATTCCTTCGTGATCGGCATCATTGCCGTGGCGCTCGCCTATCTGCTGGGCGTGCCGCTGGGCATTCTGATGGCCCGCAAGAAGGATAAACTGGTGGACAAGATCGGCACGCTGTACATTATCTTCATCATCGCCGTGCCGTCCCTGGCCTACATTTTCCTCTTTAAGGCCATCGGCTACAGCATTGGCCTGCCCACCACCTTCAATATGGATGCCAACGACTGGCGCATGTACGCATTGCCCATCGTTTCTTTGGCGCTGCCCTCCGTGGCCAACCTGATGAAGTGGCTGCGCCGCTATATGATCGACCAAATGAACGCCGACTACGTGAAGTTTGCCCGCAGCGGCGGCTTGACGGAGCGCGAAATTTTCAGCAAGCATATCCTCAAGAACACCATCATTCCCCTGGTGCACGGCATTCCCGGCAGCATCCTGGGCTCCCTGGTCGGCGCCATCATCACCGAGCGCGTGTATGTGGTGCCTGGCGCCGGCAACCTGCTGACCAAAGCCATCAATATGTATGACAACGGCGTGATCGTGGGCGTTACCCTGTTCTACGCCCTCCTGTCGGTGATTTCCATCATCCTGGGCGACGTGCTGATGTCTATGGTTGATCCCAGAATTTCCTTCACGGAGAAAGGGCGGTGACGAACGTGAGCAACCAGAATGAACTGATTGACCTGAAAGAATTGAATCTTTCCGACGAAGAACTGTTTTCCCGCGTGGATCACAGCGATCTGGAATCCGAAAAGATCACCGCGCCCCGCTATTCCTACTGGAAGAGCGTATTCCGGGTATTCTTCCGCAAGCGGATCAACATCGTGATCCTGGCGCTGTTTGCCGTCATCCTGGCGTTTACCTACATTTACCCCATGCTGGTGCAGTACGATCCCTTCCAGAATCTGATGGATTCCTCCGCCAAGCATCTGATGCCCGGCGCGGCCATGGATAAGCTGGGCCACAACATCCACTGGATCCTGGGCAGCGGCGCTTCCGGCCAGTCCACTTTTGACGCGGTGTGGTTCGGCAGCCGCATCTCTATCACCATGGCCTTCATCTGCGCCGCCATCAACCTGACGGTGGGCGTGGTGCTGGGCTCCATCTGGGGCTTCAGCAAGAAGGTGGACATCGTGATGATGGAGATTTACAACATCATCGGCAACGTGCCCTACATCCTGTTCATTTCCGTGCTGGTGCTGATTTTCTCCGCCGGGTTCTGGACCATGGTCTTCGCTCTGACCATCACCGGGTGGCTTGGCATCGCCTACTTCATCCGCACCCAGGTCATCATCATCCGCGACCGGGAATACAACCTTGCTTCCCGGTGCCTTGGCACCTCCATCTTCCGCATTGCCGTAAAGAACATCCTGCCCTTCATGACCTCCGTCATCGTGACCCTGGCCGCCACGGAAATCCCCTCCTACATTTCCTACGAGGTGTTCCTCTCCTACATCGGCATGGGCATGTCGGATATGTCGCTGGGCAAGCTGATTTATCAGGCAGAAAACGCCATGCTTACCCCCGGCTGGCAGTTTGAATTCTGGTCTCCTGTGGTCGTGGCCTCCATCATCACCATCGTTTTGTACGTGGTGGGCCAGAACCTGGGCGACGCGTCCGATCCCAGGACCCATATGTGAGGTGCGCCATGAAAGAAGATACGAAGGTGTTGCTGTCGGTCCACGACCTGGAGGTCAAGTTCCGCGTCCGCGGCAGGATCCTGACGGCTATCCGCAATATTTCCCTGGATATTTACGAAGACGAGTCCATCGCCATCGTGGGCGAATCGGGCTCCGGCAAATCGGTGTTCACCAAAACCTTCGCCGGTATGCTGGACAGCAACGGCTTTATCAGCAACGGCGAAATCATCTTTGACGACCCCGAATTGGCCGATACCAGCGTGGCCCTGACCGGCGGCGCGAAGCGCGCCGTGGCCAGCATTCAGCGCAGGCTGGACGCTTTCTCCCGCCTGGAGGGCGGCAGCGCCACCTACCTGGAAATGGGAAAAATGAAGGCCGAAAAAGCCGCCAGGAGCGCTTTGAGCGAAGAAGAAGAAAAGCGCATGGACGACGAGATCGGCGATCTGGTATTCCGCCGCACCGAGGCGTTCAACCTGAAGCAGACGTTTGATCCCTCCAAGGAAAAGGACAAGATCAAGCAGACTGCCCAGGAAATTGCCGGAATGGACGCGCAGATCAAGCAGCTGCAGCAGAAAAAGCGGGAAGCTGTCAAGCGCCTCAAGCAGGAAGCCGCCCAGGATAAAACGTATCTGAGCGAATATGAGCGGCGGATGAACGAATTGAAGGCCCGCTACGCGAAGGAAACCAGCGTTCCGATTTCCGAAGAAACCCAAAAACGCAATGTGATCCTGGCCAAGGAAGTGTACCTCTCCGTCGGCCGGTATTCCCCGGTGAAGCGCAGCCGTACCATCAACCACTTGCTCAAGGCGTTGGAAACGGCCATGAAAACCGGCGTGAACCTGAACGACGAAGAGGCCCGCAACCAGGTGTTCGATCCCGTGGCGTTCCGCGTAAGGTACTTGGATGAAACCCCTGAAAAGCTCCATGGCACCTGCGTGCTGAACCTTGCCAACGTGAAGGAGGCCCACGACTGGACCCAGATCCGAGGCAACCGCATCGCCACCGTGTTCCAGGACCCCATGACGAGCCTGAACCCCATCATCACCATCGGCAAGCAGATCACATCCATCATCATCAAGCACCAAAAATGCTCCGAATACGAGGCACGGCGCCGCGCGCTGGAGCTGATGCAGAAGGTGGGCATTCCCAACGCCGAAAAGCGTTTTGACGATTATCCCTTCCAGTATTCCGGCGGCATGCGCCAGCGCATCGTGATTGCCATCGCCCTGTCCTGCCAGCCCAAGATCCTGATCTGCGACGAACCCACCACGGCCCTGGACGTGACCATCCAGGCCCAGATTCTGCAATTGCTCAAGGACCTGCAAAAGGAATTCCACTACACCATCGTTTTCATCACCCACGACCTGGGCGTGGTGGCCAACGTGGCCAACCGGGTGGCGGTGATGTACGCCGGGCAGATCGTGGAAGTGGGCAAGGTGGAAGAGGTGTTCTACGATCCCCGCCACCCCTACACCTGGGCGCTGCTGTCCTCGCTTCCTCAGCTGGCGCAGAAAAATACCCAGCTCTATTCCATCACCGGCACGCCCCCTTCCCTGTACAACAAGATCGTGGGCGATCCTTTCGCGCCGCGAAATCCCTACTGTCTGAAGGTGGACACGCTGGTGGAGCCGCCCATGTTCAGGGTGACGGATACCCACTACGCCAAGACTTGGCTGCTGGACCCCAGAGCGCCCAAGTACGAGAAACCGGAAATCATCCAGAACATCCACGAAAAACTGTTGGATGCATTCAATATTTAAGGAGGAAACGGCTGTGTCAAGCAAACAAGAGCCCAATACCAGGAGCGCCGTTTCCCGTCTGCCCGAGCACGGACCTATAACCGAGGATGGGCGCGAGATCCTGCTTTCCGTCAAAAATGTGGACATTACCTTCGGCTCCGGCGACGACGCCGTCCGGGCGGTGAAGAACGCATGCTTCGACATTTACAAGGGTGAAACGCTGTCGCTGGTGGGTGAATCCGGCTCCGGCAAAACCACCATCGGCCGCGCCGTGATCCGGGTGAATCCCTGCGCTGCCGGTGAAATCGACTACAAAGGCGTGCGCATTTCCGGCAAAATCCCCCGGTCCCTGGACAGGGATGTGATCCGCAACATCCAAATGGTGTTCCAGGACCCCGCCGCGTCCCTGAACGAACGCGCCACGGTGGACTACATCATCTCTGAAGGCCTGTACAATTTCCATCTGTTTGAGAACGAAGCGGACCGCGTGAAAAAGGTGGAGACCATCATCGACGAGGTGGGATTGCTTCCCGAGCATCTGACCCGCTATCCCCACGAGTTTTCCGGCGGTCAGCGTCAGCGTATCGGTATCGCCCGCGCCATGGTCATGGAGCCCGAAATGGTTATCGCCGACGAGCCCATCTCCGCCTTGGACGTATCCATCCGCGCTCAGGTGCTGAACCTGATGAAGAAGTTCCAGAAGGAAAAGAACCTGACCTATCTCTTCATCGCGCACGACCTGTCGGTGGTCCGCTTCATTTCCGACCGGATCGTGGTCATTTACAAGGGCGACATCGTGGAAATCGCCGAGACCGACGAATTGTTCAATTTCCCGCTGCATCCCTATACCCGGTCGCTGATTTCCGCCATTCCCATTCCCGATCCGCAGCTGGAAAAGAACAAGGTGCTCTTCACCTACGATCCCTCCGTGCATGATTACAGCGAGGACAAGCCCGCCCTCACCGATATCGGCCACGGCCACTATGTGTTCGGCAACAAGAAGGAAATCGAGGAATACAAGGCCCAGCGGGCAAAGGGCGAGCACATCAAATCCGTTACCATCCTGCAGCCCGGCGAAAAAATGCCGGAAGCCCCCAAGGCCGAGCAGGATGACGCCAGCGATTTCCTGGTGACGCCCATCCACGATACCGGCAGCCTGTGGTATCAGATCATTTCCTTCTTCCTGCCCATCCTGGGCCTGATCGCCGCGGCGGTTTTCAAGCATTTCCATCACCGGAAAAACTATAAGCGCTGCAAGAAGGGCGCGCTGATGGGCCTGGGGGTCATTGGCGCCATTGTGGTGCTGTTCCTGATTTTCCTGCTTTTGTCCGTGCTGTAAATGAAAGAAAAGAAAAGCGCCCGGCTGCCAAACGGTCTAAGGCCCGTCAGGCAGATCGAGCTGAACGAAAAGCATATCAAGCCGCGGGCGGTGCTGGTTATCGCGCTGCTCGTGGTGGCGGTGGCCGCCATTGCCTACGGGCTCCGTTCCCTGACTGTGACGGAGCCCGGTTGGTATACCATCGAATCCGACGCATCCGCCGGCGTGAGCTGTGCCGATGATTTCGTGTTCAGCTACCAGGTGGGCACGACCACGGTGCCGGCCCGTACGGAGCTGCAGAATGTGAGCCGCCTGTATACCACGGCTACGGCCGCCGCCTTCCGCCTGTTCGACGCGTATACGGAGTATGAGGGCGTAAACAATCTGGCCAAGGTGAATCATCATTGGAACGAAAAGGTGCAGATTGATCCCGCGCTGTACGCCGCGCTTTCCCAGGCGGCGGAAAGCCGGTATCTGTACCTGGCCCCCTGGTATCAGGAGGATTGGGCCCTGTTCCATGCCCAGAGCGACGGCGAAGCGGCGGAATGCGATCCGGAGCGCAGCGCGGAGGAGGCGGCTTTCCGCATCCAGTCGGCAAAATATCTGAACGATCCGGAAGCGGTGCGGCTGGAATTGCTGGGAAACAGCACGGTGGAATTGCATGTGTCCGGGGAGTGCGTTGCCTTTGCCGAGGAATACGGCGTCACGGGCCTGGTTGACTTTGGCTGGATGAAAAACGCGTTCATCGCCGATTATCTGGCTGATCGCATGCTGGAAAACGGCTTTACCCGGGGCAGCATTTCCAGCTACGACGGCTTTTCCCGCAACCTGGACGCGGGCAGGGAGTATGCCCTGAATCTGTTTTCCAGAAGCGAGAAAGGAACTGCGCGGCAAAGCGCGCTGCTCACCTATACCGCTCCCTGCGCCCTGACGGCGATGCGCGCTTTCCGGGTGGATGCCCGCGAGGCGTATTACTACCGCTGGCAGGATGGGTCCTTCCGCTCCGGGCATCTGGACCCCCGGGATGGCCTGAGCCGGGACGCGTTTGATTCCCTGGCGGCGGCGTCCGAATCGCTTGGGTGCGGCGAAATGCTTTTGCGGCTTTTGCCCGCGGTGATCGCGGATCAGGCAGACCCGGCGGCGCTGGAAGCGCTGGCAGGGCGGGATATGGCCGTGGCTTTCTGGGAAAGCGGCGTCTGGCAGCTTACAGGCGATGAAACGATGGTAAAAATGAAAACCGACGGGCCGTGACCAGCGGCGCCGCCGACACAAGCAAGCGGCATTTTCCAACGATGGGAAAGCGCCGCTTTTCTTGAAGAACGGGAGGCTGAATGCATGCGCGTATTGCTGGTGGAGGATGAAAAGCCCCTGGCGGCGGCCATCTGCCAAATTCTGAAAAAAGAGAATTTCGCCGTGGACCCGGTGTATACCGGCCCCGACGGGCTGGACTACGGCCAGGACCCGGTGTACGACGCCATCGTGCTGGACGTGATGCTGCCGGGGATGGACGGGTTTCAGGTGCTCAGGAAGCTGCGGGAGGAGGGCGTCAAAACCCCCGTGTGCATGCTGACCGCCCGTTCGGGCCTGGAGGATCGGGTGCGGGGATTGGAAAGCGGCGCGGATTATTATCTGGCCAAGCCCTTTCAGGGGGCGGAGCTGATCGCGTGCCTCAGGGCCATCACCCGCCGCAAGGAGGATGCGCCGATGATGGCGCTGCGCTTTGGCGACGCGGAACTGAATCAGCAGGAAGCGCGGCTGGTTTGCAGCGCTACCGGCCAATCAGTGAAGCTGGGGGCCAAGGAATACCAGCTGATGGAGCTGTTCATGCGCAATCCAAGGCAGATCATGAGCAAGGATACGATATTTGATCGGGTGTGGGGCATCGACAGCGACGCCGACGTGAGCAGCGTGGAAGTGTACGTGTCCTTTCTGCGCAAGAAACTGTCCTTCGTGGGCTCTCAGCTGAAAATCAAGGCCTCCCGGGGCATCGGCTACGCACTGGAGGAAAACGCATGATCAAAAGGCTGCGCGGCCGCATGATCCTCTTGACCGTGGCCGGGCTTTTTCTGGCCTCGGCCATCCTGGTGGCGGCCATCAACGTGATGAACATGGGCACCGTGAAGCGGCAGGCAGAGGCGGTGCTGGATATGCTGGCGCAAAACGACGGACGCCGGCCCGGCCTGAGCGACAGGCCCGCGCAGGGCGATCAATGGACTGGCCAGACGCCGCCGGATAAGCCCGAGGGCACTTTTCCGCCCGACGCCTTTCAGAACGGGCTCCGGGGCGAGGAAGGCCTGGACCGGGAAAAAACGGGCGGCTGGCGAAACGCCGACACCCGGCGCACCGCCAATCTGTCCAATTTCTTTCTGGTGCATCTGACGAGCGAAGGGCAGGTGGAAAGCTGGGAAAGCGACCGGGCCGGGCTGTATACCGACGAGCAGATCAGCGCTCTGGCGGCAGAGGCCGTGGCAAGCGGCCAGGCGTCGGGCCGGGCGGGCGATCAGTTTTTCAGAAGGGAAGGCAGCACCCTGATCGTGGTGGACGCCACCCTGGAAATCCAGTCCGCCCGCAGCTACCTGCGGGCCACGGTGCTGGTGGCGGCGGTGCAGTGGGCACTTTTGTCCCTTGCGGCGGTTTGGCTGATCGGGCGCATGGTGCGGCCCGTGGACGAAGCCATGGAAAAGCAAAAGCAGTTCGTGTGGGACGCCAGCCACGAATTGAAAACGCCCCTGGCCGTGATTTCCGCCAACGCCGAGGTGCTCTCCAATGAGATCGGGGACAATCAATCGCTGCAGTACATCCAATCCGAGGTGAAGCGCACCGATCAGCTGGTGCAGAATCTGCTCACCCTGGCCCGCATGGAAAAGAACCCGACGCCCAAGGCCCATCGGGAGTTTGACCTGAGCCGGGCGGTGCTGGAGGTGGCGCTGCCCTTTGAAAGCGCCGTGTATGAGGCGGGCAAGACCATCGACATGGATATTCCGGACGGCTTGAAGCTCAACGGCGACGAGGAAATGATCAAGCAGCTTCTGATGATCCTGCTGAGCAACGCGGTGAAATATTCCGACGCGCATGGGAAGATCGCGCTGATCCTGGAGGGAAAGGGGGATAAACGGGTCATCCGGGTGCGCAACACCGGCCCGGCCATTCCCGCCGCCGATCAGGAAAAGATATTCGACCGCTTCTATCGGGTGGATTCCTCTCACAACCGGGAAACACCCGGCAACGGCCTGGGCCTGGCCATCGCCAAAAACATCGTGGAAATGCACAAGGGAAAGATCGCCGTGCAGAGCGAGGAAGGCAAAGGCACGGAATTTACGGTGACGCTGTGAGGCGGCGTTTGGTGCTTTGACCCAAACCTCACCGGGGTGGCAAAGCCGGCGCAGAAATCAGAAAATCCCGCCGTCCTGGCGGGATTCAGGTTGTCGAAAAAGGTTTTCGATAACCTGCAAATTCCATTTGCTCCTCCCGCCGGCAAAGCCGGCGGATGCGGATTAGGTTCGAAAGGGCTGCGGCCCTTTCGGGCTATTCTGAGGTTTTTTGTTTCTGGTCTTTCCTCTTCAGCGGGAGCCGCAGCTCCTTCATCAATTATCCGCAGGGCCGGTTTTGCCGGGAGAAAAGCGAGGAAGGGAATTGCGGTTTTATTGGGCCTCGCCGTTCACGTACAGGGTGTAGCCGTTCAGGTTCATCCGGCTCATATCGCCGGAAAACGCGGTCAGGTAGCTGTCGCCGGTGAGGGTCCAGGTGGAAGTGGCGTCCAATGTCACGGACACATCCTGGGAAGCGCTGCCGGGGTTCACCGCGCCGATCAAGCTGGAGGAGGCGGACAGGATCACCTTCAGGCTGGAGCCGCTGTCAGCGGTGAGATCGCCTTCAATGTCCTGATCCACCAGCGTCAGCGTCACATGGCCGCCGTTTTTGCCGCTGGTCCCCCAGGCGTCGGCGGAGGCGGAGAGGAACACCTGGCTGTCCTCCGCATAGGTGAAATCCACCTGGGACAGGGTGATGGCGGTGGTCACGTTGGTCACGTGGATCATATCGCCGGTGAGGGCGGTCATGGAGCCTCCGTTCACGGTGAAGGTGGAGTTGCCGTCCTTGGCGTCGCCGGACATGCTTTGGTAGATCAGCACGTTGGTTTTCACACTGGATTGGCCGTTGAGGTTGGCGTCGTTGCCGGAAATGCTTACGTTGTTCAGCGTTACGCTGTTGCCGCCCTCGATGACCACGGCCTCGGAATCGGCGGCGGACAGCGCCGCGTCGGACACGGTGATGTCGGCGGTGGAGTAAATGGCGGGGGAGCCCCGGCCGGCAGTTTCATAGGTGCCGCCGGTTACGGTCACGGTGCCGCCGCCCCGGTCGGAGCGGATGGCGGCGGAGGAATTGCCCGCGGTGGACACGGTGACGTTGACGGCGTTCAGGGCCGCACCGCCGGTGGTCATCAGGCCGCCGGAATTGTTGCCGGTGGTGGTGATGGCGGTGTCGGACACGTTCACCGTGGTGCCGCTGCCGTAGCTGAAGATGCCGTTGGCGTGGGTGCCGGCGGTAGTGACGGCGGTGTTGGTGACGCTCAGGGTGCCGCCGGTGGCCAGGATGGCGGCGTTGATGCCGTAAAAGTCGGCGCTTTCGCCGTCGCTGGAGCCGGTTTTGTTTACGGTGGCGTTGGAGATGGTCACGCTGCCTTCCTGCACCAGCACGGCGTTTTCATCGCCCTGGGTGGATTCGTAGGTCTGCCCGTCGCTGCTCTCGGTGAGGGTGAAGGCCGCCTGGTATTCCGTGGGGGCGCTGCTGCTGCCCATGCCGGGGCCGCCGGGTGCGCCGCCGGGGCCGCCGCTGAAATCGCCGTCGGGCTTCTCCGGGGGCTGCTGACCGTCGCTCGGGCCGCCGGGGCCGCCGGGCATCTGGCCGGAGGGCGGCTCGGGCGGCGCCTGCATGGTCTGCTGGGCGGATGAATTTGTATCGCCGCTTTCCGCCAGGGCCAGAGGCGCGGACAGCGCCAGCATGGCCGCCAGGGACAGGGAAAGGATTTTTTGCATGCGTTTCATGGAAAATGACCTCCTTTTTGCTGAAGGCCCCGAGGGGCGTTTCTTTTTGACTTGGCCGAAGGGCTTCTTTCCTTTCGACATGCACAGGATACCCCGGGAAGCTTAAAGAAAGCATAAAGGATTTGAAAAAACAAAAAATATTGGCGGCGTGTTTTTTCGTTGACATTCTATGGAAATAATGATATGATGCAGGGGATGAAAACGTTACCGTTAACGATACCAAACCAGATGAAGAAGGGAAACGCCATGGAAATTTACACCATCCGGGATATTGCCAGGAAGGCCGGCGTCAGCGTGACCACGGTATCCCGGGTGCTCAACGACAAGCCCGACGTGAGCCGCGCCACCCAGGAAAAGGTGCGGCGGGTGATGGCGGAGTGCCATTTTGTGGGCAATGCCAACGCCCGGGGCTTAAAGCAGACGGACAGCGAAATGGCGGCCATCATCGTGCGCGGCAGGCAGAATCCCTTTTTGAGCGGCCTGGCGGAGGAAATGCTCCAGTCCGCCCGGGAAAGGGGCGCGGCCTTCATGACCGAGTACATCGACGAGCAGGCCGACGAGTTTCTTCACGCCCTGCGCCTTACCCATTCCCGGCGCATCAGCGGCCTGATCTTCCTGGGCAGCCGCATCGACGACAGGAGCCGGGTGCTGGACGGGGTGAACATCCCCATGGTGTTCGCCACGGTGTCGGCGGAGGGCACGCAGATGGCAAGGGCCTCCTCCGTATCCATGGATGACAGGGAGATGGCGCGCCAGGCAGGACGGGCGCTGCTTCAATGGGGCAAGCGCCTGGCGGTGTTCGGGGCCGACCGGAGGGCGAAGGACAATCTGGCCCTGCGCTTCCTGGGCATCGAGGACGCGCTGCGGGAAAAAGGCATGGCCTTTGAGGAAAGCCGCTACGTGGAAACCCGCTTCACCCTTTCCGATGCCCACGCCGCGGCGCTTTCCCACTTTGAGAAATTCCCCGACACCGACGCCGCGTTCTGCATGAGCGACACGGTGGCCCTGGGGGTGATCCGGGCGCTTATGGACCTGGGGAAAACCGTGCCCGGGGACGTGAGCGTGATGGGCGTGGACGGCATCGAAATGGGAGAGTATACCGTGCCAAGGCTGTCCACCATCGAGCAGCCCCGGGATGAGATCGCCCGCAAAAGCGTGCAGGTGCTGCTGGATATGCTGCATAACGGCGCGCCGGCCCGCCACGTCACCGTGCCCGGCACGCTGCGGCTGCGTGAATCGGTCAGGCAATGAAGCAAAAACCAATTTGGAAAGGAAGGAATCGTTATGCGCCAAGGCGGAATTCTGATGCATATTTCTTCTTTGCCGGGGCCCGGCGGCATCGGCAGCCTGGGCAAGGAAGCCTACGCGTTTGCCGATTTTCTGCATGCGTCGGGCATGGTGATCTGGCAGGTGCTGCCCATGGGGCCTACGGGCTACGGCGAATCGCCTTATCAGTCCACCAGCGTGTACGCCGGCAATCCCCTGCTGATCTCGGTGGAAAAAATGGAGGAAGAGGGCCTCTTCAAGCGTCGGGAGGACGCGCCGTACACGCCCCAAAACCCGGAGCAGATCGACTACGAGCGGGTGCGCGCACATAAAATGAAGCTGCTGCGGCAAGCCTTTGAGCAGAGCGAAAGCAAGCTGTATGCGGAGATCGCGGCCTTCACTAAGAAGAACCCCTGGGTAAAGGACTTTGCGCTGTTTACCGCTCTCAAGCAGCATTTCGGCGGCAGAATGTGGACCCAGTGGCCCGACCGGGGTGCGAAAATGCGGGAAAAGGCGGCGCTGGCCAAGTACGAAAAGGAATTGGACGGGGACATCCGCTTCCATATTTTCTGTCAATACATGTTTGCCCGGCAGTGGCAGGCGCTGAAGGAATACTGCAACGGCCTTGGCATTTCCCTCTTTGGCGATATGCCCATCTACGTGGCCGAGGACAGCGCCGACACCTGGACGGAGCCGAAGGTATTCCAGTTGGATCGGGATCGGGTGCCTAAAAGGGTCGCCGGGGTGCCGCCGGATTATTTTTCCGCCGACGGGCAGCTGTGGGGCAATCCCCTGTACCGGTGGACCTATCTGTGGTTCCGCCGCTATGACTGGTGGGTGCGCCGGATGGCTCATATGCATACCATGTACGACATCATCCGCATCGACCATTTTATCGGCTTTGCCAACTATTATTCCGTGGCCCATGGCGCGCCCAACGCCCGGGGCGGCAAATGGGTGATCGGGCCGGGGAAGAAGCTGTTCAAGCGGCTCAGCAAGGCCCTGCCGGGGCTGGACGTGGTGGCGGAGGATCTGGGCGCGGTGAACGACCGGGTGCGGGATCTGATCGCCTTTACCGGATACCCGGGGATGAAGGTATTGTCCTTCGCCTTCGGGGCCGACGACAGCAACATCCATCTGCCCGCCAATATCCCGGAAAACACCGCTTATTATACCGGCACTCACGACAACGTGACCGCTGCGGCCAGGATCGAAGGCTGCAGCGAAGAAGAGCTGGCCTGCGCCAAGCGCGTATGCGGCTTTGAAAGCAAGGAGGACGCGCCCTGGGCCATGATCCGCACCGCTTTTGCCAGCCGTGCCCGCATTGCCGTCGCGCCCATGCAGGACGTGCTGGCCCTGGGTGACTGGGCCACCATGAACCGGCCCGGCCGGGTGGGCGGCAACTGGCTGTGGCGCATGAAGGAAAACGCGGCCACCGACGAAATCGCTCAAAGGCTGCGCCGTATCAATCGGGAAACAAACAGGGGGTAAACCGCTTATGATGAACGCTGAACAATTGATCCTTCGGGCGGAGCAGCTGCTTTTGACCCGGGAACATAAAACGCTGGAGGAAGCCAACGCCGTGCAGCTGCACGAGGCCGTATCCGCCGCCGCCATGGAGGCGCTGGCCCCCGTGTGGGCGGAAAATGAAAAGCAGCGGACGAAGAAACGCCAGGCCGCCTATATTTCCTGCGAATTCCTGGTGGGCAGGCTGGTGTACAACAACCTGTACTGCATGGGGCTGCTCAAGGACGTAAGGGAACAGCTGCTTAGCCGGGGCGTGGATCTGGCCGCGCTGGAGGACATCGAGGACGACGCCTTCGGCAACGGCGGCTTGGGCCGCCTGGCCGCCTGCTATCTGGACAGCGCGGCCACTCACGATATTCCCCTGACCGGCTACGGCCTGCGCTACCGCTACGGCCTGTTCAAGCAGAGCTTTGTGGATTTTTCCCAGCATGAGGAGCCTGACGACTGGTCCCGCTTCGGCGATCCCTGGTTCATCCGGCGCCAGGACGAGGCCGTGGTGGTGGAAATGAAAACGGGCAATGTTTTGGCCGTGCCCTACGATATGCCCGTGGTGGGCTACGGGGCGAAAAACATCGGCACGCTGCGCCTGTGGCAGACCGAGAGCCTGCACGAGGTGGATTTCCCCCTGTTCAACGATCAGAAATACACCGCCGCCTGCGCCGATAAAAACAAGGCGGAGGACATCGTGAAGTTCCTCTATCCCAACGACAGCCGCAGGGAAGGAAGGCAGCTGCGTGTCAAGCAGCAGTACGTGCTCACCAGCGCCACCGTGCAGGACCTTCTGCGCGCCTACAAGGCCCGCCATGGCGCCGATTACCGCTTCTTTGCCGACGAATACGCCGTGCAGCTCAACGATACGCACCCCGTGATGGCCATTCCGGAATTGATCCGCCTGCTCATGCGGGACGGGGTGACCTTCGACGCGGCCTTCGATATTGCCCGGCGCACCTTCGCCTACACCAACCACACCGTGATGCAGGAGGCCCTGGAAAAGTGGGACGTGGCGCTGCTTCAATCCGTTTGCCCCGATGTGGTCAGCGTGATCCGCATGATCGACGCCCGCTTCAGGGACGAAATGAAGCAGAAGGGCCTTGCGGTGCAGCCGGACCGGTGCATCATCGAGGGCAGGCGGGTGCACATGGCGCAGCTGGCGGTGTACGCCTCCTTCGCCACCAACGGCGTGGCGGCGCTGCATACGGAAATCCTGAAAAACGACGTGTTTTCCGCCTGGTATCAGGTGTATCCCGATCGCTTCCAGAACAAGACCAACGGCATCACCCAGCGCCGGTGGCTGGGGCTGTGCAACGAGGAGCTCAGCGCCCTGTTTGCCGAAAAGATCGGCGGCGGGTTCATGACGAAGCTGGACGAACTGGAAAAATTCAAGCCCTTCATCGACGACGCCGTGTGCCGCCGCTTTATGGCGATCAAGCGCGTGAAAAAGGAGCAGCTCTGCGCCGAGATTTTGCGCCGGGAGCAGATCGAGCTGAGCCCCGACATGCTCTTTGACGCGCAGATCAAGCGGCTGCATGAATACAAGCGGCAGCTGATGAACGCATTCTCCATCCTGGCCATTTACTTTGGCCTCAAGGACGGCAGCCTCAAAGACTTCACGCCCACCGCCTTCATTTTCGGCGCGAAGGCCGCCGCCGGCTATGTGCGGGCCAAAGCCGTGATCCGCTTCATCAACCTGATTGCCGACAAGGTGAATCACGACCCCGAGACCAATCAAAAGCTCCGGGTGGTGTTCGTGCAGAATTACAATGTGTCCTGGGCCGAAAAGATCATTCCCGCCGCCGACGTCAGCGAGCAGATTTCTCCCGCGGGCACCGAGGCCAGCGGCACCGGCAACATGAAATTCATGCTCAACGGCGCCGTCACCCTGGGCACCTTCGACGGGGCCAACGTGGAGATCGTGGAGCAGGCGGGCCGGGAAAACAACTATATTTTCGGCGCTACCGTGGAAGAACTGAACGCCCTGAAGCCTACGTATGATCCCAAAAAAATCTATACGAAGGACGCCGTGATCCGCCGCTGCATGGACACGCTGATCGACGGCACCTTCCCCGATCCCGACGGCACGTTCCAGGAACTGCATGACGCCCTGCTCAAAGGCGCGTCCTGGCATCAGCCGGACCATTACTTCATTCTCAAGGATTTCCCTTCCTATCTGGAAGCCAAGCTGCAGGCCAATCGGGATTATGCCGCCGACCCCGTAGGCTTTGCCAGAAAGTGC
>Ga0310694_10003359_pt1 | contig 15733 bp, 6 predicted proteins | sample 174DNAGHGhighgp2_FD_203884 | JGI IMG/M metagenome (GOLD analysis project Ga0310694, IMG submission 203884) | Sheep rumen microbial communities from Palmerston North, Manawatu-Wanganui, New Zealand - 1742 DNA GHGhigh gp2 (v2) (version 2) | ecosystem: Host-associated > Mammals > Digestive system >... | reverse complement strand
GACAGCGACAGGAACATGGAACGGTTCAAGTGGACCGTGATGTGCATGATAAACAGCTCGATGAACACGACACTGCATGAGGAGGAAGAATGGGACGGTGGAACGAAACCATAATCCTCCTTTCCGCACCACGCTCATATCAGGACTCGGAGGGCGCTTGGCATGAGGACGAACGTGAGGGCAGAGAGGTCTTCTGCAACGTCGGCATGATAGGAACCATGACGATGGCACAGCTACGTTCGTCAGAGGTGCGTATCACATCAGGTGAGAGCGTACCAAATGTCGGCCTGACCGAGATGCATGTGGTGTGGATACGACAGATCGACTACAACGACGAGGATCAGGTCATCTTCCGTGACAAGGAGATGGACATCATAGCGGCGACCTCAGAGGGCGAGAACCTCAAGATGATTATCCGCAGGAGGCTTGGCAATGACTAAGTCCATTGATGCAGATGAGTTCAAACTTGAAATCGAAAAGATTCTCAATAGGGTTAATACAGGTGCCGGTAACCAAGCTCGCAATGCAGTCGCCAAGGGTGTCAAGAAATCTGCGTCATTCTGGAGAAGCAATGCCAGCGAGCATTGGAAGGCAAGGCATCATACCTACCGAAAGCATGGAAAAGTGCATGAAACAGGTAAGTATGTCAAATCGATACGTTCTCATATGACAAGCAATTCTGCCGAACACCCGTCTGGCGAGGTTGGAGCACCAAAGATGCCCGGTTTGCCACACCTCCTCGAATTTGGTCATGCAAAAGTTGGCGGAGGAAGAGTAAAGGCAATACCGCATATTGCTTCGGCAGCAAAAAAAGGATTTAACTATACAATCGAACAGCTTGAGCTTGGCATTGAGATGATGTTAGATGACGTATAACGAGATATTGTATTACGCATTAACCAATGTATGCAAAGGTACTTATGTGGCATGGCCGATAGGAAAGGCACCGCCGCTCCCATGGTTTACATACAAGAGAAGTCACGATGGCGAGGTCTTCGCCGACAACAGCAACTACGGCTTGATGCCCAGATATCGAGTCGAGTTACTGATGAAAGAAAATGACCCGCAACTCATAGATGACTTCGAGGCAGCTCTATCGAAGATAGGGACTTGGAAACTGTACGAGGCAGATTGGCTTAATTCAGAGAACTGCCTCTATCACGACTACAGGTTGACATTGCTTCCCAATAGGGAAGAAGACGAATAAGGAGGCCGGATATGGCTGACAACAAGGTGCGCTTCGGTGCGTCGAACGTGCGATATGCACTTGAGACCGAGACTGGTTATGGCGAGTGGAAGCGTCTGGCCGGTACCGTCCAGATTTCCTTCGACCCTCAGGGTTCCCAGAATACGTTCTATGCCGATAACGTGGGCTACTTCATTTCCACGGGTGCGGCCAGTGATAGCATTTCGGTAGAGATCGCAGACCTCACCGATCAGGCGAAGATCGACCTTCTCGGCTTCGTTCAGGACGAGACTTCCGGACTGCTCTACGAGCCTGTCAATTCCGTACGCAAGCCCTTCGCACTTGGCTTCCAAGTCGAGGGTGACGCAACCACTCTGCGTGGCGTCCGCTACGGTGGCACGCTCAACCGTCCGTCCGAGGCTCACAACACTACCACGGACTCTACCGATCCCGACACCCTCACCATCGAGGGAACCTTCGTCGGCAAGACCTTCACGATTGGTAGCGAGGAGGTCGCGATCCTTGGCGCAGCTTGCACCAATGCAGGCGACACCCATACTGCATACGACAACTTCTGGACCAAGGTTCCGCAGCCCGGCGTTGCTGCCTAAGTCCTAATAGGCAAATGTTAGAAATGGCGGCGCACTTCGTATCGGAGTGCGCCGCTTTTTGTGTATCAATGGAAGGAAGAGGGAATGGCCACAATTGACTACGGTGCGGGAGAACGTGAGTTCCAGTGCACCGCTCTTACGTGCATGATTTATGAACATGAGTTCATCAATGACGAGAATCCGAAAGTCACTGGCGACCTTATCGCAGACACCATCGGAAAGGTCACCGTGTCGTCTAATGACATTCTCCATGTAACCGACGATGGTGCATATGTAACCACCGTCGTCGACTATACAAAGGTGAACTGGCAGGCGATATTCAGGGCGATGTGGGCAATGATGCGTACATCGTTCGAGATATCCAAGCAAAGGGGAGAGAACCTTCCAGACGTTCCGGCGTACAAGGTGTGGGAACGCTCATTGCTCTCATGTGAACCCGACATGCAGGCGATAACCGACGCAGTCCAAGAGGAACTCATGAGAGGTTTGTTTCGATCCGGAGCCGCTGCCTCCGGAGAAAACCAGCAAGAAGGGGAAGAAGGATAAGCTTCCATACACTTCGATAGTAAACTCCGCTCTTGAGATAGGACTGACTATGGAAAACATATCAGTCCTGTCTTGGGGGCGTCTCGTTATGATGCTACAGGCGAAAGCCCAGTCGTATAAAACGGATAGCGGTCCAAGGGAAGCTACATTTGCCGAGATATCGGCATGGGCTGGAGTCGGACTATTGTAGGAGGTCTACATTGGCTGAGACATATCGTGGACTCACAATTAGGATTGGCGGAGACACAAGCTCGCTGCAAAAGGCGCTGAAGAATACGAATAGTGCAATAAATCAAACAAGCTTTCAGATAAAAAAGCTTGGTACGGCACTTAGACTTGATCCGCATAATGTCGAGGCTTATAACCTCCAACTTGGTCATATGTCAAATCAGGCGACAAATACTGCGAAAAAAATGTCACAACTGAAGACTGTACTCAGCCAGATGGGTAACAAGAATCTTATCCTTTCAGATGGTACCGAGATTGCGTTTGCCAACCTGACGCAGGCGTCTGATGCATATGGCAACAGCGTCATAAACGTATCTGAAAAACTTGCGATAGTAAGAGACGAACTTCGTAAGCTTACGGAAGAGCTTGGCAAGTCATATAACGAGATGTCTGCATTCGTCAAACAGTCTTCTGAGGTTGAGGTCAAGAAACTCAAAATGGCGTTTCAGGCAAGTGTCGGTGCGATATCCGAAAACGAAATATTCGATGCATTCAAAACTCTTCCAAATGGGCTTCTTCGAACAGAAGAAGAGACCAATAAGATAGTGAAAAGCGTAATGCTTATGGCTACGGCGATAAAAAGTAGTATAGGCGACGATGGGTTATTTGATGTAAGCAAGACACTTGATGCAATAAATGACTATGTAAGTACATACACCACAGGAATGAGGCTTACGTCAGACGGCCTCAAAAAGATCGGCAGTATGCTCGATGACTATAACAAAAAGTTGAAGGAGTCAACAAGGCTCGAACAAGATGCGCAGGAGCAAGCAGGCTCACGTGATACCACAACATCAAAAGATATAAAGGAACGTACTCGCGTCAGACAAGAAGAGCTTGATGCAATGCGAGAAGCTCATGCAGAGATGATCGAAAGACATGATACTGAGCAGAACACATTGCGTGAGGAAATTAGGGTGCTCGAAGCTCGGGCCGAAGCTGCAAAAGAAGCCTATGAAACAGACGAGGATTCTCGTCGCAATGCAATAGTTAACAAGAATAGAGAGATTGAACAACTCAATGAAGAAATGGGCCAGCTTGTCAATCAACGTGGCCCAATCAGTAATGTAACACAACTTGAGGAAGAGCGTGACAAACTTATACAGCAGCAGACAGAACACGTCAGGCAACTGAAGGCTGAAGCAGAGGACGCAACTGCCGCACTTGAGGCTGCTAATATCCAACTTGGTATTGTGGAAACCGAGCCTGCCAAGCCGCAGAAAAAGAAAGAAAGCATAGCTGAGGAAAATGCCGAACTCAAGAGGCAGAGCGACATTACCGAAGAGATAGCCGAACACGAGTCTCGGTCTGCTGAAGTTGCTGAGCGACGTGAGAAAGCCGAGAAGTCGATAGCTGATGCTAGATCACGGTCGAGTGAAATTGAAGTAGCAGATACAAAGAAGCTCGATGTTACCAGTAAAAAGATCAATGAAGTCGGAGACTCTATCTCAAGGCTTGACGAACTTTCACTAAAGTACCTTGGAAGGACATTCTCAACAGACAACCTCAAGAAGTCGCTCACGTCAGCGCTTAGACTTCTAAGCGACACGCGAAGACTGATTTTCTCAGACTATGGGAAGCTTGCCAATAACTCGGCACGGATGTTTGTAGATGAAAACATAGATCCCAACGTGACTGATTCGCTCGCTGTAGGACTCATGAAGCTACGCGACGTTGGGTATGACATCACGCAGCTTGACTTCAGCAACCTGAGATTCATTGGCGACCTTGAGAGTAAGCATGACCTTAGCGAGTACTTTGACGCGTTCCTGAAGCTCAAAGAGATCGCAACCAGCGACCCCCAAAGTGAGTTTGCCTTGCCGTTCAAAACGGTTGACGTCTGGTATGAGATGAGCGATGAGTTGAACGAGTTCATCGAACTCATGATGAAGGCAGGAAACGTAAACCGTGACGAGGCTTTGGAGTTTCTGAATCTAAGCAAGAAAAGAAAAGACTCATTATCGGAACTCATTGAGGACGCAAGGCTTTACAACGAAAGCTTCTCACTTCAGTCAGTACGTGACGAGCTAAGCAAGACGTCTACCGAGCTTGATGACTATAAATCAATGTATAGACTGCTCCTAATGAACCCGCACCAAGGGGCCTTTGGTGAATCATCAGAATCCTTGAGAAGCTCAGACATTTTCCCCAACTTGATGAAGCAACTTGCCGATATACGCGATGAGGTCGAAAAAGTCATAGGTGAAGATGTTCCCAATAGAGAAGAAGAAATCTTCGAAGGCATGAGAAAGGTCGTTGGTCAGCACATCTCTGATCTTGGCGATTACAAGCAAACGCTGCTTAATATCATTAAAGCAATAAGGATGGCATCGACTTCTGATCTCGGTTCAGATAGAACCGGTGGTGGTCCCATTGCTAGACTTGAGTCGATATCAGAACAGATGCTTTCACGACAAGTCGTTAACGAAGTCAAGGAAAGCGCAGAAGAAGTCGAAGAAAGCATTGAGGAAATCGAGAAGCCGCTGACGAGGCTTGACGAACTGTGTCTGAAGTTCTTCGGTCGGAAGTTCTCAGCAGACAACATCAATGACGAACTCTCCATGATAATCGACATGATTCGCATAACGGAACATGAAGTGAACGAACTTGATGGCGGAATGTTCGTTGACGCCGTGACAGAACTCAAGGATTCACTCTCTGGAAGCAATGTCTCTCCGCATGGTGCCGAGGAGTATTTCGATAGGCTTAAAGATGCCGTAATGGAACTCCGCGATGCAGGTTTCGATCTTTCCAAGATAAACCTTGGAGATTATCTCGTGACTGGATGGGGCAATGGTGCAAAGACTGCTTCAGAACTCTTGCAGGCTTTCATTGACACGAGAGAACGCTCGTTAAATGGTGAGGACGTTGATCTCGCTGAATGGTCAAGAAGTACCGACGACTTGCATAAGTTATTACCTGAAATGCGTGAATATCTAGGATTGCTTAGAGAGCTTGCTGGAACAGATAGTGTTATTGACGAGTCAAAAGCATTTACACTTGCTGGAAGCGAAGTCGAAAAATTCAGCAACAGCATACAGAAAGCAATTGAGTATAGTGAACAGCTCGATATGAACTTCTCTCTTGATAATGTCTCTTCTGAATTCAACAAAGCCAGTGCTAGTGCAGACCGCTTGAAAATTGTTCATGATGCTCTAAAAAAGATCTTAGTTATGGTTCATAACGGTATAGACTTTTCTGAAATATCAGATAATTTAAAAAATGACTTTTCAGAACCTATTGCCAATAACATACTAAATATAATTAACATTATAACAAAAGCTAGTGAAAAGCCGGAAGACATACTAGAAAATCTCAGTAATGCTATCAATGAATGTGGAAATAAGATAGATGTTCTCAAAGAGTATGCAGAGGTATTGAATCGAATACAGAACTTAATTGGTGCGTCATCAAAAAAGACAATGCTAGACCAGATTCAAGATCTTCCACGAGCAAGAGTCGAATCTTTTCTTCCGGAAGGAATGCGTTCAATAGGTAGTTATGATAGGGAAGTTATCGAGCAGGCAAAGCGTGCTCATCAAGAAGCTGTAAAATCAGCGCAAGACGCAACCAAGGAAATTGTTGAAGTTTCTGACAGACAGATAAAGGCTGAACGGGATAAACAAGATGCAATAAGGCAAACGACGGAAACACAGCAAAATGCAAGCAAGTCGACATCACAGACAGCAAGTTCTGTAGTAGACAGCTTACATGATGAAGCAAAAGCAACTGAAATGGTTGCGGAAGAAAGCATGAAATCCTCAAAGTCGTTGAATGAGTTTGACGTTGCCATTGCAAGTCATGCTGAAAGGGTTTCATCAGCAAGGGATGAATTAGATAAGGCGATTAAAACAAGTTCCGGCTCAGATGGAGTCGGCGACCTTACTGATAAATTTAAGACATTAATATATACAATTGGTGAACTGGAGTCCGTTTACGGAGGACTTATACCAGAAATAGACTTTCCAACAACTTTAAATGGTGTCAATAATTATATAAAATCAATACATGAGATTGACGATAGTTTTGCTCAACTCTCCGAATTAATACGAAGAGTTGAGCAGGCACAAAGACAATTAAACGATGCGTCTGAAGAATTCAACGCAGCGAAGATATCTGGTGGACTTACGACCGAAATAGAGTCAAGACTTAAAACTGCCGAAAAAAACCTTAACGATGTTAAAGACCTACGTGATAAACTTGCAAAAAGCCTATCAAGAAAACTTAAATTAGATCAAGATGACCTCATAGAGAATCTTAATGGTGTAACTGGCATATGGCATGAAACAATTGAGGCGATGAAGAGGAGTGGAATCCAGGCATCTGCCGGTGAAGCAGCATCGCTTCTTATTCTTCGTCCGACATTTGATTCAGAATTAGTCTCTGAAGGCATTAGGGAAATAGCTGAAAAAACACGACTTATAGATAATCGTACGGCAGAAGTTAATAATGAAATCTCTCGTCTTGTGTCAAGGTTTACGGAACTCAAGCAAGCCGCAGAAGAGGCTGTAGAGTCTGGTGACAAAAGTAAACTTACACAGATTCTCAGAGAGGCGGAAAGTGTATTAACACAAATAAACAATATAAAATTTGAAGAATTTACTAAATTTGAAAGTGCTGGCAATAAAACAATAAAAGCCCTTAATGATGAGCTTATCGAAGCAAGAAAGAACCTAAGACAGCTAATCTCAGAAGATAAAACACTAACAAGTGTCTTTGAAACATTTTACGACGGGCTTGGAACAGCATTTAGTCTTGGGACAAGCAGGCGATTTGTTGAACAAGAAAGAACATCACTTGTAAATGTACTTAAGGCAGAAAAACAGATTCTTGAAACCAAACGTGAGTCTGCAAAAACTGATGAAGAGAGACTGGGCTATACGTTAAGGATAAGCAAGATTGAAGAAGACATAAACAAGAATACTGGTAGGAAATCTGACGCAACACGAGAAAAAGCATCGAGAACAAAAAGGATGAATGAAATCCTTGGCAGCTCAGAGTATACAGACACTGAACGAGAAATGATTAGACGGTCAATTGAAGCATACGATAATCTATATAAGATTCAAAGTAAAAACGCAAAGGAATTGTCATCACAACGCAAGAAAGAGATGGAAGAAGAATACAGACAAATTGCAGAAATCGATTCCAAGATAGTAGCTAAAAGCATTGAGGCATCACCACTGAGAAGCAAAAAAAAGCTGAGCGATGATGAATTGTCGCAGCTGAGAAAGCTTCTCTCCGAGTCACTTGAACTTGAAGAAGAGCGCTCAAGATTAGTTAGTGCCCATCAGACCGAAGAAGCGTTATTCTGGGCACAAATAAGAGACATGAATCTTGCCGCAATACAAGGAACTGAACAAACTGAAAAACGTGTCGAAGCTGCAAGGATCGACAGAGCAAAGAAACGCATTGACACCACGAAGAAAGCCGCTGCTCAGGAAATATCTGAATCTGACAAAGTTGCCGAGAATGACGTCGAGAACTCAAGGAAGATTGAAGAGGCTCGCAGAATAGCCAACGAAGCCCGCGAGAACAAGCAACAAAAAGACGAGAATCTAGAAGAAGCTGAAAAAAGAGTCAATCAGATTAAGGACGAATATCAGACGAGAATTAGCGCAGCACAAAGAATTGAAGCGATAGAGTCTGAAATAGCCGACAAGAAGTTAGAGGTTAGTGCATTACAAGAAGCGAATGAGAACGCAAGTACGGCTGCTGATGAAGCAAGACAAGCCGTTCTTAAAAAACAGGAAGCTCTTGCACAAATGATTCAAGAGCATCAGGAAGAAGCCGCAAGGGATGCCGAGAAGATTGATAGCGTAGTCAGCGACACGACTGAAAAGGTTAGCAAAGCAACCGACGAAATCAGCGAGGCAACCGAAGAAGTCGGCGAGGTAGGAAAGAAGGCTGCTGATGAGCTAGGAGCTATGCTAAGTGGCGCTCTTGATAAGATGGGGCTGGGCAACTTCTCCATCGAGGTATTTAATAACAAAAATGGTAATGTTGATCTTATTAACATCGAGACCGTCCTTAAACGAATCGGAGCAAATATAGGTTTAAACGAAGAGGCTATAAAACAATGGCTTAGCCCATTGAAAGCAATGAAGGAAAGATTCGAAAGTCTCAATCATGATGCCGAGCATCTTACCGAAGCATCGCAATTCCAAGACTTGACGGCTGAAGCCATGAAGACCGAGGCTGAACTTAAGTCAATAAGTAGAGCAATGAACGATATTAGCGTTCCATCAAACCTATTACGCAACATGCTCGATATAACCGAAATGGTAAAATTACTGGATGGTGAGTTTAGCTCTCTTACATCGACAGTAAAGTCAATGTCAAACCTAATGCCCAACCTTGGCAAAGATTCCTTACTTGCAATGGTCGTCGCATCAAACGCGCTTATAGAATCAGAGAAAAATATTTCGTCTGAACTTGAGAATATACAGAAACAAATAGACAGCTTCAATACATCAGAAATAGAGCGATTCACTGACCATTCCAAATCAGCAAAGCAGCAGCTTGCTGATATGGCACTCAATGCGGAGAACGCAACCACTGCACTGAAAACAGCTCAGGGAGAGCTTGATGACTTCAGATCTCGAAGAGGTGTGATTGAAGCAGCAACAAGAAAAAGCATACAGGATAAGGTAAAGGCCGAAGAAGATTTAAACAGAATACCAGAAAGCAAGGAAGGTCAGGCGAGACGAAATGAACTTGAGTCTCATATAAAAACATTACAAAATCTAATTGAATCAAACAATAATGAAATTGCGGAGCTAGACAATAGCATAACAGAGACGATTGGGAATATCGCCAATCTCACAAATGCGGAGATATCTGCCAGCAAGGCGCTTGAGATGTCAAAGCAGAGGGCTGAGCTTGAGTCATTGATTTCAAAGCTTGTTGAGGTGAAGGCTCGTGTAAGCGAAGTAAGCAAAGCTGCTAGAGATATGGCAGAGGCGTTCTCGGCATCGGTAATGAAGAACGGCGTCGAATCAATGTTTGGCGAAGGTTGGGATTCCGTAGACCGATATGTCGATAGATTCACATCAGCGTTTAAAGCTGCTGCTGGTCGTGCAAATATACTTGACGATTTTCTGAAGATAGATACAGATAACGTAGACATTGCTCAAAAGAAGATGGATGCATTCAATGAGGCTATAGCAAGTGGCAGTGCGGCAGTAAATAACCTTAATGCCGCAATTGGTCTCATGAATACTGACGAATTCAATACCTTACATAATTATGTCGTAAATACATATGGGACAATCGAGAATGCGGTTGAGGCAGTCTCTGACTCCACGTCCGATTTTGTATTGAGAATCAAGAACGCTAAGGACGAATTCGCGGATATGATATCGTCAAGCGAGTTCGATTCGATAAGAGGTGGGCTACTCAACTTCGATATCGACATGGGTGGTATCGGTAGCGAAGAGTACATGAAGCTTCCTCAGAAAATCAGGACGGCTCGTGAGGAAATCGTTGGTCTCATCTCTGACTTCAGTGACGCAAGGGAAATGCTTGCGAAGCTGTCTCAATTAGATGCCCTTCAGGATTACGAGAAGCAGCTCATTTCAATTAGGCTTGAGATGGCAAAGCTTATCAAAGCAAACACTGACGCATCCAAGGAACTTGATGACATTGCCAAAAGGATGAAGGAAGGCTTTGCAGAAAGCAATATTAACGAAGCCGTCAAGGATGTCGAGTTCTTCGATGAATCGGTGAAGGCAAGCTCACAGCGACTTGAGAACATGAAGAAGCTGCTTAGTGAGGATAAGGGTAACGCACTCATCAAAGAAAATACGGTAAAAGCCTCGATTGAGTACATTGGGCTTCTTGAGAACAGAATAGAGCTTGCCAAGAAGGCAATGAGCGAGATAAGCCAATCCATCAACATCGATGACGTCGTATCGCCTACAGTGTTCACCCAACTCAAGAAATCGCAAGACGAGTTTGACACTACTTCAAAGAAGGTCAAGGAACTTGAGAAGGAGCTGGATGAGGCTAGGAAGAAAGCGATAATAAACGGCGATACGTCTGGTGCGAACGAAGAGATCAACCGTCTTAAAAATGAACTCAAAGAGGCAAAGACGGCAGCAAAGGGTGCCGCCGAAGAGGTTGACCGTCTCGGAAAGGCAGCTAAATACGTAACGCTCTCTGACTCTGTCAATCAATATACCGCAATGGCGCAAGCAGCAAAGAAAGAAATGAGCGAGGGGTATGCCAATGACAAGTCGTCGTCTGACATGTCGTCTGCATTCGAGCACGCAGCTGAACGCATGGCTGAGTATGCGGAGCGTGCGGGGCAAAAGATCGTAGAATCCGCAAATACGATAGACTCCGCATATCGCGACATGCGAAAGACGGTCAATGGAACAGAGTTGCAATTCAAGGCGCTTCATGACGCTGCCATAGAGTTCTCGCAAACCAATGCGATCTCTGCCGATACGCTGCTTTCCATGGAGTCACTGGGAGGACAGCTTGGCATTGCCGTAGAAAGGCTTCAGGAATTCGGAGAGGTCGCAAGTCACCTTGACATAGCCACGGACATCAGTGCTGAGGACGTCGCATTGGAGCTTGGTCAGCTTACAAACATCATGTCCGACCTCGATGACACCACATTCGTCAACGTCGCCGACGCTTTGGTGCGCCTTGGCAACAATACCGCCACCACTGAGTCAAAGATAATGGAAGTCGCACAACGAATGGCAGCTGTGGCAAATGTCACGTCAATGTCAACTCCCGAGCTATTGGCTTGGTCTGCGGCAATAGCATCAACCGGACAGAGGTCTGAGTCGGCGGCAACCGCAATAAGCAACAGCATCACAGGAATAGGCAAGGCTGTTGCCAAGGGCGGCGGAACGCTCGAACAGTTTGCAAAGATAGCGGGCATGAGCGCCGAAGAATTCAAGGACAAATGGAAGAACTCGTCATCAGACGCACTTGAGGCATTCGTCAAGGGTCTCAGCCTGCTCACGAATGACTCTACGGCGGCAATCGAAGCGCTTGACTCGGTAGGAATCAAGGCAGTGCGTCAGGAGACCGCGCTTCTCGCAGTCTCACAGACTATCAACAGCCTCGACAAGTCATTGACGTTGGCTAGGGAAGGATTCAATGACGGAGGCGATGCCGCAAAAGAGGCTGCTCAGAAATCGGAAGGCTTCTCTGGCGCACTTGCGATTCTTCAGAACAACATCAGCAATCTCGGAGAGTCTCTTGGTGACGGCGTTCTTCCGTTCATGAAGGCAGCGGCCGATATGTTGCAGGTTCTCACTGACTTCATGAACAGCCTGCCATCGCCAACAAGGGCCGTAGTGGTTGGATTCACTGGATTCTCGGCGATTCTTGCGACGATACTGCCGACCGTCGACAACTTTATCAAAGGCTGGAAAAACGTATCCGATGGATTCAAGGACACGGGAGACGCAACCAAGGCTGTCATTACCGTGCTGTCAAAAGCCGGAGACGTGATGAAGGCTCCGTTTGCCGCCCTCAAAAGCGTATTGCCGGGAACCGCAGCGGCAGAGGCAGAGGTTGCCGCAGGTGCATCGGCAATCGGTACAACATCTGCTGCGGCAGCAGGTGGTGTCAGCTTGCTAAGCGCGGCACTTGGCGCAATCGGCATCATGGCCGTCGTCAGCCTCATCTCAGCAGCCATAGGAGCACTACAGGAATGGCGTGAGCATGAGGACATGTTGCGCAATGCGACGACCGGGCTATCAGAGGCACTCGACAACGCCGCCCCAGCCCTTGACAAATATAACGAAAAGGTCAAGGCAAACTCGAAGTCCATCGCCGAGCTTCATGACGAGACCGAGAAGTTCATGAACTCTCAGGCGGAGTTTGCGAACACAGTCAACGAGAAGTGGAGCAATGTCGAGACCAACTCCATGGTTGTCGCAGAGCTTGCCTCTCGCATCGAAGACCTTAGCGACAAGCAGAAGCTCAATAAGGATGAGCAAAACGAACTCAGGGCGATGGTCAAGGCCTACAACGACGAGACCGGAGAGTCCCTTGAGATAATTGATGCGCAAACCGGCAAGCTCAACCTTAGCACGTCCGAGCTTAGGGAGAACTCAAAGGCTTGGATTGAAAACGCTGAGGCAAAGGCTGCTCAAGAGCTTTACGTTGATGCCGTTAAGAGACGTATCGAAGCCCAAACGAAGCTCGATGCAGTGAATAAGGCATTGACCGAGAATGAATCAAAGTTCAACGATGTCAACAAGAAGTCAATGTCAACGTTAGGTGCATATAGCAGCGCAACCGCAGCAAGTGCAGCTGAATTCGGCAAGCTTGCTGGTGAGAAGAGGAAGCTTGAGGAAGACCAAGAGAACCTCAATGCGACAATCGAAAGCTCTAGGGAGCTTGAACAGCAACTCATAGACAAGATGGACGAGGAGGCCATGTCGACGGCCAGCAATGAGGTCGCCCTCAACAAGCTCAAGGCGGCGCTCGTTGATGTCGGAGACTCGATTGACAACTACGTACATGTGTCTGACGAAGACCTTGCGAAGCTTGCCAGCTCCTATGACGGCAACATCGAGGAAATCATCCGAAAGCTCAAGAAGCTTGAGGAGGAGGGCGCGAAAGCCATGGGCGACGTGGCTGAATTCAAAAAGCCATCAGACCAAGAGCTTGAGGCGTTCAAGCGTGAGAACGAGAAGCTCTACGAGCAGGAGAAGCGAATAAGGGATGACTTCTACGATCAGGACAAACGTCTCAGGGATCTGTATTACGAAGGCAGAAAGAATGACCTTGATGATGAATACGAGTATGAGAAGCGTATAAGGGACGATGCATTAAATGACCGTAAAAAAGATCTTGATGAAGAGTATGAATATGAGAAGCAGATAAGAGACAAGGTATACGAGGATAGGAAACAAAGACTTGACGATGAATATGAAATCGAGAAACGTTATAGAGATGAATTGTATGAACAAGCAAAACAAGCATATGACGACATGTATACGGAAGAGAAGCGTATAAGGGATGCCGCATATGACAACGAAAAAGACGCGCTGGACCGTTGGCTTGATGACTACAAGGATGCACTTGATGATGAAGTCGACGCCTTCGAGAAGGCCACCGACGAGCGGCTCAAGCTCATGGAAGAGGAATACGAGCAGAAGAAGAAGCTCATCGAGGCCGACGAGAAGAAGGATACTGACGACATCGACGCCAGAATACAGGCCATCAAGGACCAGACCGCAGCCGAGGAGAAGGCGGCGAAGCTTCGCGAGAGGGAAGAGAAGATTGCCGAGGCTACGGCCAAGCGTGACAAGTACTCCCAAGGCTCCAAGCCCTACGAGAAGTACGACCAAGAGCTTCAGAACCTTCTGACCGAGTACGCCAACGAGGACGAGAAGGAGAGGCGTGACGAGTACATCGAGTACTTAGAGGGAATGAAGGACAAGGTCAAGGAGAACGCAGACGAGCGTCAGGACGTGCTCAAGGACTCCTATGACCGTGAGAAGGAGGAGTACAAGACCAGAAGGGATGAGGAGAAGGAGTCCCTCAAGGAACACAACGCCGAGCTTGTCGAGATCCAGAAGGCAGCAAACGAGCAGAAGCTTCAGGATCTCAAATATGCCAACGAGAACGAGCTGACCGAAATCAAACGCAGGCATGAGGCCGAGCTACAGGCATTCAAATATTCACTCGATGATGAGTTGACCGGCATAAAACGCAATAACGAAGAGAAGCTGACGGAACTCAAGAACGCAAATGATGCAGAGCTTACCGAAATCAAATTCAAACTTGACAAGGAAGCAGAGGATTACAAACGCGCCAATGAGGACGAACTCACGAACATCAAGCGTGACCAAGAGGCTCATCTGGAATTACTCAAATACTATCACGAGCAGGAACTCCTTGGTCTAAAGCGCAGTCATGAGGATGAGCTAACTGAAATCAAGAACAGGATAGAGGATGAGAACGAGGCCTACAAGAACGGCAGCGTCGAGGCGTTGAATGCGCTTCGCGAACAGACGGATGCCGCGTCACAGGCCGTCAACTCCGTAAACGAAAAGGCGGGCGAGATACCTGAGGCGTTCAACATAGCGATGCTTGGTGCGGCTCAGGCGACGGCAAACGGCGTTGGCAGCATAATCGACAACACGAACCTGCTTCTTGAGGCACTCGGACTTCCTCAGCTCCCGGTCACGGGACAGCAGGCAATAGACAACTACCTGAAGAGTGCCAACAATGCGCTCTTCGGTACCGACAAGCTGGCACCGGGTACGGAAGCCGTTCTACAGGCATTGGCCATGCCAAAACTCCCTGAAGTCGTGGGTGCCACGGCAACTACCGCGCTTACGACGCTTGGTGCCATATTGGGTGACCCGAACAAGTTCACCGGCATATCGAGTGGCATCGTCAGCGGGCTTAATCTTGCGAAGATTCCCGAGTCCATGAAGAGCAACGTCGAGCTTGCGATGACGAACCTCAACAACGGACTCACCTCTGATGACCCCGCGACCAAGGAGGCGTGCCAGAAGTTCGTCGAAAGGTATGGAACCGAGATATCGGCCATCGTCGATGTCGCAAAGGTGACAGGCGCGAACGTCCCAGTGGCATTGTCCAACGAGCTTTCGAAGAACGCGGAAAAGCCAGCCGAAAGCGCGAAGGTCACAGCAAACAACGTGTCTGGAGTGCTCAAGTCCCTTACCGAAGCCTTCGAGACATTCGGCGGCAACTCGGCGATAGGATGGAACAACAGCTTCGTGAAGAATTCCGGCACGGCACTTGAGAGCACGAAGGTGTGGGCAGAGGGTACCAAGAAGGTGGTCTCGGAGGTACTCGGCATCAACTCGCCCTCAAAGGTCTTCGGATGGTTCGCCGATATGGCGTTCGCTGGATGGGGAAAGCGTTGGGACAAGGGTGCCCGTGACAGCATCCTCACCGCAGGTGAGACTGCCAAGGACATATCCGAGGCGATGTCAGACACCGATGCAACCGGTAGCTTCCTTGAGGATATGACCATCGTCAGGGATGCCGTGGTCGAACGCACCCGCGAGATGATGGACTCCATGATCGACACCATGCGTGAGCGTGAGGGCCTCCTTCAGGCTCAGGCGGAACGAATGGCAAAGATAATGGAGGACGGGTTTGACCCGACCCTCTCTGCGGCGTTCGAGGCAATCGACACCATAGACACGGG
>Ga0310694_10003356_pt1 | contig 15741 bp, 10 predicted proteins | sample 174DNAGHGhighgp2_FD_203884 | JGI IMG/M metagenome (GOLD analysis project Ga0310694, IMG submission 203884) | Sheep rumen microbial communities from Palmerston North, Manawatu-Wanganui, New Zealand - 1742 DNA GHGhigh gp2 (v2) (version 2) | ecosystem: Host-associated > Mammals > Digestive system... | reverse complement strand
TTAATAATAAATAAGATAGGTGATTTCTTGATATAGATTATGTAAACTATTTTATTGATTTCTATTATGGTGAGAAAACCTCTTTTGAAGAATGATAATCGTACCAAGTTATTTTTTTACGATTACTAGGTATAGGAAAAATGCCATGTTTGATGCAAAAATACATTTTTTTTGCTAATTTTGTATCGTTTTATTGAATAAAAAGAATGATGAAGAAGGCTTTTCACCTTTTTTTGTTCATTTTTCACCAATGACCTCCATGCAACTCATAACACATCATATAAAATGTATATCACCCGCAACCTTCCCAACACCCGGATTGATGTGGCCGATGCCTTGAGGGGCATCGCGGTGGCGGGCATCATCCTGTATCACTCCGTGGAGCATTTCGATATCTTCACCAAGGAGCCGATAGTGCATACGCTGCCTTGCGACCAGCTGGTGGGCGACGTGTTGGCTTGGCTGCTGAGTGGCAAGATGTATGGTGTCTTTGCCATGCTCTTCGGACTGAGTTTCTTCATCATGAACGACAACCAGCAACAGAAACATCGCAACTTCTCAGGGCGTTTTGCCTGGCGCATGTGCCTGCTGTTCCTATTCGGCCTTGTCAACGTGGCATTCTATGATGGCGACATCCTGATGCTCTATGCTGTCTATGGCTTGTTGCTCATTCCCATCAGCTATCTGCCTTCACGAGCCGTGTGGTGCATCATCGCACTGCTGGCCATCCAACCTGTGGAGTTGTTCTGCTTGCTTTCTGGCACCACGATAGACCATTCCACGCTCTTTGAGATATACAACAGGACCATCAGCCTGCATGAGAACGGTACGTTCATGGAGAATGCCATCAACAACCTCCGATACGGGTTCGAACTCAATTTGCGATTCAATGTCTTCAGCGGGCGACTCACCCAGTTGCTCTGCCTATTCATCCTCGGCATGCAGTTGGGGCGACATCGTTTCTTTTACAATGAGGGAAGGAACTTGCAGATATGGCATGGCATTCTTGGCGTATCGGCCATTGTCGTCATCGTGCTGAGCTTGGAGGATTTTGGGGATTGGTCCTTGTGGCTCACTCCCGTCTACAACTTCTTCATCCTCACGATGATCACATCGGCGGTGGTTTCTGCATGGTACGCCTTCGACTCCGTTCGCGGCGCTCTCCGCCATCTTTGTTTCTTTGGCCGCATGAGTCTCACCAACTACCTGTTGCAGTCCATCATTGGCAGTTTCATCTTCTGTGGCTATGGTCTGGCCTGCTATCGACTTGTGGGCATCACATACGCCGTGCTCATCGGTTTGGCCATGGTCCTTGTCCAATATGCCTTTGGCCGTTATTGGTTCAAGAGTCATCCTCGCGGTCCGCTGGAGGGTCTATGGCGCAAACTGACGTGGATCAACATCGGGAGGGGGGAGAGCGTATGAAAGGGATTGCCCAAGGTGCATCCTGCCTTTGCCCTGCCGACCTTATTGGGTCTTGACAACAATCTTGTCACCACTCAGGTCGACCTCGAAGAGGTGGGGTGTGCGGACGGTCCTTCCCCTGGAGTCCTTCGCATGGCTGTGGACGGACATCATCCATTGGCCGTCGAATCGTTGGAAAAGCATGCTGTGCCCATAGTTAGGTGGCGTGATGGGTTCGGGCTCCTGCATCCATGGCCCGTCGAGCGTGCCGCTTTCCGAATAGGCCACACCCTGGGTGTAGTCGCCAAACACCCATGAGGTCCATAGCATGCCAAGTCGTCCCGTGGCGGTGCGGAAGAGCCATGGACCGTCGGTCACCTTGTTCCATGTCACGTTGCCTTCCTCGTCCTTCTCGCGACTCCAAGGCGAGTCGCTGGCGCGGAAGAGCACTTTCGGCGAACCTATGGTGCCGCTGAAGTCGGACTTCAGTTCTATCTTCTCTATCGTCCCGTTCCAGTTCTGCAGCCATTCGCCGCAAAACACCATGTAGGGCTTGCCGTCGGTGTCGCGCCAGAACGTCCCGTCGAGCGTGGGGCGGTCGGCGGGCAGATAGGTGGCGTCGCCAAAGGCGCGATAGGGTCCCATGGGGTTGTCTGCCTGCAGCACCTGGCAGGCGTGACGTTCGATGACATTGCCTCGGTAGGTGCCAATCTTCACCTCGCGGTTGGTGAACGTGGCGAAATAATAGTACTTGCCGTCTATCAGATGCAGTTCGGCGGCCCATATCATCGGACGAGGACCCATCCAAGAGTCCTTGTCGAACTCCGTCACGCGGTACGGGCCGTCCCACAGCCTCAGGTCCTTGCTGCGCCACATCATGCCGCCGGTGCCTGTCATGTAGTACATCTGTGTCTTCTTGTCGGCCAGTATGGCGGGGTCGCTCAGGCGGATGGAGTCCAATGGGGTGTCAAACTCCCCGGTTGGTGGCGTAAAAGGACTTGCTTCTGCCAGTGTGTAGCTGCTGGTCGCCCCAAAGAGCAGGATAAGCAATATTATGAATTTGACTTGTCTCATGGTTTTGGTGTTTTGTTGAATGGTTTTCATCATTAGGGATATGAAGTAGATGTGTTTCATAGGGTGGTTGATGGAGTCGTAAGTCTTGATGGATTCCATCTCTCGCCACATTGATATGGCAAAATTAGTAAAAAATACCATATCCCAAAACTTTTGGGGATGTATTTGTAAAAGAATCTGTTCTCTTTTAGAAGTTAAGTGACACTTCCTCTGTCACCCGAGATCCTCTATCTGCCCCCCTCTCAGAACTACTAAGAGGTGCTTGTAAATGCACCCTTACGCTTTTTTAACAGTCGTCCATACAAGAATTGGGCGCTTGCTGCATTATAATTACATAAGTCAATTACTACGACACAAAAAAAACTGTATATGAAAAAGAGTTTGTATGTATTGGTAGCCATCGTACTGAGCAGTGCGATGCTGTCTTGTTCCTCTTCAGATGATGAGTATTCAAGGGAGACAAAGCAAGTGGTGAATATGTTGTCGGAGTCGCAGCCTGTAGAACTGACAAAGGAGCAAAAAGTCTTCGTCAACGACAACAACTGTTTCACGCTCAACTTCCTCAAAACAGTGAATGAGACCGACCGTAGCGGAAAGAGTTTCATCTACTCGCCATTGAGCATCACCTATGTCTTGGGTATGGTGAACGATGCCGCCACAGGACAGACGGAACAGGAACTGGAACAGACCCTGGGGTTCCACAAGGGCGGCATCAAGGCTGTGAACGAATACTGCAAGAACCTCATCGACAACCTGCCGAAAGTGGATGAGAAGGTGAAACTCAACATCGCCAACGCCATCTTCTTGAACCAACGCTATACCTTGAAGGAACAGTTCCAAAAGGATATGGAACAGTATTATGACGCCAAGGCAGAGGCACTCGACTTTTCATCCTCGAAAACCCTTGACCATATCAACGGCTGGTGCAACAACAAGACCAACGGTATGATCCCAACCATCCTTGACGAGGTAAACCCCAATATGATGTCGTATTTGCTCAACGCCATCTATTTCAAGGCTGACTGGGCTTCAAAGTTCGACACCAAGAACACCAAGAAGGAACCCTTCACCACAAAGAAAGGCAACAAGCAACTGCCCTTGATGCACCAGACCGTGCTCATCAACTACTTGAGGAACGACACCTATGCTGCCGTCGACATCCCCTATGGCAATGGCAATTGGAGCATGATGGTGATGCTTCCCGAGGAAGGCAAGACCATCGATGACATCATTGCCATTTTAGCGATTATTGGAAAGTCGGTCAACTTTTCCAACACCCCGATAAGTATGGTTTCCCCATACGAGGTGGACCTGAAACTGCCGAGTTTTGAGACCTCGTCCGACACCGACGAGATGGAAGAAGGACTAATCGGCTTGATGCAGAAGATGGGCGTCAAAATGGCTTTCGACCCCTTATGTGAAGAGATATGCAATATGTGCGACCTGCCTGTCTATATCGCTATGATGCGACAGAAAGCCAAAATCAAAGTGAATGAGGAGGGGTCGGAAGCCGCTGCTGTAACCGTGGCCGGAACGATGGTTACCTCTGTTAATGTCTCCAAAGAATACCCCAAGGCCACCTTCCATGCCAACCGCCCCTTCGTCTATGTCATTAGTGAGGCATCCTCGGGTGTCATCCTCTTCGTGGGCAAGTTTACCGGGGAATAGTCGGAGGTTATTTTTCTACAAATTCTATTTTACAACCATTTTCTCTCCTCCGACGATGTTGACACCCTGCTGGAGGTGAGAGATGCGCTGTCCTTGCAGGTTGTATATGACGGAGGGTTGAGCGTTGTCCGACTGTCTGACAGCTCCGACGGCATCAGGGGTGTCACTGATGGCCTCATATTCCTCCATGGCCTCGGCAAAGCGGGCATCAAGGTCGGCAAAGCGGTAGAGACCGTCGCTGTTGGCAGTGAGCCCTTTCACAGTGACAGGCAGCACCATGGGAGGCACGTCGAGCGAGAGCAACGTGTGACCTTGCAACTGGTCGACGGCTTGATAGACCAGGTTCACGGCAACATACTCTTCCTTGCCGTCACTCCACTTCTCAAAGACTATCTTCGAACCGATGGGCGTGTGCAACTCCAAGGCACGCTCTGTCTCTGGGAAGACCAGGCCAAGGGCGGCACCGATGCTGGCCAGATTGGAGTCGTGACCGCAAAGGAACATGAACTTGCGGTCCTGGCGCTGCAGTTCCTCGCGGATGCGGCTCACCAACGGATAGGCCAGGTTGACCGCCGCCCTGTGAGAGGTGAAAAGCAGTCCGTCATAGACAGACTTGACGGCGCAGATGGCGCGCCACTGTTCCGTTGTCAGCTCATGGCCGAAGGCCGTCATGCTCTCCGTCTCATAGCACTGCAGCACGAGTGCGTCGGCCACGCTGTTGGCCAACGTATAGCCGCCGGTCATCCTTGGCTCGTCGCCCTTCTCTATCTTGATCTGGGTGTCGTCGAACCAGAAATGGGTGGTGTCGCCCTGCAAGGCGGCAGGCGAATGTGCCATATCGAGCACCTCTTCCATCAGGTCGAGTGTGGGTTTCTGGGCGTTCATCCACGCCTGGGGACCACCGTGCATGGTTTGCAACTCATCGATGACTTCCTGGCGATAGGTGTCGTTCATCTTCGTGAACTGAGGCGTGAAGACGGGGTCCATCTTGTCCTCCTCGTATTTATGGGTGATTTCCACGTTGGCGAAAGGCAGGAAGCCTGCAGAAAAGTATTTGGCCGTGGCGAAAGTGCGCTGGCGTGAGTTGGCGTAGAACAACACCTCGTCGCCCTCAGGACGGTAGTTGTCTGGCAGAAGGTTCTCACCGACCACCCATTTGCGGAAAAACTGTCCCATCTCCGTCTCCAACACACCGCCACGCAACGACAACTGGCTGCCTGGCGACGTCCAATGGAACCATTCATACGGTGTCACACGCTGATAGGCGGCACCGCCCGACGACAGCGGGGAACGGATGTTATGGCGGCTCATCACCACAACCTCTTTCAGTTCATACTTCGCATGGAAATCATCCGAGCGTTTCGTCTGTCCATTCACACTTGTGCCGTATAGCGTCGCCATGGCGACCACCATGCTGAATACATACTTGTACTTCATTCTTGGTTGCTTTGCTTTTTGTGAGGCAAAGGTAGTAAAAAATCGGGAATAATGATATGGCAATCCTATGTTTTTAATGGCTTTAGCCAAACAGTTGTTTCACGACAATTATAGGTGATGGTATTCTTTTCATTTAGTTTAAAACGCCTTCATGGAGTTTTTTGTCAAAAAAATGGGTTTTCTTGCTTCTTCATCCATATTTTTCCTTAATTTTGCTAACAAAATCCCAAACTACAACCATACGATATGAAAGACAAGATTCTGAAAATGGCCGTTGTCGCTGTCTGCGGCACCCTGGCGGCTACCTCCTGCAACTCGGAGGCGAAAGTGGAAGAACCAGTGTTGAAAACCGTGGGCAACCCCTATCTCCCCCTTTGGGAGCACATCCCCGATGGTGAGCCATACGTCTTCGACGACCCCGACAACCCCGGCAAGCAGCGTGTGTATATCTATGGCTCGCACGACAGCAGGATTTCCGACTATTGCGGCATGGAATTCGTCGTTTGGTCGGCACCTGTAGAGGATCCGAGCCAATGGCGATACGAGGGCGAGGTCTTCAGGGTGGACAAGAACGGGAAAGGCGAGCCACAGGACACTGCCGACGTGCTCTTCGCACCCGACGTGGCTTTGGTGACCGGCCCCGACGGCAAGAAGACCTATTACCTCTATCCCAACGACCAAGTGGGTGGCCGCAACGGTCTCATCGCGAAGAGCGACAAACCCACCGGACCTTTTGAGGTGTGCAACTGGAGCAAGGAAGACCCCAACAAGGCCGATGGCGTATTGGCGTTCGACCCCGCCGTCTTCGTCGATGACGACGGCCGCGTCTATGGCTACTGGGGATTCGAGAGGTCCAACGGCGCCGAACTCGACCCCGCCACGATGGCGACGGTGAAACCGGGAACAAAGGTGGTGGAGGACATGGTATCGGGCAAGAACCAACCCGGCGACTTCCGCTTCTTCGAGGCATCCTCCATCCGCAAAATCAAGGACAAGTATGTCTTCATCTACAGCCGCTGGACAAAGGATGGCGAATTCGGACTCCCCGACACCAACTACACCCTGGCATACGCCTACAGCGACAAGCCCCTCGGCCCGTGGACCTATGGCGGCACCATCATCGACGGCCGCGGACGTGAGACCAACGAGAAAGGCGACACCATCGCCTCGGCCGTCGTCTCCGGCAACACCCATGGCAGCATCTGCCTCATCGGCGACCAGTGGTATGTCTTCTATCACCGCCAGACTGGCACGAATGAGTTCGCACGGCAGGCCATGGTGGCTCCCATCACGGTCAAGGTGGAGGAAGGCCCCGGCGGCAAGGTGGAAATCTCAGAGGGAGAGTTCAATTCCGAAGGGTTCGCCCTTAATGGCCTTGACCCGCTGGAGCGCCATTCGGCAGGCCTCGCATGCTGGCTCACCGGTCCGAAAGTGGCGGAACACAAATGGCCCGACAACATCTTCTACGGCTCTTACGTGGCTGCCTCATACGGCAACGACGACAAGTTTGATGCTCCCTACGACCTGCGCAACAACACCAACCCGGTGGTCAACAACACCGACGGTTCCATCGTGGGATACAAGTATTTCAATTTCTCAGCCACCAAAGGAAAGAAGGATTTGAAACTGTTGCTAAGACTGAAGCCCGAGGGCATCGACGGCACCATCCAGGTGATGGCCGACAGACCATGGGCCTCGCAAGGCGGCAAACCCTTAGGCATCGTGGAACTGAAAGCCGACATGCCAAAGGAGTCGACCGAACTGACCACCATCCTCCCCGGCCTGACGGAGCTTGATGGCAAGCATGCCATCTTCTTCATCTTCTCCTCAGACACCAAGGAAAAGAGCCTCTGCACCCTCGAGGACTTCGCTTTTTCTTTCTAGGAGAGACTAGGAGAAAATAAAAGATTTAGGAGCAAGTGGAAGGTTTCAGGAGAGCCTCCTACTTGCTCCTATTACTTCCTATTATCTCCTATTACTTCCTATTATTACCTATTATTTCCTATAATGATTATCCGCTTGTATCCGAAGGGTGGCCTGAAAGGCCTGCAAGCACATAGCCCAAGGCAACGCCTTGGGTGTCAAGATGTTCATAGTCGCCCTGTAGGGGCATAAGCATTTGTAGATGAAAGGCTTATGCCCCTACAGGGCGATTGCCTCCTTCCCAATTTCCCAGGGCGTTGCCCTGGGCTGGAGGCTTATTGCCCCTTCGGGGCGTTATCGGAAAGATGCGGATAATCATTTTTCCTATTACTTCCTATTATCTCCTATTTCCTAAACAGGTCTTTCTCCTTCACAATCACCACGGTGCCGTATTTGGCCAGTTCCTTGAGGTTGAGCTTTTTCTTGCTACCCACGATGCCCAATACGCGGTGGTTGGAGTTGTTCTTGATGTTGGCCTCATAGAATTTTATCATATCTTCCATGGTGGCATCCTCGAAGAGTGCCGCCGTGCCTTCATTGGGGTCGCTGGCATAACCAATGAGCCGCTCTTGGGCAATCTCCTTGCCGATGTCACGGAATGATGGAAAATCGTTGTAGATGCTGTTGATGCACTCGTGGCGTGCCGTCTCAAACCCTTTGTTCAAAATGGGCATGTCGTCGAGCAGTGAGTCAACCAAAGCGATGGCATTCATGGTCTTGTCGCCCTGGGTGCCCACCATCGACACCATGGCGATGGGGGAGTTGGGAGCCAACTTTCGTGAACGGGCGAACAATTTGCTTCCCGTGCTATAGGCCATCGAACGGAATTCCCTCACCTCCTGGAACATGATGGATGACATGCCGCCACCGAAATACTCATCAAGCATTTTGGCAGGGATGCGGCTCTCCTTGGTGGGAAGCGGCTTCAGCGGGTCATAAGTGAAGAAGAGCGTCTGCCGCGACTTGGGCATGTCAAACACATACACCATCGGATTGTCGTAGGTGAGGATGGGTGAGGAATAGTCTACAAACGGCGTCTTGCTGAGTTCCACAGGGATGGTGGAACAAACAGCGTCCTCCACCACTTGGTTGTCGAGGGTCCCGCTGTAGACGATGGTGCAGGCGCTGCTGAACACGGCCTTGAAGGCATCTGTCAACTCCTGGCCTTTCATTTTCTTCACTTCCTTGTAGGTCATGCGGTGAAGGTTGGCGGATTCGTTGCCATTCATGACTTTATAGAGGAGTGCCTTGAAAGCATCCGAGTTCTCTTCTGTCAGCGACTTTTCATCCGATTTCGCAGCATCCTTTATCTTCTTCATCGCTTTGTCGTTAGACTCCATACGGGAAAGGAAGTGCTTCACCAACTGCATGGTGGGTTCGAAATTCTTGTCCACGCCGGTGACCTCCATCTCGAAAGAGGCGTTGCTGGAGGAGAATGTCATGTCGGCACCCAGGGCTTGCAAGGCGGCACCCAGTTGTTGGCGTGTCAAGGAGTCGGTGCCGATGTTGTTCAGCAATATGCTGGAGTAGGAGAGTTTCGGGTCGGCCTTCTCACCCTTGTTGTATTTCACCGTCAGGGTGAAAAGGTCGTTCACAGGGTTCTTCACCGTATAGAGCGTGGCCTGGCCGCCCAAAGGAGTGGTGACGGCGTCGTTCTCGAAGTCGAGCAAGCGCGGCTCCGCCTTCGCCGCGGGGATTTGGGCAAGCCGCTTGGCATATTCCGACTCTGCGTCCCTGTTCTTGGGCTTCACGGGCGTATAGCCAGGCTGCGTCAACTTGTCCTTCTCATAACTCCCGTATTTCTTCTTGAATCTCACGAAGGAGCCATCGAAATAGTGCTTGGCGGCAGCCACCACATCCTGCTTGGTCAAGGAGTTGATGGCGTTCACCTTGTCGATGTATTCCTGCCAGCTATGGCCGGTGCTCATCACCATCACCATCTTCATCGCCCTGTCTTCGATGGTCTCCAACTCCCGGAAGGCTTCGCGGTAGGCCTCCTGCTTCTGGATGTTGAACACTTCGTCGCTGAAGTCGCCATTGGCGACACGCCGGAATTGTGCGAGGCAGGCGGCTTCCGCCTTGTCCGTCTTGTTCAACAGGTTGGGGATTACCAGCAAGGCGAACACGCCGGCGTCGTTCAGGGCGATGGGCAATGCGACGGCTGCCATCAGGTTCCCCTCATTCATCAGCGAGTCGAGCATGCCGGCCTTGCCGTTTGACAAGATGCCGGCAGCCAACTGCAGGGCGTTGGCGTCTTTCTCGAAGTCGGTCGGGCATTTGAAGGCCAAGGCTTCCACGCTGACGAGGGGGATGGGGATTTTCAACTCCACGGTGCGCTCCGACGTGATGTCGGGCAGGGTGGATTTCACACGCGTTGGTTTCACACCCTTGGGGATGCGTCCGAAGGTGCTTTCCAGAAGAGGCATGACGCTCTCGGAGTCGAAGTCGCCGCAGAGCACGATGCCCATGTTGCAACCCACGTAGTATTTGGAGTAGAACTCTTTCATCTCCGACTGCTTGGGGTTTTTCAGGTTTTCCGTGCTGCCGATGATGGGATAGGCGTAGGGCTGGGTGCCGAAAAGTTCGCCCATCAGTTTCTCACGGACGGTGGTCAATAATTCATCCGACCCCATGTTCTTCTCCTCGTACACCGTCTCCAACTCACCCTGGAACAGACGGAAGACGGGGTTGATGAGGCGGTCGCTGTTCAGGCGGCACCATTGCTCGATGTACTGGGGCGTGAAGAAATTATGGTAATAGGTGAAGTCGTATGAGGTGCCTGCGTTCAACTCGCTGCCGCCATAGCGTGAGACGAGGCTGTTGAACTCGTTGGGGATGGCGTATTCACCGGCTTTCTGGCTGAGGCGGTTGATGTCTTTCTGTATGGCGGTGCGTTGTGCCTCGTCCTTGGTGGCGGCAAGGCGGTCGTAAGCGGCGGCGATGCTGTCGAGCCAGGGTTTCTCTGCAGCGTAGTCCACCGTGCCTATTTCATCCGTTCCCTTGAACATGATGTGCTCGAAATAATGGGCGATGCCCGTGTTGGGGCAGTCCTTCGCACCGGCATTGACGACGACGGCGCCAAACACCTTGGGCTGGGTGTGGTCCTCGTTCAACCAAACGGTCATGCCGTTGCTCAACGACAGTTCCTTCACTTCCAACAACTTTGACGTCTGAGCGAAGGAAGTGGTGGCCAAACAGGTCGTCAGCAGCAAGGCGCATAACCTTCTGAAAAATGTTTCTTTCATATCCAACTATTTTTATTGATGATTGATTCTCTTGCTTTCATAAAAGATTTTGCAAAAGTAATGATTTTTTTTGAGCAACACAAAGGCGAGTCTTTTTTTATAAACTCGTCTTAGGGAAATGGGTGGTCTGACGTCACGCACCTCCTTGTTTTTTCATCGCCTTTCACGTTCGTTTCATCTGACAAACCCATATGTTTCATAGGGAATGGATGAAGATGTTTTGAAAAGGTGTTTTCCTATGGTATCTTTGTAACAGAGAAGTGTGAAGCACAGACCGAAAATGGTTGGTCTTTACTCGACAAGACAAACAATGTATCAACAATAGAAACAACAACAATTATGAAAACAATGAATTTCCTGAGAAAGGCTGTTGCCTGTGCTCTCCTCTTGTGTGCCGGACTACAGCAAGTGGTGGCCGATGACCAGCTCACAAAAGAGGACTCCGTAGCTTTGGAGAAACTGTATCATGATTACTACTCAGCTATGTATAAAGCCACTGTGAAAACGAGTTCGCAAATGGACGAACTGAGACGTTCGGCTGTTAGAGATAGGCAAAAAGAAATGGAAATAGAAAACCTCTACTATCAAGAGATGCAAGCGTTGAGGAAGGGTTTCGGTGATTCGCTTGCAGCAAACCCTCGTTTCGCAACCATAGCAAGACTGAGAAACCTGTTTCTCAATTACCGGGAAGAAAAAAACGCTGCAAGCGAAGCAATGTATAAGGAATTAATAGAATATTACGAAGAAGATGTGTTTTTCGATCTTTATAATGATTATCAAGTTGATTTCGTTTATACTTGGAATGATAAATTCATCACGTTGATTCAAGAAAATCCCTCATTCATCACATACCCGGAATATCTTTTCAATGAATACTATGATGATATACAAGTGACTACATCGGCTGATGGACGGCTAAGGTCTTACCGTTGGAGTAACCTTTTATTAAAAAACTGTCCTGAATTTACTTCTTTCCAGCAATATCGCACCGATGATGGCAAGGTCTTGGTGAATCGAGGAGAGGAATTGAATGATGATAACTTGGTGAAAAATATACATGTTCTCGAAGCCGATGGCATAAGAATTTATCTGTTGGAAATGTATGCAAAGTTAGGAAATGATAGGAGTATATGTCATTACTATGCCGAGGCCATTGAAGGGGACGACATCACTCATCCCCATGTTTTCGAGGGCAAAAATGAAAATGAAGACTTCGGTGTCGTTTATGATGAAAAACTATGGCCTATTCATGTTTTCCAAGATGATGACTGGGTGATGAAATATGACGAAGCCACACGCACCATTTTTGTCCGAGAATATGAGGATGAAAGCAAAGGCATACTCAGTGACAAATACAAATCATATGTCTTTGATGGTGAAGTCTTCAAATTGTCCGACTGAAGTGTGTTCGTTTGGCTCGCCAACAAGTAGAAAAACTTGAGTAATTGTATGTATGCAAACGCTTGTAAAAGCTTACGGCGCCCAGGAGGACTTGTTTGTCCGCCTGGGCGCCGAACTTGTTTGAATGAAGACAGAGTGGCGATGATGGATATCCGGCCAAGTTAGTTTACCCTGTGTCTTAAAGCTGAATCCACTTTTTCCCTAATAGACTTAACTTTCGGTTGTGTATTTGTAGGCTTGTTTTCAGGAGGATTGTTTGTCCTATTTTCAGTCTCTATTTCTGTCTTCGGGGGAGTACCTCCCTCATTTGGTATTGTTTGTTCCTTAGTTGTTTGTTCTTTGGTTGTCTGTTCCTTGGCAGTTTGCTCTTTTGTTGTTTGCTCTTTGGTCGTTTGTTCTTTGGTTGTTTGTTTGTCTTTCTTTTTGTCAACAACTTGTTTGATGGATTGGGCTAAGGGAATGTCGGGAATATTGATGGAATCAATCTCTTCAACAGTAAAATTGAAGTCATATCTGCCATCATTTTTTTCAGGAATATAATTACCTTTATAAATGGCATTACCGGTGTCAATATCCTTTGTTAATGACTGTCCCCAATAGCGACCTGCAACATCCTGCCCGCTTTTATTCATTTCAGTTAAATCAAAACCATTTTTTTTGACAATACCTTTCACCAGTAACGCAGAATCCTTCCCCATATAGTGACATATGCCACTCACAGAGTCATCTATTACTTTAAGGTATAGTTCAACTTTTGCAGAATCTCCATTATTGGTTCCCATCTTGCCTGAAACCTTGTAGTATTTCATCAAAATAGAGTCAGGGGGTACTACAGGCTTTTCTTGTTTTCCACAACTTTTTACCCCCCAAGTAACACCAATTATCACTGCTGCAAGGATACATACTGCAATGGCAAGCCGTCTAAGGCGGTGAAACTTGTTGATGTCTTGAGTATCGTTGCCTCCTCCATCTTTTCCTCCAGGTGGTGGAGGTGGTGGAGGTAATGGAGTTTTACCTTCTATCAATCGAAGGAAATCCTTGACGGTTTGGGGGCGCTCTTCGTAACTGAATTTCATTCCTTCGACAATGGCGTTGCGCACGTAATCACTGACGTTGTCAGGAAGGCTCTGCAAGATGTCTTTTTGCTTGATTTCCGTGGCTGCCTTGGGGTTGTGACCTGCAAGCAGATAGAACCATGTGGCTGCGAGGGCATAGATGTCGACGGTGGGTGCGAATCGCTCTATGGGGTCGTATTGTTCGATGGGCGAGAACCCCCTTGTGACACCGGCGATGTGGTGGGTCGTGGTGAGTTTGTCCTTGTCGTCGAAATGCAGGGAGACGCCGAAATCAATCAGCACGGGAGTCGGTGTGTCATCGTCAGGATTGACACGCATCACGATGTTGTCGGGCTTGATGTCCATATGGAGGATTTTCTTGCCATGTAGGTAGGTCAGCGCCTCAGCTATGGGCATCATGATGGCTTTTGCCTCTTCTTCGTCAAGGGGGCCTCCTATCTTCCTGACCTGGTCCCGAAGGCTTCCACCCCCGAGATACTCCATGGAATAGTAAGCCGTGTTGTTGGCTTCAAACACCTCGTTCACGCTGACGATGTTGGGACATTGGTCGCTGATTTCCTTCAACAACCTTCCCTCTCGCTTGAATTCCTTCAGGCTGTCCTTCACCTCGCGTGCCGCAGCAGCATTGAAATCCATGGTCACCATGTCATCCTTGCGTTCGCAATGTCTTCTCATGAAATGCTCTTTCAAGGCCAGGACCTGGTTGTTCTCGTCAATTACTTTATAGGTGATGCCAAATCCTCCTTGTCCCAGCACTTCCTGTATCGTATAAGAATGTTCGAGACTCTTGACGACAGTTCCTTTGGGCAGGGTCCAGATATTATTGTCTTTGTTCATATTGAACGGAATTATCGTGTGCTTGTCTGAATGTTATCGTCGCTGACTTTCAGACTGAACCTCTGTGAGCGATGTCGAGATGCTGGTGGTGATGACGGATGCATCCTTGTTCACATCTGTGTTTTCCACTTCTGCGATGGAGATGAGGAAGGCGGTGTTGTTGTCTGAGCTCTCCTCGCATTTGGCCGCCAGGGTGTTGAAAGCCTCCTCGATATCGGGGGAAAGGGAGAACAGCCTCGCGAGCTCTTCCTCACCAAGGCAGCCATACACGCCATCGGTGCATAACAGGAAACAGTCGCCGGCTTGGATGTCGGAGGTGCGGTACACCGTTGCCGGACTGCGGTTTTCGTCAAATTCCACCGGTTCCATGCTTCGTGTGATGACGTTGTTACGAGGATGGTCGATGGCTTCGTCGGCGGTAATCAGTCCCTTGAGCACCAATTGGTTGACAAGCGAGTGGTCGACCGACTCATAGATGATGCCGATGTTTTTGCGAAACTGATAGATGCGACTGTCACCGATATGTGCCAGCGTGCTCCCTTCGCCATGGAAGGCGGCAAAGGCAAGCGTGGTGGCGAAGTCATCGTTGTCGAGTTGCCTGCTCTTTCGGTCGAGGGCGTCGAAGGCCTCGTCGAGCATATGCAGGAATTCCTCATTGGTGAAATCTTTCTTGAAATCGATATCGCCCAATGCTTTGGCTATCGCCTGGCAGACGGTGGTGCTCGCCACCTCGCCCAACTCGGTTCCTCCCACGCCGTCGCACACCACGAAAAAGTGTTGTGTCGAAGGTGGTCGGTCCATGTCGGGGAAACGGGCGTCTTCCTGGTTGGGTCTATGCCCCACGCGACAGAATGACAAAACTTTTCCTATGCGTATTTTCATTGTGACTTTTTTAAAAGGATTGGGGTGATGGTGTTTGGCTTATATGCTCAACTTTCGCAAGCAAGGAGATGAAGGAATAAAGAAGGACTAACGCCATAAATGGTAATGAAGTGGACATACGTCCCTTTAACTCCTTTTTAACTTCCTTTTAACTCCTCTTTAACTCCATTAAGTTGAGCGATAATGTAAGAACATTTTAAAAGAAATCGACGTGGAAGTCAGCGGAGTCATCATGGTTGTCGTCATCATGGTCTTCCTCGTCGGTGACGTCGATGTCCACTCCTCCCAAGTCCTCCTCTTCCACCAAGGGACTGACGGCATTGGCATTGTTGATGGTGACGCTGATTTCATCGTCCTCGAGTTCGCTGATCAAGGCTGTCAACAAGTCCATGTCCTCGATTTCCTCTAAGTCAGCCTCTTGCCCATGGGTGTTGACAGGCTCCTGGGTATTCTCCACGTTGGGGTTGTTCGTGATATTGTCCATATGTATCTATTTATATTGTTTTGCTCACATTGCATATGATATGCAAAGATAACACTAAACAATTGTTTTTGCAAACTCTATGGCGTTTCTCTGCTGAAAAATAGGTTTTCTTGGGATGAAATGCACGTGAAACGGGATGAAACGATGTTGGGGAGATGAAGAAGTTAGCGAAGTTAAAGAAGTTGAGTGTCCAGTTTATAACCTGTTTTTTTAATATGATTATCCGCATGTACCCGAAGAACGGTCTGAAAGGCCTGCAGCTCCTAGCCCAGAGCAACGCCCTGGGTAAAAGAGCAAGAAGGCAATCGCT
>Ga0310694_10003355_pt1 | contig 15741 bp, 8 predicted proteins | sample 174DNAGHGhighgp2_FD_203884 | JGI IMG/M metagenome (GOLD analysis project Ga0310694, IMG submission 203884) | Sheep rumen microbial communities from Palmerston North, Manawatu-Wanganui, New Zealand - 1742 DNA GHGhigh gp2 (v2) (version 2) | ecosystem: Host-associated > Mammals > Digestive system >... | reverse complement strand
AAGCTGGAGTATGAGTCGAACAAGAACCTGTTTGAAAAGAAAATCGTGAGCAGCTATTTGCTGAGCAACTCAGAAAATTCCTACAAGCAGGCCCAAGCTTCGGTGGCCCAGGCCAAGGCAGCCGTGAACCGTGCCAAGGTGAACCTCGGTTTCTGCACCATCACGGCTACGGTATCTGGCGTGATCGGTGAGATTCCCGTGCGTACTGGTGACCAGGTTTCGCCGATGACACAGCTGACCATACTGAGTGGTAATACGACGATGTATGCCGAGATCTCCATCACGGAGGCCATTATCGAGAGTGCCGTGAAGGAAGGCATGAATGCTGCTGATATAGAGAAGTACATTACCCAATTGCCTCCAGCAACATTTGTCATGAAGAATGGTACGGAATATCCCCACCAAGGTCGTTTTTCCAGTTTGACAGGTGTTGTGAATGCCGCTACCGGATCGTTGACCGCTAAGGTGTTGTTCCCCAATCCTGACGGTCATCTGTACTCCGGCATTCAGGGTTCGGTCGTGATGAAATATGATGAGAAGGATGTGATTGTCATTCCCCAGAATGCTGTGGTACGCCTGCAGGACAAGTCACAGGTTTATAAAGTGCAGGCCGACAGTACGGCTACTGCTATTGAGGTGACCACCGAAGATACTGGCAATGGTAAGGACTTCATCATTACCAGCGGTTTGAATGTGGGCGACAAGATTGTGACCACAGGTGCCAATAACGTGACGGAAGGACAGAAAGTGCTTTTTCCAGAAGTGAAGAGTGAAAAGTGAATAGTGCAAAATAGACTTCCATATGAAGAACAATATATTTATTAATAAATATGTGATGGCATGTGCCATCTCTATTGTGATAGCGCTGGTGGGCTATATCTCGATGAGCACACTGGCAGTCGAGCAATACCCGGATATTGCACCGCCTACGGTGTCGGTTACCACCAGTTACTCCGGTGCTGACGAGAACACGGTGATGAAGTCGGTCATCCAGCCTCTGGAAGAGGCTATCAATGGTGTGCCCGACATGACCTATATGACCTCTAAGGCTGCCTCTGACGGTAGTGCTGATATTACAGTCTACTTTAAGCAGGGCACTGATCCCGACATGGCGACGGTGAACGTGCAGAACCGTGTGACCCAGGCCCAGGCCTTGTTGCCTGCCGACGTCATCAAAGTTGGTGTGAAGGTAGAGAAACGTCAGAATAACATCCTGCAGATCTTCGCCGTGAGGAGTACCGATGGCAAGTACGACGAGGACTTCGTGTCGAACTATGTCGACATTAACATCAAGCCGCGACTGATGCGTATCACCGGTGTGGGTAACGTACAGAGCCTGGGTAACACTTACGCCTTGCGCATCTGGATGAAACCCGACGTGATGGCGCAGTACGGACTGACCCCTAACGACGTCTTTGCTGCCATCGGCGGACAGAGCTTCGTGGTTGGTGTGGGTTCCTTGGGTGAACAGTCGGAGAACTCCTACCAATACTCTATGCAGTATAAGGGTACGCTGAAGACGGTTGAGGAGTTTAACGACATCGTGTTGCGCACCAGTGGTGGCGGCATGCTGCACCTGAGTGATGTGGCCGAAGTGAAGATTGGTGCCATGAGCTACAACTTCACCTCGAATATCAAGGACCGTCCGGGTGCTATGTTCATGGTATTCGCGGCACCGGGTGCCAATGCTACCGAGGTGAACGCCCGCATCAAGAAGGCGTTTGAGGAGTCGAAGCGGACGATGCCTGCCGGACTGGAGGTAGTGACCCTGATGACCAGTGACGACTTCCTCTTCGCCGCCATCCATAACGTGGTGGAGACGCTTGTCATCGCTATCATCCTCGTGATCTTAGTGGTGTTCTTCTTCCTGCAGAACTTCAAGGCCACCATCATCCCCTCGATCTCGATTATCGTGTCGTTGTTGGGTACCTTTGCCATCGTTTCGCTGGCAGGTTTCTCACTCAACATCCTGACGCTGTTTGCTCTGGTGTTGGCCATCGGTACGGTGGTGGATGATGCCATCGTGGTGGTTGAGGCTGTCATGGCGAAGATGGAGGGTGGTATCAGCGATGCCCGTGAAGCCACCCGTCAGGCCATGAGCGAGGTGTCGGTAGCTGTGGTATCGTGTACCTTGGTATTTATGGCTGTCTTCATTCCTGTGACCTTTATGCCCGGCACCTCAGGTACGTTCTTCACCCAGTTTGGTGTGACGATTGCCTCGTCTGTCGGTCTGTCGTGCGTATCGGCCCTCACACTCTGTCCTGCGCTCTGCGCCATCATGATGCGCATGAAGGAAGGCAAGCAGGAGGGCAAGGGCTTGACCTACTACACGAAGAAGGCCTACACCGTGAGCTATAACGCCATCTACAACAAATACAGCAAGGCTGTTCAGAAGTTTATCAAGCGTCCTGTCATGGCATGGAGCCTGTTGGCACTGGCTGCCGTGCTGCTGGTGTTCTTCATGAAGAGTCTGCCTTCTGGTCTTGTGCCTCAGGAGGACCAGGGCGTGTTCCTGGCTGAGTTGCGTGCACCGGAAGGAACCACGCTGAAGCAGACCCGTGAGATGGTGAAGCAAGTGGAGGCCAAGGTGAAGAATATTCCCGAACTGGAGAGTTTTGCCGTATGCTGCGGCTACGGTATGTACTCGGGTGCCGGTTCCAACTTCGCCACCCTCATCGTCCGTCTGAAGAACTGGGACGAGCGTCCTGGCATGAACCACCTGTCAACCCTCGTCATGTATCGATTCTACTTTGACTGTCAAGACATCAAGGATGTACAAGTGCTGCCCTTCGAGCTGCCTCAGATTCCCGGCTATGGTACGAGTAACAGTGTGAGCCTGATTGTGGAGGATCCCACCGATGGCAACCTGTCGGAGTTTGCCAAACAGACCGAGCACTTCCTGAACAAACTGGCTGAGCGCCCGGAGATTGCCTCTGCCATGTCGACGTACTCTGAGCGGTTCCCGAAGTATCAGGTGGATGTAGATGCCGCCCAGTGCGACCGTGCCGGTGTGTCACCAGCCGACGTGCTCAACACACTTGGTACCTTCTGTGGTGGCGCCTATATCGGTAACTTCAACCAGTTTGGTAAGGTTTATCGCATTATGGCTGCTGCATCGCCTGAATACCGTCTCGACCCGCAGTCGCTGCACAACATCTTCGTGCAGGTGGGCAACGGTAAGATGGCTCCCATCTCCGAGTTTGTGACGCTGAAGGAGATTGTTGGTCCGCCAAACATCGAGCACTTTAACCTGTTCCAGAGCATCACTTGCTATATCTCTTCAGGTAGTGGCTATACCGAGGGCGATGCCCACAAAGTCATTGCTGAGGTGTTTAAGGAGGAGATGCCCTCAACAGCCACCTATGAGTATAGTGGTATGTCGCGCGAGTTGGAAGAGACTGCCGGCTCTAATGCCACCACTCTTATCTACGTGATCTGCGCCATCCTGATTTACCTCATCCTGGCATCGCTTTACAACTCGTGGTTCACACCGTTGGCTGTGCTGTTCAGCGTACCGTTCGGACTGATGGGTGCTTTCATCTTTGCCTTCTTCGGTAATATGTTGGGTCTGCCTGGTATGGACAACAACATCTACCTGCAGACGGGTGTCATCATGTTGATTGGTCTGTTGGCTAAGACGGCCATCCTGATTACTGAGTTTGCTACTGAGCGCCGTGCTCAGGGCATGACCATCAGTGAGGCAGCCTTCGAGGCTTGTAAGGAGCGTCTGCGTCCCATCCTGATGACAGTGGCCACGATGATTATCGGTATGATTCCGCTCGTGATCGAGGGTGGTGCCGGTGCCAACGGTAACCGTGCCCTGGCCCTGGGTGTCATCGGCGGTATGAGCGTTGGTACCATTGCCCTGCTCTTCGTTGTACCAGCCTTCTTCATCGTGTTCCAGAAGATGCACGAGAAATTCCAGGGCAAAGAAGTCGTAGAAGTCGCAAACAGCTAATGTATATAAAGACCACGAATTACACGAATTAAACGAATTTTCTATGCAGAGAAAGAAAGCACAAAAAAAGAATTAGTGTAATTCGTGAAATTCGTGGTCGAAAAAAGAATAATGTATGAAGATGAAAAAAGTTGTATTAATATTGTTCTCGGGTCTGATGCTGTCGGGCTGCGGGTTATATAATAATTATGAGAAGACTGTACAGGAGCCTGAGGGCGTGTTCGGGGCCTCGCAGGACATCACGTCGGCAATGAGTGAGTCGTCCATCGCCGAGATGTCGTGGCGTGAGTTCTTCACCGATCCCCTGTTGCAGCAGTTGATCGAGCAGGCACTGGCTAATAACACCGATCTGAACTCTGCCCGCATCAATGTCGAGAAGAGTCAGATTGCATTGAGGACCAAGAAGCTGGCCTTCCTGCCGTCACTCTACTTCTCGCCACAGGGTTCCATCTCCAGCTTCGACGGTGCCAAGGCTACGAAGAGCTATTCTATCCCGTTGGATGTGTCATGGGATGTCGATGTGTTCGGTTCCTTGAGGAATAAGAAGCGCGCCGCCCAGGCCGCCCTGTTGCAGGCTCAGATGACTGAGGAATCCACACGCTCTAACCTCATCGGTACGCTCGCACAGCAGTATTTCTATCTCCAGCTGCTCGACCGTGAACTGGAAATCTTGATTTCGACCGACAGTCTGTGGAAAGCCTCATTGGATACCCAACAGGCTCTGTATGAGAACGGACAGGCCTACTCAACGGCCGTCAACCAGCAGGAGTCGTCATGGCTCGACGTGAAGCTTCAGATCGTTGCCATCAAGCGTGCCATCCGTTCCACGGAGAACGAGATATGCAGTCTGCTCTGCATCACGCCGCAGCACATCGAACGTTCGAAATGGTATGCAGAAAACACATATCACTCATCTGCAGACAAGCGCCTGTTCGAGGAAAAGTATATGAACGTCGGTGTGCCCGCCATGATGCTGGAGCGCCGTCCTGACATCCGTCTGGCCAATTTCTACATAGAAGAAGCCTTCTACAACGTGCAGGCTGCCCGTGCTGCCTTCTTCCCCAGCATCACGCTGACGGGAGAGGCCGGATGGACCAATAATGGCGGACTCGTCAATCCCGGCAAACTGCTTTTGCAGCTCGTCGGTCAGCTCTCGCAGCCCATCTTCGCCCGTGGTCAGATCAATGCCAACTACAAGACGGCTCAGCTGACGGAGGAGAACCTGAAGAAGAAGTATGTGCAGGCTGTCGTCGATGCCGGCAACCAAGTGAACGAGGCGATTGCCGACTGTCGGGCTGCCCGTGAGAGTCATGAGTACTACCATCGTCAGGTGGAGGTGCTGCACGAAGCCTATAACGGCACTCACGAACTGATGGACAACGGCAAGGCCGCATACCTCGAAGTGCTCACTGCTCAGGAGTCTCTCCTCGGTGCCCAGCTCAATGAGGCTTCGAACATGTACAACGGCGCTCAGGCTCTTATATCCCTCTATATTGCCCTCGGCGGCGGCACGAAGTAGTTCGGTTCAAGATACCCGGAAACCTTTGGTGACGTCGTAGCCGAGTTGATCCTGTTCCTTCTCCTGTGGGTTGTTGGGAACAGGATTTTCTGTTTTTTCCAGATAGTGGCGGTAGGCCTCTTCGATCTCCTGCTGCTTCTCTTGTAACTTCTGGTTTGCTTTCTCCTTGACGTCGTCGAGGATGTCTTTCAGGTCCTGACGGGCTTCTGCCATATCCTTCTCGGATGAGTACATCTCTACCTCACTGAATTTCTTCAGTCCGGCGGCATACTCGCCATCGAGGCGTACCATACACTGCTGGTGGAGTGCCTTGACACCATTGTTGAGGAAGTCGCGGCGGTCTTTATTCACCTCGGGCATCGTGTAGAGCAGGTATTTCGTCTCATCACTATCTTCATCGAAAATGTCGTCCAGTCCCAAAACGCTGTTCATGTCCGGTTCTTCGTTGTCCAGTTTCTCTTTGTCGGCTTCCTCTTTCTGGCTATTCTCCTGGTTTTTCCTGTCCTCGTTTGTGTCCCTGATCTCGAGTTTGAACTCTGGATGGGCCTCGAAGACACCACGGATGATGTCTTGCATGTAGTTGGGGATGTTGGGGAAAATGGCCAGCTGGTATTCGTTGGGCATGCTGACATTGGCCACATCCTCAAGGTTTAGTTCCTGATGGCCTGTGTTGACGGTGACAGGGAGCAGGGCTACGGGGTCTGCCTTAACGCAGAGATTCTTGTAACGCAGGTCGAGCAGAGACAGGTAAGCACCCATCTTCTTCTGCGTGTCGTTGATATGTTTAATTAATAGGGTATTCATACTTTACTTTGAACTTTGAGCTTTGAACTTTGTGATTACTTTTCTTCCGGGGCATCCTCGGTCTGGAGCTTGGCGGAGAGTGAACCGCCGCCACCACCACCTCCGGCAGCCATGCCGTCTTCGATGTTCGTAGACTTGAAGTGCGATTTGGCCTGGATATCGTCGCCGGTAATCTTCGGAGCCTTGAACTCGCCCTTGATTTCAGTCTTGGCATTGACGGTGGTCTCGCCATAGAGCTGTGTCTTGCTGCCGCTGGCGGAGAAGTTGCCACCTTCGAGCTGTACGAGGGCCTTGCCGTCGCCCTGCTGGATCTCCAGCGTCTTGTCTGCAAAGGCACCGACCTCTTCGGATACCACCTGCACCTTCTTGCTCTTGACGTCCTTGGTCTTGGCGCCCACGAACATCTTCTCACTGACGAGCACCATCGTACTGCCGGCGGCGAGGGCAGAGTCGGCCTTGCTGTCCTTGTCCACATCCATCGTCTTCACTGCGATGGCCTTGGCATTGACGTTGATACTGCCGGTGGCCTTGCCTTCGGTATCGGTGGCGGCAAGATCCATCTTCTCGGCACGGACTGACACCTTGCCTTCGGCCGTGAGTGCCTTCTCCTTCTTCTCGCCGTTCTCCAGGTCGTAGTCGACGCTTTCGACGGTGACGGTCTTCGAGCGGAGGATGAAGTCGCCCTCAGCGGTATAGTTCGCCTTGGTGAGCGCACCCGTGTCGTCGACCTCGATGTTGGCAGAGTTCTCAGTGCTCACTTCGACGGTCTTGGCGCGTACGCTGATGCGGCCGTCCTGGGTGAGGGCTTTCTCCTGCAGTTTCTTCTCCTTCACCTCATAGTCGAGGCTCTCGAGGGTAATGTTCTTCGATGTCAGGATGATGTCGCCCTCGGCGGTATGCTCGGCAGTCTTCACGATGTGTTCCTGGTCGTCGAACTCCACTTTGTCAGCACCGGCGGTAGTCACTTTGACAGTCTTGGCCTGGATACACACCTGACCTTTCTCCTTCAGCTTGCCGTCTTTCTCTGCAGAGACAATGTTCACCTCGTTGCCGAGAAGGCCGATGCCGGCACCCTCGTTATCGCGGATGTTGCCCTCACCGTCGATAGAGACGATATTGATGTTCTCGCTGGCGATGGATACGCTGGTACCCGTTGTCTTCGTCTTGAAGTCGTCACCTTTCTTAATGGCGTTCTTTTCCTTGGTAAAGCAGTCAATCTGTCGGTTCACCTCAGCGAGCATGGAGAGGACCTGACTATAGGAGAACATGGCATCGGACAACGTACCTGACAGACGTTCTATCTCCTCGTCGATCTCGTAGATATCCTGATAGTTTGAACGGGCATCGTTGTCGTCTTCCACAATCTTTGCCTTGTCATCAAGCAGATTCGTCAGTTCCTTTACCAGATCTTTGAAACTGCTCTTGTGGTCTTTGACCTGTGTCTTGAGTTGGCTCTTCCGGTCTTTAAAGGATGAAATAAGATTATCCAGCCGCTTCTCCCGGCTCTCGGCTGTGGCGAGGGCACCGATCTCAATAGTCTGGTCGGCATGGATGCGCACGCCGCTGCCGCCGGTAGGAACGGTGACGGCTGAGAAGGCTCCATCGGCATTATCGCTCTGGATGACGATGTTACGGGCCTGGCTGACCACCTGTGACACGCCTGTGACGACGTGCTCCAGTCCGTCAATGCCCGGGTCTTCGGCCGTCTGGCGGATGCTGGCGGCTCGTGTTTCCACTTGTCCTTCCTCGCCAGCACCCTGCAGGGACACCTGTATGCCGCGGACAACCACTGTGGAGGCAGCACCGCTATAAAGCAGGCCGTTGGGGTCAAGATTGCCGATAATCACTTCCGGGGCAGAGAGGATCAACCGCTGGTCGTCGCGGATATAGTGGCCTTTCGGCATTTGGTTGGTCAGTTCCGCCTTCAACTGCTGGATATCTTCCTTACACTGGCGAATGTCTTCCAGTTTCTTCTCTACGCTGTCCTCAAAGGCTGACAGCTTCTTTTCCCAATCTTTGAATATATAGTCCATACGTTAGGCTGTTAGTTCATATATCTTAATAAGTACTCGGTGAGGTATTTCCAGTTACCACGGTTCTCCGTGCGTGAACCTCGCCACTTGCCACTCTCAAAGGCCTTGGTCATATCCTTACGGTCGGAGAGCAGGATGAGACCGTCTGGACGGTCGTTCCATACCTGACGGTCACCGATTTGCTGCCAGATGTTCTTGTAGACCTTGTCGCTGTGGTTGGTCAGTTCCTGGTTCAGCTGCAGGGCCGTCTGAATTGGCGTGATGATAGCATCCGCGGCGGCACGTGCGAACCAGGTGTCGAACTTGCGCATATTACCGACGAACTGCTGCCAATAGTAGGGCAATGCCAGGCGTTCTTCCTTCAGGTCTTTCTTCTCGTAGTGGATCTTCAAGTACTTGCCCCTGCCGCCTATCTTCGCGAACGGATCGGACAATAAAGCGGTGAGACCTAATTTCGGCATGGCATATTCATCCTTGGACGCCACATCTGCGATGAAGGCGGCAGCCAAATAGCGCTTGAAACCTTTCATCTTGTGATAAATCGGGTCATCGTCGATATTGTCCATTTTGTCTCTGAGGAATTTGTCGGTGGGCTTGTCCTCTCCAGTAGAGACGTAGGCGTCCACCCACTCCCCTGACCTGGTTTTCTTGGCATCGTCGAAGTCCTTCTTCAAGAGTTCGTCCATAATCGGTATCGGTGGGTTTTTGACCGGGGTATCGAAAAGTGCCAGGAACTTCGAATAGCAACGGTTCACCTGATAGACGGCCTTGGCACAAGCGTTGCTGGCCTGAAGCAGCCTGTCTATTGTCTGTTCGTAAGGTTCAAAGCCTTCGTCATTGAACTGCAACACCTCTTCAACTTTATTATCGAAATCTTGTGCAGTGAAGACATCTTCCCATGCCTCTTTGAAATCGTACTTCCATCCTTTGGCCAATGGGTCGATGTCGTTCTTGTTTTCGTCCTTTATCAGGTACTTAACATCATTCCAGGCTTGCAGTTTCTCGTAGGCATCATCCCATGCAATCTTATATCTTTTGGCGATACCGTCACAACGGGTGTTGACGGCTTCTACACAATCCATGAGATTGTTGAAGAATGTTTGCTCAGCCTTGGTGTTGTCCTGCTCGTTGGGGGCATAGCGTTCCTGCGGGATATGGGCCTTACCCTTACCGGCCTCGAGCATGAGGTAGCGCTTAGACTTGATACAGTTGGTGCCTTCGATGGGGCGGAGGAAAACCTCGGCCATCGTGCGGACAAAGGTCATGTCGATATATTTAGCTGCTGCTTCTACGCCGGCTCCGATCATACCTGCTACAGCACTCTTTATACCGTTGGTGACCTTATAGCCCTTCTTCGGATGGCCCTCCACGGGATACTGGATGTTGTTGCCAGAGGTAATCTCGATGTTGTTGCCGGCCTCGATACTCACGTTCTTACCCACAATCTTCACGTTGCCGTTAGGGGCAGAGAGGGTGATGCCCGAGAAGGCGTCGATGCTCACGTCACCCATTGGCGAACTGATGTTGATCTTGCGTTCATGTGATGACATCGACAGTTCATAGATACCATAGCGGTCGCCGATATGAATGCCGCCGGTACAGTCCTTGCCCCAGTCGATTCCGGCCAGCGAGTTGATGCCAGATGCCAGCAGACCTACACCAGGCTGTATGCCACTGAGGAATGCCGAGCCTTCGGTGGGATCCTTGAAGGCAATATGGTGGCCGTTGGGCGACATGATGGTGGTGGTGGCTTCTTTCAGCAGGTCGCTCTGGGTGGCCGTGCAGTTGAGGAACTCGTCGGGGTCGGGGACGTTCTTTGAGAATAGGCTTCCCACGACGTAGGGCCGCTCGATGTTGTCATTGTCGTAGTTCACCAACACCTCGTCGCCCACCTGCGGCTTGAAGTAGGTTCCGCCTCCCTTGGTGGCCATGGGCGTTGCCACGCGCACCCAGGGCGAGGCTATATCTTTCAGTTCATCAGTCCAAGCTTCGGCAAGACTGTCGGTCTTATTATTTATCTCATTATATTTATCCTCGGCTTTTTTCTTCTCTTCTTTTGCATCATTCAGGAGATTATTGTTTTTGTCAATCTCATCCTGCAGCTTCTTCATTTCTGCATCGAGGTCCACCTGTTCGCCATTCAGTATTTTCAGGACGGCTTCGAGTACCTCCTTCCGTTTCTTCAGGCGTTTGGTCTTCTCCACCTGGGCAAGGCGCACGAGATACTGGTATATGTTGAGGGATCCGCGGCTACCGTCTGCGGGAAGTTCAAGTGATTTGAGAAGGAGATCGATAGAAGCAATCTCCTGTTCTACAGCCTCTTTCTTTTGCTTCCTTTCCTCGTCTGTCATTGTACTGATGTCCTTCAGTTCTTCTTTCTCCAAAGTGAGCAAATCCAGGAGATATTTCAACTCATTGATTTTGTCTTCAATGGCCTTGACGGACTTCGTTGCTGCGTCCAGCTCTATTTCTGCCTGCATCAGGTCCAGACGTTTTGGTGATTCGGATGACTGCCAGGGGTAGGCGATACGCACGCGCCCCTGGTGCTTCGGGTCTTTGTTGTCGACGACGAAGGCGGTCTGCGGACCAGCCTTCCTGATGATGCTCACCGGTGCGACGGGCGGCATGGCTCTCTCCTTGTCATCCTTGTCCTTATAGGTGGGGATGGCATAGATGATCTGCGACTGTCTGTTGGTATAGATGTCGGTAGAGTTGTCCGAAGAGTCAAACTTTTTGTAGTCGCGTGTCCACATCTGGCTGGAGACCTGCCTGATCTCGATGACCACATAGTTGCCTTTGAGGCCTTCCACTTGGATGGTCTCTCCCAGCTTCACGTCGGTGTAGTTGGTGCCCATGTCGATGCAGATGATCTTCTTCTGCTGTTGCTCCTCATACTTGCGTATGTCGGCGTAGTAGTTCACTGTCGTCCATCCCTCTTCATTCACGGAACTGAACTGCACGCCGTGAAGACTGTCGTAATGTTCTTTCTTTTTTTTCAGCGGGTCAATGAATTCATCGGTCTTGGCCTTGTTCGTGAAGTACAGTTCTGTGAGTGCGAAGAACGCTAACGAGCCCCATTCTGTGGCCAGTGCCACACCCCAGTCTATAGCGTTGAGGATATAGTCGGTCTGTGTGTTCTGTAACTCGTTCTTTAACATTGAGAAGACGAAAGCGATGGGGAGGTCGGTGATATTGTCAAAGCCTGTTTCGTGGCGCAGGTTCGTCCATTTCCCGCGATAGAGTGGGTAGATATATTCGTCTTGTGCCAACTCGGAGTTGTATTTCAGACCTTTAGGGAAGGCATCATCGGGGAATCCGTCACGACCTGTTTTGATGACACCGGTGTTCAGACCGAGTATCTTTACATCACCATTTCCTTTTTTTACACTGTCGCGGGCATAGGTCTCGACATTGAGCGGATTCTTAGAAAAGTCCTGGAAGGTCACGGTGTCGTAGGTGGGTATGCTCTCGACGGTATTCGTCACGGGAAGTCCGAGATAGAGCGTACCGTCCTCAAACAGCAGGAACTCGCCACAGCGGTTGGCTGTGCGCACGATGAAGTCGTGGAACGTCTCATTATACTGCACCAGATAGGGCTGTATGAACTCCAGGCTGGTCTTCAGTTCGATGCTGTTGTCTGCGAGGTCTTTCGCATTTCCTTTGAGTGGGTATCTGAGGCGACGCAGATAATAGTTGTTGGTCTGGAACAACACGTCCTTAAACCCGAAACTTCTACTCTCGTAGTCGAGGATGTCGCCGAGCGTCCTTGACACGTAAGCCTTACTGTATTTGTCGAGTGTCATCAACTTGTCCATACTGTTGATGGTCAGCTTGATGAACATCGAAGGCTTGCCGTTGTTCATCACGATCTGCGGGTTGACCATGAACACGAAATAGTTCTTGGCAATCTTTTTCTCCTTGTCACTGTCGGTAGTACCGTTGGGGTCGATGATGGAGAGTTCGGCATAACGCATGCTGAAGAAAGCGTTGGCATCATCGATAGTCGGGACGGAGTCGAGGCTTACCTCGGCCTCGATAAGACCGGGCTCGTAGATCTTACGTGTGAACTTCACTCCTAAAAGTGTGACAGTGCGTACGGTGTCGCCGATGGTGGCCTTTTCCCCTTTTTTGGGGCAGAGGGACAGGGCCGTCACAGACTTGTTAGGATCTTCAATGTTGACACCTAAATCGAGTCGGTAATCGTAGACGCCAATTGTTTTTTTCTTGTTAGTTTTAGTCTCTGCCATAGAGTTTTGTCTTAAGTGATTCTATATATAATTTTGTGATTTTATTCTGTGGTGACTGTCCAGTCTGCAGGGATGCCGCTGTCACTTCTGGGCCAATTGACACCTGCTGCCTTGACGAAGATACAATTATCATTGGTTTTGTTAGGTACACCCGCCAACCAGTTAGTAGTACAATCACTTGCCGAGATGTCAGTGGCCAGACACTTCAAATATGTGAAATGGGAGCAGCCGTTGAACATATTATAGTAGCATTGCTTCTTCAGCTCGGTGGCTGGAAGCACGAGGTCCTTGCCCTCTGCGTGGTAGATATTTGTATTGCCTTGGAATAGGTTCTGGAAGGTATATGCTCATCGGGTTCTTGATGTTCTTTCCGAAGAAGAGCCGATAGTCGTAATTTTTAATATTCTCCATATTCAGTCTTTTGTAATTTCAAGATAATGTACGGCGTTGCTGCCCAGGAACAGCATGTTGCTGAGCAACATCCTCACATGGAGGAGCACCTGCTCCTCTCCCGATGCGTCGTCGTTCTCACAACCCTCGTCCACGTTCACCACGTAGCCGTAGGTGATCAGACCGTCCTCGAAGTCGGTGAGGCGGCCGGTGGGGCCGAAGGAGGCGTTGAAGAGGAACGACACGGGCGTGTTCTCACTCAGGTCCATGCACTGGTAGAAGAACTTGATGGTCTCCAGGTCGGAGACAACCACGGAGAAGTCGAGATACTCCGATAGTATGCCGCCATAAGGGTTCCCCTGCTCGTCGCGCTCGCGATAGCAGTGGTAGTGATAATCCTGCACGGTGAAGCACTGTGACTGTACCACGCCTCCGGCTACCTCTGCCACATTATTATTATAGAGGACAGCCTTCAGATATTTCGGATGTTGATTGACTTTGACCATAACTTACTGTCTTTTATAGGTGATACCATTGATGATGACCTTCTCTGCCACGAACTGCAGGCGGAGCACACGGCGCTGGTTGCGATGGATGTGGTATTCCTCCTCGAAGGAGAAGCACTGAGCCTCCTCGAAATAGATCTCCTGTTCGTCGGGCACACTCTGGTTCGGCTTCGGCGGCAGCTGGATGAGCAGTCGGCCGCTCAGCGTCGATCTGTTGATGAACCATTCGTACATCAGCATGTCCTCGCGACCAGGTGCTATCACCGTGGCCTCTATGTAGTCGCAGTATTTGTCTGCGCGGGGACGATATTCGTCGTGTAACCTGTGGGTACGGCATTTGAAATCCGTGAGCAGATACTCTTTTGCGTACCTGCCGGCGCGGTTGTCGCCAATTTGCATTTTCTTGATTAAAGACATAATTCTTCGTTTTTAATTGTTCTGCTTGCAAAAATACACAATTTCTGCGGAACTGACAACAAAAAACAAAGAAAAAATACGCAAGATGTTGCGACAAAGAGCCAAATTATGGACAAATCGGGCAAAAAGGCTCAAAATTTGTCCATAATCCCCTTTGTCAGTCTAATTTGAAGAGTCTGGTGAAGCCTGTCTCATCGAATACTCTGCGGATGTATGGGCTGAGGCCTGTGACGGTGACGTTGCAACCATTCTTACGTCCCTCCTGCAACAGAGCGAGGAACAGGCGCAGACCGCTGCTGCAGACGTATTTGAGACCGGTCAGGTCGAGCACGATGTCACGGTCGTGACATTCATACAATTCCTGCATGTCTTTCTTCACCTTGTCGGTGTCGGGCGTGTCAAGCCGTCCCTCAATATACATGACGAGGCGGTCTTCTTCCTCACAAAGCTCTGTTTTTATCATATCGTTGATTGAATTTGGATGCAAAGGTACAACTTTTAAAGGAGTTAAAGGAGTAAAAGGCGTTAAAGGGAGTTAAAGGACATCACTTTTTCACTTTTTCACTTTTTCACCTTTTCACTTTTTCGTAACTTTGTCCCCATCATACACATTTTATATTGTTATCAACCAATTAAATAACAACTTATGAAGAAACTATTTTTACCGATGCTGCTCATGGTGGCAATGTCTGCCCAGGCAGGAGAGAATCCCGTGTTGACGATTGAAGGCGGCCAGGTGCAAGGTGTCGTGACCGACGATCATCCCGACGTGTTTGTGTATCGTGGCATCCCCTATGCCGCACCTCCCATCCGTGAGAACCGCTGGAAGGCTCCGCAGCCCGTCGTGCCCTGGAAGGGTGTGAAAATCTGCGACACCTTCGGACGCCCGAGCTATCAGGCCATCCAATATACCGGTGGCTACTACACCGAGTGGGGTTATGGCAAGGAGGCAGCCTTCAGCGAGGACTGTCTGTATCTGAATGTCTGGACGAAGGCCCCGGGACAGGTGAATAAGAAACTGCCCGTGGCACTGTGGATCCACGGTGGAGGCTTCCGTGAGGGCTTCGGCTCCGAGCCGGAGTTCGACGGTCAGGAGTGGGGCGCCAAGGATGTGGTGCTTGTGTCCATCAACTACCGTCTGGGTGTGTTCGGCTTCCTCGTACATCCTTTGCTCTCGGCAGAAAGCCCGAATAAGGTATCAGGCAACTACGGCATCCTCGACCAGATTGAGGCACTGAAGTGGATCAAGAAGAACATCGCCCAGTTTGGTGGCGATCCTGACAATGTGACCATCTTCGGACAGAGTGCCGGTGGTGGCAGTGTGCGTACCCTCTGCGAGAGTCCGCTGGCCCGTGGTCTGTTCCACAAGGCCGTGATCATGAGTGCCCAGGGACTCACCATCCCCGATGCCAATGGCAATCCGATCGGTGGCCGTTACAGCGGTGGCACCTTTGCCGATGCTGAGGCCAATGCCAAGAAAGTGTTCGACTGGGCCGGACTTACCGACCTGCAGAAGATGCGTGCCGCCTCGACGGAGACCGTCTTCGCCCTGAACACTCTCTACTACCAGATCAACAACGACGGTAAGCAGGACAACAGCCCGATGGCATTCATGCGTCGCGGTCTGCCCTTCATGCCGATGATCGACGGCTATGTCTGTGTGAAGAGTTTCGACGATGCCACGCGCGAGGGCACGCTCGCAGACGTACCTTATATGATTGGCTTCACCCTGAACGATATGGGCAACATGGCTCCTAACATCGCCGAGTTCTGCAAGGTTCGCCAACAGAAGGGCGGTAAGGCATGGGCCTATCAGTTTGCCCGTCCGTTACCCGACGATGGTTCCCATCCTGAGGTCACACAGCGT
>Ga0310694_10003354_pt1 | contig 15751 bp, 24 predicted proteins | sample 174DNAGHGhighgp2_FD_203884 | JGI IMG/M metagenome (GOLD analysis project Ga0310694, IMG submission 203884) | Sheep rumen microbial communities from Palmerston North, Manawatu-Wanganui, New Zealand - 1742 DNA GHGhigh gp2 (v2) (version 2) | ecosystem: Host-associated > Mammals > Digestive system... | reverse complement strand
CATTATCACTTGCTCCATATAGCAAAATCATATCGCCATTCTGAATGTCCTTGTAACTTTTAATTTTCTTTATCATAACTTGTAACTTTTAATTTTCTTTATCATAATACATTGTACACTTTTATGCAAATATATCAAAAAAAATTGAGACTACCAAATTATAGTCTCAATCTTAACTCTTTTTAACCTCAAAGAGATTAGGGCAACGGACTAATCCTCGCACCGCATTGCTGCTTCACCTAACCACCCATTCATTCGGTTTTGCGCTGTCTCACCTATTTAAGTACCTCACTTGAGTACACTAGCCGTAGTGACCATAGTAGGAATCGAACCCACGACACGAGAATCTAGAAGTCTCCGTTCTACCTCTGAACTATATGGCCATTTGTTTTTTAATCTATAATATATACCTCGCCACCAAGATTTTTCCTCCATTTGTCAGAAATGCTTTTCCAGTAGTTGGTATCAAAACCCAATTCACATTTAGCATAAAGCCAATCAAATGATGCGCCAATACAAGTGAATAACGAATTTAATGTCCATATATTTCCCTTAAGATATTTGACACCAAATTCAATTATCTCATCAATTGTAATGTCTTCACCATGATATTTACTTAACCTTTTTTGAGTATGCTTCCAACAATCAACATAATTGGCAACACAATTATTCTGTTTTAAGTATTTAAGTACAAGTGATTTCGCTTGACTTATAGTAACTGTGTCATTGTCACTTATTATGTCAAATGGATATTTTCTATTCATGATGCAAATATATCAAAAATATTTGAAATAACCAAATATATTAACCAAAATTAATAAAAAAAGCACCACAAACACAAGGTTTGTAGCGCTTTATATCTAGTTAGTCTTCAGTAACCGTCTTTAACCTCTTGAATAGTTCATCGTGTCCGAAGACTGCCAAAGCTGTTGTCTTATATCCCAAGTCAGGTTCCTTGAACTCTGTGAACTTGACATCATAGCAATCAAGCTTTCTCTTCCACTTATTTACGTCAGCACTTAAATAAATCAAATAGTCATTTCGCCACTCTTTACTGTTTGGATTCTCTATCATCCATTGAGCAACTGCGTGACCTCCTTGTACACAACCATATACTGGCTTCAACGTCTTATCAACCAAGACATATAACTTTCTCTTAAGCATCTTCTTCAGCATATTTGTTATAAACACTAATAACTGCATTTTTGAACTTTGGTATAGCTTCATACTCTACGCAATCACCACCACCATAACCAAAACGCCCAGTTACTAACATCTTCCAACAACGATGCCTAACTTCATCCTCAAGATACTTGTCACGTTCCTCACCAACAAGACGATGCTTGAATATGTAATAAGCTACATAATCAGAATGGTCTTTCGCATTTTCTGACTTAATGAATTCCTTAAACTCAAGATACTGTTCCTTTGTGGTTTCCTTACTTGTAAATATTTTCTTTTCCATACTATTTCCTATTATTAATTCGTTATATTCTTTTACCGTTGGAAACGGCTTGTAAACACTTCCTTCACTATTCCCTAACGAATTAACTCTAGGAGTACCACGAACACGATTCAGCTACCAAAATTGGCTAAGAATCTACCAAAAACTAATTTTCTTCATAATTAATTAAATGTTAATAAATTATTAAATAAAAAACCTACGGATATGATTTATCAGGAATCTGGCTTTCTCTGCCGAAGACTTATTTTTGCCTATCTACTCATAGGAACTTCACAGAGCGCTTCACACACCATTAGGTAGCATCGAAAGAAGTAGTATCCCATACGCTAGTAGAACTATATAAGAATTGTTACATACCTCTTCCTACATTCTTCTTAGTGTGTACCCTTGCGACAAATGTACCCACGCTTTCATATCTACGCCTCTATCGTAGGTTTGTAACTATCTGATTATCAGATGGGTGGAGAAGGTGGGACTCAAACCCACGACCCTTTGAATGCAAATCAAATGCTCTAGTCAACTGAGCTACAACCCCATAATGATACCGATTTAAACTAGATATTACCTAGAACCACTTTCACGCCTTGCACTCTTTCTAGAATGAACCGTGCAATTTCTTACTTAGTTGGCGGTATCCTACCTAACACGTGATTTTGCCTCGTAATATGATTGTTACTAATGAAGGAGTCGAACCTTCTTTTTACCTCTTTAGTATTGGAGATTTTTTTTAAAGTATCTCTACAACTTTACCGTAGATTTGATTTCTCCCAATCCACCCATTCATATGCCCATGTGCATTTCCAATAAGGAATTCTTTGTCATTTTTAATGGCATGGATGAAATGCAAATAATGATGACCCCTCACTTTACAAAGAACAATGTCCTTTTTGTTAAGTTTAGTTTCATCTTTCACTGGTTCACAGATAACAGCTTGCCTTGACTTCAAATGTGGAGTCATACTATTACCTATTCCTACCACTTTACATGTCTCACCTCCTCTGAGGCGGTTGCATGTCTCTTGGTTCTCAAAACCACTATAACTAAAGTCTCTCATATATAATTAGAATTAGTTACATAGAAAAAAAAAAAACGATTCTTAAAAAAACGATTTTTTACAAGGCACTACCTCGCCTCAAACTTCTGAATCTATAGCACTCCTAGCTAGCAAGTGCTACAAGTTTGGCATTTTCCTATCGTTTAATAAAAACACCCAAAAACGGTACGCAGGGACTGAGGGATTCGAACCCCCATTTTTCATTAACAGTTAAAGGCACATTCTGTTCCGAAGTCGAGATTGCGTTTATTCCTTAAGTCGATAACAAACCACTCTTACCAATTAAGCTAAATCCCTATTTAATACAAAAGACTGAGAATGTTGTCTTATTGTTGATGCCATTTCACAGTGGTTGGACACTGCTCTTCACACGCCACCTTACGATGGACGTAGACACCACGCACGATAGTTTTGTGAAAACCACCTAAACTCTTACTGATTTAAACCTTTCGGTACAGAATCATAACTTTCAGTTCACCACCAAGCTGTTGCGCATTTTGACTAGATGCCTCCAGTCCACTCAGATGACTACTTTTACTCATTTGTTGGATTCCTTGCGAGTCCCCAACCCCTTCATATTGCAGAAGGATAAGTGCGTTTTATCTGCTCAGTGTCGCACACTTTTGCTTAAATTTACTTTTCACTTTTGAAACCTAAATCAAAATTCTGCTCACGATTACGGAAGATGTGGTGCGACTCCATAGCATTCGTGGCTTTTGACCACGACCCACTAAAACACCTTCCTATGCTGACTCACCACAAGTCAATCACTATACAACATCATCTTTGCAGTTCTCCAATATTTCTATTGAAGCAAGATGTTATACTGAGCACAACACGCCAACTGGTGACTATTGCATCATGCTCCACATGGTAATCTATTGTGTCACCACTCACTCAAAGACTCCTCGCCCTTGAGAGCATACGCCTATGGTGTTACCCACAACGTATACCGTACCATGTGCCTTTCAGCGAAATGCCCTAGGGGACACCCCTAAAACATCTGCAACGCTTAATCGCTAATGTGCGTCACATTTATCCTATCACTAGATTATCCTTATGGCTACGAAGGCTAGCCAAACTTCTCATTTCAGCCGAAGCTAATAATGTGAAAGATGTTGGTGAAGTTAGATTTGCACTAACGAAGACTCCGAAGAGTCACTTTAAGCACGAACTTAAAGCCCATTTGTCTACATCTGAGTTGCCTCAGTTCTCCTCTGGTATTCACCAAAAGGTGGTTTTTCTACTTGTCCACCACAAGCTACTGGAGGCGGCACTGCGATACAACAGTGGTTCATCCGCCATGTTGTTGTGACTGCTAGATTTGCACTAGCGAAGCTACCTAAGTAGCAGAATGTTTACAGCATTCCCCATTTGTCTACATCGTCATTGCTGACGTTCTCCTCTGGTAAGTCACAAATAAATTGTAAATCTCTACAGGTTGACCCAGATACCGTAGCATAGTGTTAGTCTAATACACTCTATTTCATCTGCGCTAGGCTTCACTTTACTTGCTATATGGATTCAGCTACCACATAGCCTTAAGAGATTTTGTTGTGGGAGTCAGGCTCGAACTGACACGATGCGTTTTGAGCGTAGAAGGCTTATGAGACCCACATGTTACCATTACATTATCCCACTATATTTATGAATTTTCGGAAACATTTTTGTTATCTTTTTCAAATTACAAGTTTGATGATTTACAATTCCTAAGAGTTGCTGTATGTTTCCTTTTTTGAGCAAGCCTATGGAGTTGAACCACTCTTTCCCTCGGATGAGGGATGTGCTACTGTTACACTAAAGCCGCTTGTTTTTATTTTGACTTTGCAAAGATATAGAAAAAATTTTTAATTTCCAAATTTTTTAAGAACTTTTTTTTCAATTATTTTGCAAATTCTTTCATTTTTGTCAATTCAGATAATGTTTCGTCTATATTTAATTCAGCTACAGACCATTCATACATTTCTCTGTCTACCTTATCCAACGCATTGGCTAGGTCTTCTCTCAACTTGGCTCTGAGAGTTTCATAATACTTCTTACCAACAATGGTTTGAGCCTCTTTCTTCTCATAACCAGCTTCAGTAAGAGTCTTATATAGTTCCTTTCTAAATTCAGCTTCTAAAATCTTACTCATAATTTCTCTGTTTTGTTTAACAATGCAAAGATATAGATTTTATTTGAGAATTCCAAATTTTTAATCAACTTTTTTATCTTCTATAACGATTTCTTATATTAACATCATTAAATCTGTCATACCATTTGCCATAAGCCTCTTGATATTTTACAGTTTTATGCTTGTATGATGTTGATGCTGCTTTTTGCTGTGTAATTGCTTCAGTATAAAGACTGTAATAACCACTAGTATCCCTTTTCTCAATATAACCTTTAAGTTCTCCAAACTCAGTGGCTAAACTAGACCAACTTATTGTTGTTGATGGTAAATACCAATCAATGATGCGCATACAAGAAAGCAAAATTGGAAAAGTAAGAGAATCTCCTTTATTAGGCATTATATAATCTTTACCATTAAGTATGTTAAAATTTAGTTCATTCCTTCCTCCCCAAGTTATAGAATTAATATTTGCTATTTGGTAATGCATCATGAATTTGGAATATAACTTCCTTTCCTTCAAAAACAATGACCATTCTCTATATAGTTTTCCATGCATAACATTTAAAACTTATAACTGATTAATTATCAGTAACTTACGTGGACGTGGAGGTAATCGAAACCTCGTCCTCACTACCACTCCATAAGAGATTATACAAGCTTTAAATTGGAAAGTTGACTTTCCGCCACCTCATTTTGAGAAAACGAGGAAAACAAGGGGGATTGACTAGAGGTCAATCTCGGCTTAGCCACCACCTTATTTTGAGAAAACAAGGAAAACAAAAAGTTGCTAGGAGTGTTCTGTTCCTAAGAGCCTAGCCTCTCGGCTTACTTACGCTGCAATAGCGTACTCGTAAGCAGGAGAATCAATGTTCTCTGCGTTTATATTTTTTTGCTATTTCTAGTGTATGCCCACTGCTTGTCTCTTACCAAATGCATAGCAGTCTATTCCATTCACGCCCATTTGATAAATAAATATTTCACCTCTGTGAAAAAGTAGTGGTGATGGTTGGACTTGAACCAACGACCTTCATCTTATCAGGATGACAATCTGACCAACTGATATACATCACCATTAAACGGAAACATTTTTCTAGAATTATCAATTAAAAGTTGAGTCCTATAAAATACTTGCTGTCTGCTTCCTTGGTGCTTGTGATAGGATTTGAACCTACTGTACCCCACTATAAGATGGCGTGTGTCTGCCGATATATCACCCCTCAAGCATGTTTCGCCAACTGTAGCCCATAAGGTAACTTGAATGATGTACCTTAGAAGCCCATCGCTGACTTGTCTTGCACTAACGTTGTTAAGACCAATATACGCCATAACTAACCTATGCATGGTACGGGTGGCAAAAGCCACTTGACTGATACTCTGTTGGTCGTGACGGAATCGAACCGCCCTTCTTAGGATGTAGGCCTAATGTCCTTCCGATGAACGAACGACCAATATCAAAGACAGTTTGTTTTAAGTGTGATTCTGCCTTTCAAGGAGACCTGAGGTTGCTTGCGCTTCCACTATTACAGTTCTCTCCTCCCACTGTTTCCTTTTGTATCAGTAATTATTTGCCAAGATACTTGTAAGCAAACCAACCGATAACGCCACCAACAATCAGTTCAAACATAGTTGTAATATTTTTAGGTTAAACATTCATTATCAGTACAAAGATATATTTTTATTTTTTAATTCCCAAATATTTTAACATTTTTTCTAACTTAAAATAAAACTGTTGTCATAACTATGTTGTTTTTGATTCAACTTCTTTTAAAATCTCCTCATTAAGCTTATCAAGTTCTAGTTCTTCATTCTCATCATATGGTTTTGTGGTGTAGCTCTTCTTTTTTCTGCACTTGCAACGTCTTATACATTCCTTGGTATTCTTCATGCCATCAATAACAGCATCTTCGCCATATTTAATGGCATTCAAACCATTTCCCCAACGAAACTGAAGCCATCCATCATATTCTCCAGCGCTCCATTTATAGTCCTTTGGAATCTCATTTTCTCCTCTGAAGAGCCAATCCTTAAGTTTTCTGATATCAGTCCATTTCTTATATGTTCTTAATTCATCGTGTCCCCAAGTAATAATTTTTTCTTCTTGAAAATCCACAAGGATATATCCCCAAAATGCTTCACCCCAAGATGGCGCATTCCAATGATAATCAGTTACTACAGTGCCCTTGAGATTATTGCAATTCCATCGATGTTCTGGTTTTGGCGTATCCGCATACATTTCCTCCAAAAGCTTTATTTCTTCATTAGCTTCTTCCATTGTATCAAACTCAGTAACATTCTCAATATTCTTATATAAAGTCCATTTATTGAATATTACTGCATACCTCTTTGAGTGTTTCATTTCCTTTTTCTTTTTTCCTTTTCGTTTTTGCTGAAACCATTTTTCTCTTCCTAAAGGATTCTTTTGGGTCAAAACCATGAGACACAATTTTAATCTCATTTGCCACAGTAGTATAACCCTTTGGATTGCCGAATAACTCTGTGTATATCTTTTCCTTTGTTCTTTCCCAATGTTTAATTGGTACAGCCCTCACAAATATTTCATCAAGTACCTTCTGTAATGCTTTGATGAAATGCTCTTGCATTGACATATCCCCTATCACAATATCCCAAGGTCTTGCATCAAAACCAATCTTTACATCATTACAAGAAATTGGATATTGTATCTTATATTCTGTATAATAAGTAGAAACAAAAATAGTGTGATACGATATCTTAACACCAACCTTTACCTCTTCTTCATAGTTAACCTTTTCAGTTGTCTTATAATAGAATCCCAAAGGTGATTCCTTAACTGTGGTTTCATATTTTTCCTTGGTGACAGTCATCGTCATTCCCTTTGGAAAAATCGTCTCACCATAGAAACTAGACCAATCTATTCTCCATTTCTCACCACCAATTGGTCTATATGAGACCTTAATATGATTCTTATTAAAGAATACAGTTTCCATATTTAGATACAAGTCTTCTTCAGCATAATGTAAAATCCAATGTGTTTGAACCTTACACCATATATATTAATCCACCATGACATCTTTTTATGGTAGAATTCTACCCTAGAATGTTTATTATTTGGTCTATGTATAATTGTTCTACCAATTTCAAACAACGGTGTTCGAATAAAAGATTTAGGCAAATTCATTTTTTATATTCTCCTTTTCTTGATTAAATTTCTAACTAACTTTATAGGCCAAAATATTATCAGTAATAACAAGAAGATACAAGTCATACCTTTCTCCTCAGTGCCATCTTCTACTGAGGACTTATATGATTCAGCATAATCTGTCTTAAACCAATATAATGCTAATATAACACCTACTATAAAATAAACTACTACCAAAATACCACAAATATCCATAAATTTCTTTCTTTAAACGCAGGGGCGGCTGTAATCGAAACAACATCTGAAATTTTGGAGATTCCTATTCTAACCATTGAACTACACCCCTATTCCATTATCTATATCTAAAACCATTCTTTTCAGTCTCAGCAACCCATTTCTCAAATGCTTCATCACTAAAGCTAAGTTTGGATAGATTTTCTTCTGCCCACTTATCAAGGTCACTTGTGTTAACTTTAATGGAATGATTATCCTCTTCCTTATCCTTGCTCTTAAGTTCCCTTGTCTTGGTATCTACCAATTTTAAGATGGTAGGAATCCTATAATCTCCATGCATTCTCTTAACAAGTGTAGCATAGTGTTCCGTATACTCTGGATTACTGCAAGTCACATACAATGGCTTTTCAGATTCCAAACCACGAATTACCTTTTCACACTGAGGAATGTCACAATGATATGGATTCTTGGCAATACCTACAATCTCCTTATCTACACCACGAAGATTCTTAAGAAATTCGTAAAGCCTTGCACCCAAACCTCTAGTCACTTCCTTTCCATCCTCAGATAGCCATACAAACCCATCAACGATAATGGTATCAATGTTATCAATATTAACCAATGAAAGACATTGCGTAATACAAGGCAATTCACGTTTAAATAACTCACCACTCTTGTATTCAGCATCAATGCATTGTCTCTTACTTGTTACATAATAAGACACATCACTAGCTGTCCAAGAATCAAAGACACCACCTACAGTGTATGAATATCCATCGTAATAATATGTATCAAATGCAATTATCATATCACCAATTCATTTGAATCCAAAACTCAGTACCATTGCATAAAAAATCGAATAAACAGTGACAAGTTTCACCTTGAACAATATATGTTCTAAAACCAAGATTTGCAAAATGATTTCCTACAAGATTTTTTACTTCATTCATCACATCCTTGTTCTTGATTCTACTAAAGTAAGGTAAACTAATCTTTACTTGATGGCAATGTTTATCCTTCTCAATGGCTTTCTTAATCTTCCTCTTATACTTGGACTCAACATGCTTGATTATTTTATTAGCCCTCTTAGTAGCTTCATCCTTCTGCTTATTTGCTATAAAGTCAGCATAAGATTCAGCCATAGTACTTGAGAAATGCTTACTTGAAACAATATCGTTTATTTCCTCGTTCATTACTTAGCGTATCTAAAGTTAAAACCACAATTCTTACACATAAATTCCTCACCATTATCATCTGTGGCATTGGCAATGTTTATCTCAACATCATGACCACACCTAGGACATTTGACGTACTCCATATATTAAAATCTCTTTATAGTTTATTTTTCAGTTGATATACCCATGTTCTTGGAGATATTCCCTACCTTTCTTGGTGGTACGATATTCCACCTTTATTACTTCACCATACTTCTCCCTATACTCCTTTGTGCGATATGGATGTCTATTAATTACTTTTTCTATGATAAACTCCTTCCTCGTAAGAAGATTAAGGGAATAATCTATTCCAAATTCAGAAATGAACTTCAAATATGGTAGTTCAAATACCTCCCCTCTTTTCATTGCCTTCGCACTAATACTTGCCAATATCTTTTCAGTAATCTCTAACATAATGCAAATATACTAAAAAAAAATGAAATAACCAAATTTTTTAAGATATTTTTTTAATTTTCATTATCCTCATCATCACTTAACAATAATAACATTACTGCAAGCCATGAACCTAATGCAAAAAGAAATATTCCCATCACATCCTTATCATCATCAAATATGTAACGCACATCCTTACCATTCCTAACATTAAAAGAATAATAAGCATACGTTAACCACATTAATGCAATAAATAAACCTAATAGGTAAATAAAAATAATCATAACATTAAATTATAAAAATTGAGGCTCTGCCAAGAATCGGACTTGGGCTTCATCTATACCAAAGATGAGGTCTACCACTAACCTACAAAGCCATTGCGGTGATGTGTGGACTCGAACCACAGACCCACGGGTTGACTGCCAAATTCAAACAACTGCTGTCGGTTACGCACACGAGGTAACACTAGAATATTACGTTGCTCTACCAACTGAGCTACATCACCAATAATAAGGGTACATTTTTTGTTTTAGCGATAGATTTCAAGTCTGTCAAAATAAGCATTGCTGTTAGTACCCACTAATTAAAACCCAAAGTAACCTTCCCTGATATTGAACCTTTGGCATACTATCACAGACTAGTATGTTCTGTTCTAGATTCCTCACCGCATAAAACTATATCTGCGTATCTATTATGTGACTTCTCCTAGTATTGAGCCCTGTGAGGGGTACGATCCCACGACTTCCACATTACAAGGGTGGCGCTCTACCAACTGAGCTAACAGGGCAATATATTCTTTAAAATTATTGTACACCGTATAGGATTCAAACCTATGTTGCGGTTTCCCACACAGATTAAGAGTCTGTTGCATAATCACTCTGCCAACGGTGCAAGTGACTTTTGATCACAATAGTGCGCCCAGAGGGACTCGAACCCTCGACCCCGTGATTAAAAGTCACGTGCATCTACCTACTGAGCTATGAGCGCATTTATTACTATCCTATGCTCTTAGCTCACCTAGTAAGCATCAGAGCTTAATACTGTTTTCGTTTCATATTATTTTTATTTTCTAAATTTCACTATTTCTTTCAAGAATCTTTCCTTATCATTCAATTTTCTCATTTCTTTGGCATTAACTTTCTCTTTATATATTCTATACCAAGAATAAGCAAGCCAAAAGTCTATTAGACCAATACCGAAGTCAAATATGGCACTTCCCATGCTTCCATGTATAAGGTCACACATCCCAAAAATGGAAATTGACATAGCCATCATAAGACATCCAACATAACGCCTTTTATCACTATCTTTTGAAAATATTGTTAAGCCAAAGCCAACAAATACGATTATTGCGCCAATAATGTTGATAATATTCATCATAACATTAAACTAAATAAATAAGTTAAAATTCCACTTTCCCAAACAATTGACATGTATTTCTTCACACTCCATCAAGTTTATCTAGCTTATTCTCTACTCTCCTATATACGATGAAGAGAAGCCCAGTAATTAATACTTCTGTCATACTCAATCCTCCATTCGTTTTAATGAAATTAGTTTTATATGCGGAGAGGCACGGTTACGCTCCGTATTCACCGAAATGAACATTCTGATTAGCAGTCAGATACCTATCTTCTAGATTTGCTCTCTCCTATTATATCTTTTTTTTCTAGAACTTTTACCTTTATTAAGTGCCATATAATTTTCAGTCATCGCATGGCAATTAGGGCATAACACTTTTAAGTTGTTTATGGAATTATTACCACTGTCCCCATCCACATGATGAATTTGTAAAATTGTATTGTTTGTGGCTTTATTATACCCCTCAAATCCGCATTCTTCACATTTATAATGTGCTTTTTCAAGTAAAAAATTCCGTATCGCTTTTGGTAATGCCATATTGGGGTTTAAAGATAATTCCCCATTGCGCCATTTTTTAAGATATTCTTCATTTCTATGTTTTGAAGAACATTCATTTGAACAAAATTTCCTGTTTTTATCTCTACTTTTAAACGTTTTACCACACTCTTGGCAAACTGTGTCTTGTCCTTCAGTTAGATATTTGTTTCTGTTTCTACAAGATACAGAGCAATATTTGCGTTGATGTCCTTCTAATTTTTTACCGCATATCTCACAAAATCTTTCTGCAAGAATATGAACCTTATTTTTTTTAATTGTATGGGTTTTACTTTTTAATTTATCAGCAACTTTTTCATAAACAGATTTATCTCTGCGCTTATTATTATATTTTGCAGCACAAGAACGGCAACAAAAATCTTTACCCCATTCATTTGCTATCTCTTCCCCACATTCTTTACAATATCTAATCGGTTTCTTTTTCCTCTCTTTGTAAAGGTTTAAATCAAACCCAACTGATGCTGCAATTTCTTTTAAGTATTCAGAACCTTGTTTATTATCGCTTATTCCAAAATACTCATGCACTTGATTCTTGCTAGTGAAACTATTAAATCTATCAAAGACCTCTTTCTTTTTTTCTTCTGTACTAATGTCAATAATCTTTCTTTTTTTCATAATCAAAATATATTATCTATATAAATAAATAGTATATTTTGCGGAAAATTCAAGGTTTTGACCTAAGTTTTTTGTTTTTTTTTAGAAAGGTGGGTTTTATGGGTTAAACCACTCCCCCAGCTCTCTATGTTCATAATATACAATATTGTATAATCGTTCCAATCAATCCTACAATAACTCCAGTTATTGAGCCATATAAGAATCTCTTGTGCCATTTCCAATTATTCTTGACTTCATTTATCTCATCTTGGCACGTTGAGCCTTCTGTCACTTCTTTTTGCATCATCTTATAATTAATAAGAGTAATAACCAAAAATATTGTACTAAATATTAATATCGCTTCCATATTATAATATATATTTTAATTTAAAGTACTTTACATTCCACTATCTCGTACAACTGTAATGCTTCGCCTTGATTATTGATACCTAATGGTATGTTACTAGAACATTCGTTGCCTACGATAACTTCTCTAGGTTATTTACTCCTAGTGTTTCCTTCAGTACTCGTTATGCTCTTTATTAACTCATCAAAAAACTCATCTACAGTCATTGTATTTGTTTCAATGTTTCTTGAACCTAACTGTTGCAATATCATTCCTATTTAATTTAATATATCTATTTTCAACGTGGTGTCTTCCGTTGATTGAGTTATATGATGTTTCTTCCAAAATTAAATCAACAACATCTTTAGTGAACTTTGCTGATAAAACTCTAAATGGCAGATAACCTACCAACGAACTACCAATTCCACCATGAATGTAGAAACCTTTGATTTCTTTTGTTTCGCCAACTCTATTCTGCCAATCATTCCAAAATTTCTTAGTCATTTCATAATAACCGCCACCAACTATATTTATTACACCCCTAATGCTGGAAGGGTAGCCGTTCTTATCATCGTTGGTAATAATTCTCCACAAGGCACAAACCCAAATTTCGAATAAAACCTTCTTAAATCCTTAACTGTCTTATGTTTCTCATCACATTTACCTCTTGGCATTGGATGGCATAATAGATAAAAATTATATTGTGGGTGTCTTTTTATTAACTCATTTATTAAAAGAGTAGCAACTCCTTTATTCGTATGATAGGAAGATACCTCAAGACGAACAATCTTTAGTAGTTTATCACCATTGCACTTGTCCTTATATCTATCATGTTCAACAACTTCAGATAATATCAAATCCCCTAACCAATAACCTTCTATTAAATCATATGCCCTTAAAGCGTATAAACTCTCTCTAAATATTATATTATCGCTGTTATACATACTTTATGCAACTTATTGTTTTTCAACTAGTTAGCAGAGGTTGTCCGACTCGAACGGACACATCGCTTTTACACGATTACTGGTAGTTTTCAAGACTACTGCCTTACCAATTAGGCTTAAACCTCTATGTTATAACAAATAATGTTTTATATCGCTTTTAAACTACCAAGGGTCTTGTTAAGGATTTCCCTCAGGCCAACATATGCGAGATTGGTATCTTTATTTGTTAATTTTTTGGCTGGGATGGTGGGACTTGCACCCACTGTCCTCGGCTTAACAGGCCGACGCTGTATACTACTTAAGCTTCATCCCAATATAAAAAAGATGCTGTGTCGAGGTCGTTAATTCTCATCCTCTATGAATCTAGTCTATCGCTCATCACAACTACTAGTAGGGAACGATTTTACCACATTTAATCTACTTCAACGCATTTCGAACTACGTTTTTTTGAACACCTTTTGTGGATGCAATAGGATTCGAACCTATGATTTAATTACCATCGTCATGGGTGTAACGCCCCCCATCGCGCAACTCAGATGGTCACTCCCCAGAGGAGTCCTTACACGCATCCATTTTTTTTATTTTGTTTAAACAGTACCTTACATTTAATTAAACTACCTTGACAGCAGTCATTGCAAGTCCCATACCAAGGTAAAATACATTTTGTTCCTTTCCACCAAGTACAAATATTGCAAAGTTTTACGAGAAGTTGATTTATTTTTTTGTGGCTTTTTTGTTTCATAACTCTGTCTCCAATATATATTTTAATGGTTTTACGGCTTCGTTTGGGATTTGTTTGTTAAGATGTTTAATACGTTTGTCAATATATTTTCCATTAGTAGAATCCTCTATAAATTGTTTCCCACCATTATACCATAATTTATAAATTTTATATTTCATTGTATTATTTATTCTAGTTTTATTAATCCCATTTCTAACATTTTGTGATGATTTGGGCATAACCAAACTAAATTATTTTCATTATTTATCTCTCCAATTGTTGCATTACTATCGAACTCAAGAATACCTTTTAAATGATGTACTTCTAATATATCATCGAACTCATGATTATGGCAATATGCGCACACCCTTTCTCTTTTACTCTCTTCTATGGTTTTTCTAGCGTCTCTTCTTATGTCACCACATTTGGTTGTAAGATATTTATGCCCATCAATATATGACCCAAGTGTTCTTTCTTTGATATTATTGCGTTTCTTTTTATCACTACATGTTTTACAGAGTTTAGAACCTTTGCGTTTTAACCCACCACATACAGGACATACCTCATAACCTTTTTTCTTTTTCTCTCCTAACCAAATGACATTACTAGCTTTACGTTCTCTATGCCTATTATTATACTTCGCAGCACAAGAGTTATTGCAGAAGAAATGTTTGGTTTCACTTTTGTTATACTCACCCTTAAGTATTTTAAACTCTTTACCGCATTCCTCACATTTAACAGTTATATATGAGTTTTCTTTATACCATTCTTTCTGACATTCTTGACAACAGAATTTAGGTAGTATATAACTATTTTTACTAAGTTCTCGCTTAGTCTTTGTGAACTTTTCCCCACAATGAGCACAGATAAATTCAAATTCATCTGTTGCTTTAGCTTTTTTAATTTCTTCGATATTATACATAATTTATTATATTTACATATAAATATCTTCGAAAACCAAAAACTACGCTAAATTCATAGACTTTTTTCAAAAAACTTACATTTCGCAGCCCCTATCGGATTCGAACCGACCTGTTTGAACACTGTGACAGAGTGACGGACACACCTAGCATCCCCAGAGGCTATTATTTTTTTTTTGAGACGAGGGTGAGATTTGAACTCACGTGCTTTTCAGCCAAAGGTTTTGCAGACCTAGGTAATTGACCACTCTACCACCTCGTCATCTCGTTATTAAAAAATCAAGAGTTGAACCAACTTTTTTGAAATTTCAAGTGCGACAAGGCGACTCGAACGCTCCTCCTTCAGTTTTTCAGACTGACTTGCAGACCCCTTACACTATTGCCGCATTTTTATTCCCACATTTTATAACTTATCCAAATCATTAACAGTAGCTAACCATTCTTCATTTACATCATCCCAAAATTTACTTCCTTGCTTTGTTTTTCCCCAATTAAATGCATGGACAATCCATTCTTTTGGTCTAAGCTCAGCTAACAAATATTTCAATGATAGTATTCCAAATTCCTCTTTAAATTGGTTATTTTTAGATTCTACATTATCAATAAATGTTTTGTAAACTTTATATTCGATAAGAAATCTTTGAAAATGCCATTTATATCTTTTTATATCCATATACCATTTTATATTTTGTTGCAAATATACCAAATTTATTTTAAA
>Ga0310694_10003350_pt1 | contig 15753 bp, 12 predicted proteins | sample 174DNAGHGhighgp2_FD_203884 | JGI IMG/M metagenome (GOLD analysis project Ga0310694, IMG submission 203884) | Sheep rumen microbial communities from Palmerston North, Manawatu-Wanganui, New Zealand - 1742 DNA GHGhigh gp2 (v2) (version 2) | ecosystem: Host-associated > Mammals > Digestive system... | reverse complement strand
AGAGCGGGTACGGGTGGCAGGTGCCGCAGCGGAAACCGCACCGTTCCGCGAACCCGAGGGTGTAGTCGTCGGTGATGCCCACCTGCCGCCACAAGTCTAACGAGTTGGGATCATCCGCGAAAAAGGTACGGAGATAGTGCTGGCGGGAGACACTTATCGTCTTATCACACAATTCACTGAGATTTTGTTTCTCCTTGTGGAGATATTGGAGATGTTCTGCAGAAGGATAGCTTCCGTGAAGGCCAATCTGACCGCCACGGGAGGTGACATTCCAAATCAAATGCTGCAGTAACGGGTCGTTCACGTCGTATGTGGCATCCGGATGGCCCTTTTCTGTTGCTTTTACAAAGAAAATCGGATGCAAGTGTTGTTCCTGTTCCCTTTCCAACATCTCTACCGCCGCCCGAAGGTATGGGTCCCAATAAGGATGGGTTTTCCACTTCTTGTACTCTTTCAGCGATTTTCGAGCCATCTTAAGGTCACGGTTAATCAACAAATCCCTCCCAAGAATGGACTTCCAAGCCTGGAAACGTCCGGTAAATCGGTACAGGATGTCGATGTCGTGCGTGGGTACGATGCGAGATGGGCGCGAAATAGCCTGAACGCTATCTGGGAAATACCGACACAACCACCTGCGCAACAACATCGCATATTCGTCCACTAACGGAATCTCAACCAATTTGTATTTGTCGGCCAAACTTCCCTTGAATTGAAACCGTCCATGCTCATCGCGTTCCCGGGCATGAAACTCCTCGTAGCGGGAGAGCAACAAGAAAGGGAGCGTGATAATGTCAAAGGGAATATAGATAGAATTCTCCCTATCCGAGCAGACTTTATCCTCGTCACCATCAAAAAGCATGGGGATTTTCATCGTCCGCCTGACATTTTCCATTTTCAAGAATACCACCCTCCGTCCGTTACGAATAGCGTCAAATTTTCTCCGATCCATCGTATAGATGACGAGCCTGACATCTTTCACAAAAACCGTGATAGTACCGTTGCCTTTCTCCACACGGAAAGGCTCGTTTTCCAGCTGCGGGAAGGCGACCTTCAGCAGATGCCGGAAGGTGTATTCTAAAGCGTTGAGGGAAAGCGGAGATTCGGCCATAGCTGCGGGTTATGATTCGATGATTCCGCCGCCCACCAAGTCGTCGCCCTCGTAGAAGACGGCACTCTGTCCGGGCGTGACCGCGAAAACGGGTTCTTCAAACAAGACTTCCACAGAGGTATCGTTCAGATGGCGGAGCGTGGCCGGCGTGCCCGCACTGCGGTAACGCGAACGGCAGGTCACCCTCATCCCGTCCTCAAAATCAGCGTATTTCGTCATATTCAGGTCGGAAACGACGCAGCGGGTGTGCTGCAAATCCTCGCGCCGGCCTAACACCACGCGGTTCGTATCAGGCTGCAGCGCAACCACATACGCGGGCTCGCCCAACGCGATGCCCAAGCCCTTGCGCTGCCCGATAGTGTAATTGTAAAGTCCACTGTGCTTGCCAACAACCTTTCCATCGGTCGTCACAAAGTCTCCAACAGGCATACGTTCCGCCAAATCAGGGACTTCATCATGCAAGAAATGGCGGTAGTCGTCGTCCGTCACGAAGCAAATCTCCTCGCTCTCCTTCTTCTGCGACAGCTTCACGAAACCGTGGTCCGCCGCAATCTGACGGACTTCGTTCTTGGTGAGGCCGCCCAACGGGAACAGCGTCCACTGAAGCATTTCGGAGGTCAACTTCCACAGGAAATAGGTCTGATCTTTCTGGGTGTCAACGCCTTTCTGGAGATAGTAGCGGTCACCGACATTCGCGATGCGGGCGTAGTGACCGGTGGCGATGTAGTCGCAGCCCAGCTCGTCGGCCATCTCCAGCACCCTACCCCACTTGATGATGGGATTGCAGAGCACGCAGGGATTCGGGGTCCGGCACTGCAGGTACTGTTCGATGAAATCCTGGATGACCGTTCTCTTGAAGAGGTCGCGGACGTCAAGGATATGGTGTTCGAAGCCGAGTTTCTCGGCCAGGTGTTTCGCCTCGAAGATGGCATCCACGGAGCAGCAGCCCTTCTCGCGGGCGATGCAGCTCTCCGTAATCTGGTCGAAGGTCCGGAAGGTCACGCCGACCAGTTCGTAACCCTGCTCCATCAGCAGCATCGCGGCCACACTGCTGTCGATGCCGCCGCTCATCGCGATAAGTACACGCTTGCCCATCAATCGCAGTTTTTCAGCTATTGGACAGTCACTTTACGCACAGACTTGCCGTCAGGAGTGCTGATTTCCAGCAGATAGAGTCCCTTGGCAACCCCTTGCAGGTCGAAACGGAGCTGGTTGGCACCCTGATTGCCGTCATAACGGCTATTTCTCAACACCTTACCCGTCATATCCATCAACTTCACATTCAAGTCCATCTCGTCCTGAAGGGAGAACTCGATGTTCACGTTGTCGGATGTGGGGTTCGGATAGACGGTCAGGTCTTCCAAACCATTGTAGTCCTCCACCGCCGCAATAGCGTAATAATCCATGGCAAAACCATCGCCCTGATCCCAGTTGTCGCTCACGAAATTGACGCGCATACGCTTGAACGGCACAGTATAAACCTCAGAAGTGGGCATATTATAGATGTCAAAGCGTTTCCAAAGGGTCGGTGTGACGGTTGTAGCATCGTAAATATCCACAAAATCGCCATACCCCAGATTGAACTTCGTGAAACAGAAAGCATAACCGTTGATGAAATTGTGGCGGACATGCCAAGTGCAACTGGTCTGGGGGAGGTACTTTTCTCCCACCTGCGAACCATCGGAGAGCGTTGAATTCCAGACATCCGTCAAAACGGTCATTTGGTCACACGTGCGCTGCGGCAACGTGGTGGAATACGAAATCAGGAATCCGTAATGACTGGTGTTATTGGTATTTCCCACAAACTTGATCAGCACACTGTCGGCAGTCACGGTGTACGTGTCGGTAGGCACATTCGAGCCCGTCAATGACACCAGCACACCGCTAGCCTCCGTCGGACCGTTGTAGATGGTCACATAATCGCCCTCATTGAGGTCCAAACGGTCGAAATGGAAGCTGTAACTAAGCGCGGAAGGCACAGCCACCATCCATGAGCAGTCGGGATTCGACTGGTAGGGCTTGGCCGTGGGCGAACCGTCGGCCACATAACCGAAGCTGGCGGTGTTGCGCTGATGGCCTTGGCAATACTCGGAAGGAATCGAAAGCGACGGGAAGATGTTCACCACCGTTTCGGCGCCGTAGTCGAAATGCAACGGTCCGGCTACAAAGTTATCCACGGCATAATAACCGTTGGAAGAACCGCCCCATCCGTAGTTGATGCTGAACAGGTCGTCCTCGTCATAACCATCGATCAAATAGGCGTGGCAAGACTCGAAAGTCTGCGTACAACCCGAATTGTAAATCACACGATGCTGGTCGATCTCGTCTTTCAGCACTTGGATATATTCCAACACCAAAGAATCAAAATAATTACCTCTGTAATAAGAGGTTATACTTTGGTCATATTTAAAGGTGGACGTAAGTCTGGATTTGGCGGCCGTAGTATTGGCACCGGAACCGTCATAGTTGTAGTTCATCTGGATAGCCACGCCAAAATGGTAGGCCAGCTTGGAAATCTCGTTGGCGTAAGAGGTCGGATGGTTGGTCATGGCATCGTAATGATACTCATGCTCATTGAATTTAACCGTCTGACGCGGATAGCCCTGCGGAATGTAGGTCACCATGCCCACACCCTGCTTGGGAAAGCGGTGATAGTTCATCAGCTGGGCGCACGCCAACGCAACACAGCCGTTGGGCACACGATAGTCATAGTATTCGCCAGCCTGAACATCCCACGGACAATAGGTGTTGTGGTACTTGTTCTGGTTCCAAGTGGTGGTCAACAGAGGACCCGCAGCACTGCCTTGCGTCTTGGCGGGCACAAATTCATCAGCCAGATAGCGTTTCCAAGCGGCGGCGGCCTTCGGTTTGGCATCCCACTGCTGCTTCTCCGCGTAAGCGATCTCACCCTTATAGAGGTGGAAAAGGTCGCGCACCGGCGGAATCAATTCGAAATTATTGTCGAAGGAGTAGGCCAACACCGGCGGCGTGGTCGTGGAGGCCGAAACCACCACAAAACCCTGCTCGGGCAACTGGAAACGATACAACGCCGTCGTCCCATCATCTTGGGTATAGATTTCGGCAAGCTTGATACTCTCAGCCGGAACAGCGCGGTTTTTCTCCATCAGAAAACGTTGGCAGACCTGCATAGCCTGACTCTCGGAAACACGCTGAGCGGCCAGCTGTCCGACCAACAGAAACAATAAGCTAATTAAGGATAATTTTCTCATATTGGGGATATTATATTTGCAAAAAAGAGCCCGCAAATATACAAAAAAAATCTAACCAAGAGAGATAAAAAAACAGTTAACGGTTGGAGCCAAGTTTCCCGAAACTTTTCGTCATGATGCCCAAATCGTTGCGTACACTGTAATCACGAGCGTAAATCTCCTCCAGACGGACCAGCATCTCATCGGAAAAGGCATTGTTCGGATAAGCGTCGGCGGGATGCAACACGCCCGGAGCGAGCGGCTTTTCCGACTCCGAAACGGTCAAACGAAGCCCCACCCAACTCTTCCGGCCGAAAAGTACGTCGAAGAGGTTGCGCACGAAACCGCCCTTCCGCTCCACAAACCAGATGTCGAAAACGAAAAAGAGCAGCAGCACAACAGACGAAACCACGTCGAAAGTCCGCTTTTGGCGGCGACAACGCTTCTGATAGATCGACTGCAACGGCAGAGCGTAAAGCTCGTCAGAGGTGAAGATGGAGTTGCTGCCGATAAGCGACAGACTGTCCTCCGGCGCAATTTTGAACTCCAACTGTCTGTCTTGCAAACGATTCATCCAGCTGATAATCTGATCGGCAGGAATATCCTTGGCACAGAAAATCACTTCGTTAATCTGATATATGGTGAGCAAATCCGACAAATCAGAGAGCTGTCCAACGCACAGATGGTTCTCGTTTTGAACTGGTTCGGTGGTGACGATGCCGACGAATTCGCGGGGAACGTTCATCGACTGCACCATCCCTAATACGCGCTCGCACTCCTCAGGACCACCCACGATCGCCACGCGCTGACTCGTCCGTCGGGTATCCATCTCGATGAGTTTCCATTTGGCTAGCAGAGAGCGCAACATATTCACCGCAAACAACGACCAGACCGCCCCCATGACAACCACAGCGCGGGAGAAGCGTGCGGTTTCCGGTAACAATGCGTAAATCAACAGAATAACTACCGTTCCGGCAATAATGCCACGGTTGAGCTTTTGACGGTTCACCGGTTTCTGATACCCACCGCTTAGCCATATCGCCACCAACCACAGCAGCGTATAACTCGGCAAAATAGCGTAAAAGTAGAAATCCGGGAAAAAAGAATTGCGCTGATAGAGCACATTGTGGTCCCAATAGGTCGAAAGGGCGAACAATCCGGCGAAAATGAGCAACATATCGAGCAGAGGGAGCATCAGCCGACTGAAAATCCGCTTCAAAGCCGCCAACGATGCCCGCAACCAAATCGCCGCATCAATGGCAATGTTGAAAATCTTGGCATTGTTGGCAGAAAAATGCTTCTTCGCGAAAATCTGCATCGCCTTATAAAAGATATAGACGTAATTCAAGCTCCCCTTCTTGGTGCTCTCCCCCTTATAATGGATAATTCTCGTTTCCGGGAAATAGTAATTCTTGTATCCGCCTTTCAAAATCCTGTACGACAGATCAATATCCTCGCCGTACATGAAATAGTCCTCGTCCAGAAGCCCCACCTCGTCGAGCACCGACCGGCGCATCATCATGTACGCGCCCGCCAGCACCTCCACCTCGTGCGTCTCGTCCTCGCCGATGTACGTGGCGTGGTAGGCACCGAACTTCTGGGATTTCGGGAAGAGTTTGGAAAGACCGAAAAGCTTGTAAAACGACGCTTTCGGATAGGGAATGCCGCGTTTCGACTCCGGCAGGAAGCGGCCCTGACCATCCACCATCTTCACACCCAAACCGCCGCAGTCGGGCGTACGGTCCATAAAATCAATGCATTTCGAAAAAGTGTCCTCCTCCACCAACGTGTCGGGATTGAGCAGCAGCACATACTCGCCACTAGAGATGCGTATCGCCTGGTTGTTGGCCTTCGCAAAGCCCACATTATCCTGGTTCTCAATCAACTTCACCTGCGGAAACTTCGCCTTCACCATCGCCACGGAATTATCCACGGAGTGGTTATCCACCACAAAAATCTCCCCTTCAATACCGCGCATAGCCTTCAACGCCGACGCGAGCGCCTGCTCCAAAAACGCCGAAACGTTGTAATTCACTATGATGACACTTAATTTCAAATGGCTTGTTGGTTTTTGTGTTACCCCACACTGCGGCTTGCGCCTTATGTGGGGTTATTAAAATCTTGCCTCTTCGAGGCTGCTTAATGAAGATGTTTCTATTCTACATTCTTCATTCTACATTCTTCATTCTACATTCTTCATTCTACATTAAAAGTAGGCTAATACGGTTTTCTTCGACACGACCTTATCTCCCTTGCTGACGGCAACATACACGCTCTTGGGCAGGAAAACATCGACGCGGGAGCCGAACTTGATCATGCCGACCTCCTCGCCCTGGTCCACGTGGTCGCCGACCTCGGGATAGCTGATGATGCGGCGCGCCACAAAACCGGCAATCTGACGGAAAAGCACCTCCTGTTCCTCGTTGCGCACGACGATGGTGTTGTGCTCGTTATCAACGGAAGATTTCGGCAACTTGGCCACCGCATACTTGCCCGGATGGTAGGCCGTGTAAGAGATTTCGCCCGAAATGGGATAACTGTTGACATGCACGTTGTTGATGGACATGAAGATGGAAATCTTCGTCCGCTCGTCCTTGAAATACTCGTGCTCGAACGCATTGCCCACATAGACGATGGTGCCGTCGGCAGGGGAAAGCACCCCGTCGTCCACCTTGTTGATGACACGCGTGGGCACACGGAAGAAGCGCACGATCAGCACGCCAACAATCAACATCAAGGAGAAAAAGATCACATTCACCCACCACAGGTTGGCCAGGAAAAGCACATAGCAAAGCGAGGCCATGAAGATGGTGAAGAGGCTGACGATGATAATCAGCTTACCCGCCTGATGGAATTTCATCATTCCCGATCCTTACTTCTTATATAAAATATAGGTATGCGTCGGGACATTGGTCTCCGAGGAGAGCGTCACCCATTGGCGCGGATAATGCTTGTCATTCATGTAATGCAAACCCTCATAGCTGTAGGCGATATCTATCACCTTGGAAAGGGTACCGGCCACCACCGTCTCCACATGTTCGGTTAACGGGAGGTTGAGGTAGTAACCCTTCATGTCCGCGTAAGCAAAAGGCAGACCGTAGAAAGGATTGTATGAGGAAACATCGTAGGTATAGGTGTGGGTGATCACCGTCTGTTTCGTCGGGAACTCCTCCACATATTTGGCGATGTTTTCGTATTTCTTGTGCTTGCCGGGATCGTAGGTGAAGCGTTTCACCGAGTAGAGAGTCAAGTCCTTGGAATCGTCCGAGGCGACAATCTCCGCAATATGCTCATAGTTGCCGAACACTTTGTCGTAGAGCGGATGCTCTTTTTTGCTCTTCCAGAAATACTGGTCATAGAAAGCGCGATCGTACTCCTCGTCAATATAGTCGATACGGCCGTAGGCTTTGTCCTTTTTGTTGTCGATACGGTGGAAGGTATATACCAGACGCACCTCGCCGTCAATCGTGTAGGTCATCTTATCGACCAGACGGTTGGTCCACTGGAAAGCGATGGATTCCGTGTAGTCCTTGCCCACATGCACAATATTGCTGACCGTTTGGTCCTTGTTGTAGGTAAACTTGTAGGAGTAGAGGCTATCAACGACGATTTCCTGCAGTTCGCGACCTTTGTCATCATAGACATAGACTTCATTGGGAGCGCCCACGTCACTGCGATACCAGATCTTGCTGATCTTGCAGGTGGGGTTGTAAATCTCTTCATCGGGCTTACAGGAGGTGAAACAGACCACCACGACAGCCACTAACAACAACGGAAACAGATATTTTTTCATAATGCACAATTTTTCAAATTACGGCTGCAAAGATAGCATTTTTTTCAATTATCCATTACCTCTGACATACAAAATAAAATTGTACCTTTGCCGCCCGAATCTAGATGTCAGAATTATGGAAGAGAAACATCATGTACGTCCGTCTTGGGACGAGTATTTCATGGAGATTGCCGACACGGTGAGCAAGCGGGCCACCTGCGACCGCGGCCGCAGCGGCTGCGTGGTGGTGCGCGACCGCCAGATCCTGGTCACCGGCTATGTGGGCGCCCCGAAAGGGCTGCCGCACTGCGACGAGGTGGGCCACCAGCTCAAACAGATGGTCCACGAGGACGGCACCGTGACGCAACATTGTGTGCGCACCGTCCACGCCGAGCAGAACGCCATCTGCCAGGCCGCCAAACTGGGCATCTCCCTCAACGGCGCCACCCTCTACTGCCGCATGACCCCCTGCCGCACCTGCGCCATGCTCATCATCAACTGCGGCATCGTCCGCGTGGTCTGCGCCAACAAATACCACGCCGGCGCCGAATCCGAAGAGATGTTCCGCCAAGCCGGCGTGCAACTAGACTTCTTCTCCGAGGAGGTCGTCAAATACGACAAACAATGACCATTGACTATTAAACCATAAACTGTAAACTATAAACTGTAAACTATAAACTGTAAACTATAAACCTCAATAACCAATAACCAATAACCAATAACCATTAAACATGTCAACATTCTTGTGGGAATCCATCGCCTTCGGCCCGATACACAGCAGACGACTGGGCCACTCGCTGGGCATCAACCTCATGCCCGTGGATGAAAAGATCTGCACCTTCAACTGCCTCTACTGCGAGTGCGGCTGGACATTGGAAAAGAACATCAACGCCCGGGAACCGTACCCGCTGGAGCTCGTCATGGAGGCCATCGAACGCAAGCTGGCGGAGTGCGCCCGCACGGACACGCCCGTCGATAGCATCACCTTCTCCGGCAACGGCGAACCGACCCTCTACCCCTGGTTCGACAAGGTCATCGACCGGCTGCGGGTGCTGCGCGACCAGTACTACCCGAAGGCCGTCATTACCTGCCTCTCGAACGCCACCCAGCTCCACCGTCCCGAAATCGTGGAGGCCCTCAAACGCATCGAAAACCCGATGCTGAAACTCGACGCGGGCACCCAGACGATGCTCGACACTATCAACGCCCCCATCGTGCCAGTCGATATCGAGCAGGTCACCGACCAGCTCTGCACCTTCAACGGCAACCTCGTCATCCAGACGATGTTCCTCAGCGGGGAGCAGGACGACCGCCATTTCGACAACTCCATCGACCCCGAATGGTCGCAATGGCTCGCCCGCATCCGCCGCATCCGCCCCAAACGCATCGTCATCTACTCCCTCGACCGCGAAACACCCGCCCTCGCCCTCCACAAATTCGACAAAGAGTATCTAGAGGCAATCGCGGAAAAGCTCCGCGCCGAAGGCTTCCACACCGAAGCCTATTAAACTCCTAAGCTCCTAAACTCCTAAGCTTCTAAGCTCCTAAACTCCTAAGCTTCTAAACCCCTAACCGTGTAACCAAAAAAATTATATCTTTGCGGTTTAAATTTCATGGTTATGGAAGAGGAAGTTGAAAAATGTATTTCCCTGCTGAAAGAGGGCAAAGTCATCCTGTATCCTACTGATACAGTGTGGGGTATCGGTTGCGATGCCTCCTGCGAGGAGGCACTGATGCGCATCTACCGCATCAAACAGCGCAACGAGAAAAAGAGCATGATTATCCTGCTGGATTCCATGCAGAAACTACCTATGTACGTCAAAAAGATTCCCCTCATCGCGTGGGACCTGCTGGCGCACGTCACCCGCCCCACCACCTTCATCTACCAGTCCGCCTACAACCTGCCCGAGAAGCTCATCCACGAGGACGGCACCATCGCCATCCGCATCGTGCAGCACGAGTTCTGCCGCCGCGTGATCCGCGGACTCGGACAGCCCATCATCTCCACTTCCGCCAACCTCGCCGGGGAACCCACCCCGCAGACCTTCGACCAGATCTCCCCTGAAATCACCCGCCAGATGGACTATGTGGTCTCCCACGACCAATCGACCTCCGTCTCCTTCCGCCCCTCGCGCGTCATCAAATTCCTCGACGACTACAACTTCACCATCATCAGAGACTGACACACCCCATGGAAAAGATCGCTGTTTTCGCCGGTTCCTTCTGCCCGTTCACCAAGGGTCACGAGGAGATTGTCGCCAAAGCCCTGCCGCTTTTCGACAAGATTATCATCGCCATCGGCTATAACATCCAGAAACAGAACCTTTTCACCGTGGAACAGCGGACGCAATGGATTCATGACCTCTACGCAGGAAATCCGGCCGTGGAGGTGACCTCCTACACCGGACTCACCGTCGATCTGTGCCGCCGCACAGGCGCCCGCTTCCTGATCCGCGGTCTGCGCAACGCCGCCGACTTCCTCGCCGAACAGGAGATGGCCGCCGCCAACCACCGCCTCTGTCCCGACGTGGAAACCGTCTTCTTAGCTTCCTCCCCGGAACTCTCCGCCGTCTCCTCCTCACTCGTCCGCGAGCTCTGGACCTTCGGAGCCGACTACACCCCCTCTCCTACCCGCTCCCCGACAAGACCCAACAATGAGAAGGAAAGTCCGTCATATCATCCTGATACTCTGTTTGTGGTGCATCGCCGGCACCGCGCAGCCACCCGTCACCATCAGTGGCAGCGCCCCCTTTGCCGCCGGTGAGGAAATCCGCCTGCTGGTCTTCCACGACCTTCTCAATGGCATCCCCACCGTCGCCACCACCGACATCATCGACAAAAACGGGCATTTCACCCTCAAATACAACACCAACGAAATCCTGATGGCCCAGCTGGCCATCCGCACCTCCAAAGCCGAGTTTTTCATCACCCCGTCCAACAGCTACGCCTTCACGATCTCGATGGACAGCACCCTCTACGAACGCATCGACCCCGAAAAATACGGCGGATTTCTGCAGATAGAGAACACCAAAGCCGACACCGGCGACCTCAATTACAAGATCAGCCGATTCTCGCAATTCTTCAACCGTGTCACCGACGCCTACTCCTATCCGATGATCTACGGGGCTTCCTACAACGTCTTCGATACCGTCCGCGACATCATCGCCAAGCGCTACAACTTTCACTACGATCCCGCCAACTACTACCAGTCCTACGGCTACTACACACTCGGCGAAATCGACATGCTGGAGTTCCGCAAGAAACCTATCTTCCTGTATCAGAAGTATTTCGACAACGACTACATTCTCTACAACAACCCGGCCTACATGTCGCTTTTCAACCAGTATTACGAAAACTATCTCTACTATTCCCCCCATATCAGCAAGGAAGTGCTCGACCGTACCATCAACGACTCACCCGACTACCCCGCCCTCTTCAACGAAGTGGGCCGCGACCCGAAACTGACCAACGCGCGTCTGCGTGAGCTGGTCATCATCAAGAATCTCATCGGATTCCTCGACAACGAGGAGTTTGATGCCCACAACATCCTCAAACTGCTCGAATACATCCGAACCTCTACTTCATTTGACAAACACAAAGAGCTGATAACAAATAAATTATCACAGATCAAAACCAGTCAAAAACTGCTGGAGGAGAGCACCTTCTTGGACGAAAAAGGACACAAAACGAAACTTAAACAATTCGTCGGCAAGCCTGTCTATTTGCATATCTTTCAGACAGATTGCATCAATTGTGTTCGGGAAATGATGATGATCAAGGAATTAAATGCCAAATACGGCGAAAAGATACAATTCGTGAGTCTCTGCGTTGATCCTCGGAAGAGCAGCTACCAGGAGTTCATCAAGCAGTACGGCAAGCAGTTCGACTGGCCGATGCTCTACTTCGACGGCCAGTACGACTGGCTCTGGCAGCAGGGGGTGGAAACGATGCCCGACCACATCCTCTTCAATGCGGCCGGCGGCGTGCAACAGCGTTATGCACCAGCCCCCGAACATGGGCTACCTGAATTCCTGCAAATCCACTTCCCCGACGAACGCGAAGAAGACACCAATCCGCTATTCCAAAACAGAAATAAACAATAAAAAATAACGATTATGAAAAAACACTTACTGGTCATCCTTTGTATGGCCCTCAGCATCAGTCTTTTTGCACAAGAAGAGAACAACAAGCACTTGGCCAAACTCCCTGCCATAGAGATTCAGGATCTGAACGGCAACCCCTTCAACACCAAAGACATCCAGAATGACGGCAAACCCGTTATCGTGAGTCTGTGGGCCACATGGTGCAAGCCCTGCATCGCCGAACTGCTGGCCATCGCCGACGAATACGAGGACTGGGTGGAAGAGACCGGTGTGAAACTCTATGCCGTCTCCATCGACGACGCGAAGACCAGTGCCCGTGTGGCCCCGTTCGTGAAAGGCAAGAACTGGGAATACACTGTCCTGCTGGACGTTAACTCCGACTTCAAACGCGCCATGAACGTCAACGATGTACCCTATATGTGCATCCTGAACGGCAACGGCGAGATTGTGTGGCAGCACACCTCCTACGCTCCCGGCAGCGAAGAGGAAGTCTATGAAATCATCAAATCTTTAGTCAAAAAGTAATCCTCACGATAACTTAACTATATGAACATCAAATTTATAAAGCGAGTTCTGCTCGCTTCTTTACTCTTTTTATGCGGCTGGAACGCAAATGCCCAGCACCAGTTCGGCAACAGCAGAATCAGCGGTGACTTCGGTTTCAACGGCATGTACTACATCCCCGATTCCATCATCGGGGCGGAGCCTGTTGAATCCAAGGTGCGCGCCAATGCCTTCCTGAACCTATTATACAACAACGGCGGCTTCTCCGCAGGCATGAGGTATGAGTTCTACATGTTCCCGCTTATCGATTTCGAAAAAATCGGATACCAAGGACAGGGTATCAAGTATTTCTTCGCCGACTACACCAACAAGTTCATTCAGGTGACGGCAGGTAACTATTACGAACAATTCGGCAACGGTCTGACGCTCAGAGCCTACGAAGACCGTCAACTGGGTATCGACAACAGTCTGCTGGGTGCGCGCGTCAGGCTGACCCCCTATAAGGGTATCTACCTCAAGGGCGTTTGGGGCATTGAGCGCAACAACTTCGAGCCTTACCTCGGCCGTCACGACTTCGTGCGCGGCGCGGATTTGGAGCTCTCCCTCGGCGAAATGTTCCCCGTCATCCAAGAGAAGGGCTTCATCGCTCGTATCGGAGCCAACATCGTGAGCAAGTATGACCGCCCCGACAATTACATCCGATTCCCCATCGGCGGCGCCAACAGCGACACCATGGGCATCATCACCCTGGACAAGCTCCCTGCCAACGTGGCCACCTGGGCCGCCCGAGCCACTTTCGGCTACGAAGGGTTCCGTATCGACGCAGAATATGCCCGCAAAATGAACGACCCCAACGTCACCAACAACTTCATCTACAAAAACGGTGAGGCCCTCTTCCTGTCGGCCACCTACTCCATGAAGGGCTTCGGTATCGCCGCCTCCTTCATCCGTTCCGACAACATGGAATTCCGCTCCGACCGTTGGGAGAACCAGAATTCCGAACTGATGATCAACTGCATTCCAGCCATCAACCGACAGTACTCCTACCAGCTGCTTGGCGACTACAGCTTCGCCTCCCAGCCCAACAGCCAGATCGGTGCCCAAGTGCAGGTCAACTACCAGATTCCCAAGAAGTCTGTGCTCGGCGGCAAGTACGGCACCGACATTACCTTCAACTATTCCCGATTCCACAACACCGACCAACAGCCCGTGCAGGAGGCCATCGACAACGGCACGCCCACCGGTACCATGGGCTACACCTCCCAGTTCTTCAAATTCGGTCCCGACCTGCTCTACCAGGACATCGGTCTCGAAATCAGCCACCGCTTCAACAACAAGAAATGGAAATGGATTCTGGCCTACAACTACATCACCTATAATCTGGAAATCCTGCAAGGCCACGAAGGCATGATGCGCGGCCATCTGGTCGCCTCCGACCTCTCCTACAAGATTACCCCTAAACACGCCCTGCGCCTTGAACTCCAGCACATGTACACCAAAGATGACATAGGCAGCAGCTTGTATGCCATGTTGGAATACTCCATCAGCCCGAACTGGTTCATCAGTATCGGCGACGACTGGAACTACGGCAATCCGGAGCCCGACCACAAAGTGCACTACTACAACATAGCCTGCGCCTACGTGTGGAACACCACGCGCATCGCCCTGAACTTCGGCAAGACCAAGGAAGGCATCCTCTGCGTCGGCGGCGTCTGCCGTGCCGTCCCCGCCTCCTTCGGCGCCGGCCTCTCTATCACCACTTCGTTCTAATGTAGAATGTAGAATGAAGAATGTAGAATAATAGTCAACAGTCAATGGTCAACAGTCAATGGTCAACAGTCAATGGTCAACAGCCAACGGTCAATAGTCCGATATATCGTTTTCCTCTTCGTACTCCTCTCAGGAACGGTTCACGCGCAGCCCATCGACAAGGAGATGTATGCCAAGGTGGTGGGGATGAACCAGAAGCGGAACTGTCCGTTTGAGGAAGAAGGACTGGTGGTCAAAAACCTGTCATACAAAGCCGGCTACCTCCATTTTACCATTGACATGGAAGATGTCCGCATGTTCGGGCGCGACACCGCTGAGTTGAAGAAATTCTGTGCCGACCGTCTCCGCTACCGGCTGGAGCCCGCTGAGTTCCAATATCTTTACGAGAAGTTGAACGACATCCGTGGTGGCTTCGTCTATGACTTCACCTTGGATAGCAGTCGGTGCCAGTTCTCCCTGCGCTATACCCCCGAGGAGACGCGGAATATCTTGGCCGACCGGAAAAAGCCCGAATACCAAAACGGAGAACAATGGGAGGCCAGATATTACATCTTCGTCCAGACCTACTTGGACAACCTCTACGATTTTTCGGAAAGGGTGAGCGACGAGGAGCCTATCAACATTGACTCCGCCCGTATCCAGGGGGAGACCCTCACCTATTACATCTCCACTTCCAACCAGCAATATTCCACGTATTATGAGAACCGCGACAGTTGGCGTGAGTTCTTCCGGAATATGTTCTATTTCGACACCCCGGACGCGATGGAGGCGCTTGCCACTGCCGGCTACCACTTTCTGGCCATCTATGAGAACGTTGCCCGCACCGACAGCTTCCATATCTACTTCCCCAATGACACGCTCGTGAAGATGAACGAGCTGTACGACCACTTCGAGGAAGCCGACGACCAGCAAGTTGACGCTTACCTGCGAAAGGCCGCCCAAGAGGCTTCGGACGAATGGGAACAACTCATTGGAGAACATTCTGATTCGTACACCTCGTTGGATTTCGACTATCGTGACGGTTTTCTCCAGCTCACGCTGATGGTGAAAGAGGGCGAAATGAATTTCAATTCCACCCCAAAGGACTTGGAACTCCTTCGTAATGCCTTGGCTTCCTCGCTGAAGCATTCCCTCGAATCATCTTTGGAATCACCCGACATTATCAACGACACCATCATCATCAGCCTTGGCAGGGTCTATCAGCGTCTGAAAGGGTTCCAAATCATCTACATGGAAGAGAACACCCGCAAGACCATAGATTTCACATTCCACACGATTGAAATCCAG